>ERZ887849.623-NODE-623-length-37263-cov-5.673108_pt1 | contig 37263 bp, 31 predicted proteins | sample MGYA00521267_ERZ887849 | MGnify/ENA primary metagenome ERZ887849 (study PRJEB32303, sample SAMEA104408601) | aquatic metagenome | biome: Brackish water; feature: Pelagic; material: water | place: Baltic Sea | collected 2014-06-06T16:11:00 | depth 2,863 m ... | reverse complement strand
GCAATAAGCAAAAGGTTGTGCTCGCTCGTGAGATGTCGCGCTCGCTGCGCCTGCTCATTGCATCCCAGCCCACCCGCGGGCTCGACGTGGGCAGCATTGAATTCGTCCATCGGCAGATCATCCAAGCTCGCCAGTCGGGGGTTGGCGTCATCGTGGTCTCCACCGAACTAGATGAGGTGTATGCCTTGGCTGATCGGATATTGGTGATGTACGCCGGGCGAATCGCCGGTGTTGTCACCCCTGATGTTGGCCGCGACGACTTGGGGCTGCTGATGGCTGGAGCAACTACGTCATGAGCGAGCCCATCACACCGTCCACCGGTCTGTCCGGCAGTAAGACTGAAGACACTCTGCACCCTGGAACAGAGCCGCCCGACAGCCTCACCGGGGAACTGCGGCGCCGGGTGTTGAGTATCAACCTCGCCGTTACCCTGCTGGCTTTCGTGTTGGCTCTGGCGATTGGGGCGGTGCTGATCGCGGCGTCGGCGCCGAGTGTGATCGAATCGCTCGGCTATTTCTTTGCTCGGCCATTTGATACCTTCGCCGCAGTTTTTAACTCGGTGTACTCGGCTTACTCCGCTCTTTTCCAAGGTGCACTCCTTGACGTAAACGAGCTACGAGAAGGCGACGTTTCTGCAGCGTTCTACCCACTCTCGGAAACATTCACTGTCTCAGCTCCCCTCATTTTGGCCGGACTTGCCGTCGCTATCCCATTCCGGGCCGGGCTGTTCAACATCGGCGCACAGGGGCAGATGGCATTCGCTGCTATCGGAGGCGGTCTTGTTGGTTTCGGTCTTAGCCTTCCGGCGGGAGTGCATCTTCTTGCTTCGTTAGCGGCGGCTATGGTCTTCGGTGCACTGTGGGCAGGTCTCGTTGGACTCCTCAAAGCGAAGACCGGTGCACACGAAGTGATCACCACGATCATGCTCAACTACATCGCGATTTACCTACTCGGTTGGGTCTTGAATCAAGACTGGTTCCAGCGCGAGGGCAGAAACGACCCGATCAGTCCCATTCTAAATGAGAGTGCAACGTTTCCGTTGATTTTCGGTGGTGGTCTGCGTATCCACTTCGGGATCCTGTTCTCCATCGGCGCCGTTATTGTCGTGTGGTGGATGATGACCAAAACCACCACGGGTTTTCGCATCCAAACGGTTGGTGCAAATGCGGCGGCCGCGCGCACGGCAGGCATGAACGTCGGGCGCATATGGATCGTGGCGATGCTCTGGGCCGGGGCTATGGCTGGGTTAGCCGTGAGCATGAATGTCAACGGAACCGATAAGGTCGTGACGGCAGGAATCGTTGGTAATATTGGGTTTGATGCCATCACCGTGGCCCTTCTTGGGCGAGGTTCACCCTTTGGTGTTCTCGCCGCCGGCCTGTTGATTGGTGGCCTTCGAGCAGGTGGTCTTGCCATGCAGGCCTCCACCGGAACGCCCATTGACATTGTGCTCGTGCTTCAAGCCCTGATCGTGCTCTTTATTGCCGCACCGGCGCTCGTTCGAGCGGTGTTCCGATTACGTGGCAAAACCGCCGATTCCCTCACCATTGCCAAGGGGTGGGGGTCATGACACTCACCGCACCCGTGGTGCCCCAGGCGCGCATTGCACCGCCCTCATTAACTCGACCCATCATCATGACCGCGTCAGCCTTAGTGCTGGGCGCTATTTTCATCCTGCTGTCCCCGATGGATGCCGAAACCACCTTCATCTTCAATCTTGGCGACACGTTTATTTCGATTCCGGACTGGATCGTGCCTTCGCGCACAGCTGCCACAGGGTTCGCGATCGCAGCGCTGGTGTGTGCTGCGATCGCCTGGCCGATCAATGCTCGGCGAGGATCGCTGTTCCTCCCGGCATTCGGACTCGGTGTTTTCTTGGTGATGTCGTTCCTAGCTTGGGTGGGCGCGGATTCCCTGCTACCGATTACCGGACTGCTGCAGGGCTCGCTCCTTTTAGCAGTTCCACTGATTTTTGGTGCCATGGCCGGCGTGCTGAGCGAACGTGCCGGTGTCATCAACATCAATATCGAAGGGCAGCTACTGGTCGGCGCTTTTCTCGGCGCCGTCGTTGCATCGCTACTGAACAATGCCTACCTAGGCTTGGTGGCGGCCCCGGTTGCCGGGGCACTGCTTGGGCTTCTGCTCGCCGTGTTCGCTACGAGGTACTTCGTTGACCAGGTAGTTGTTGGCGTTGTGCTCAACGTGTTGGCAGTGGGACTCACCGGTTTCCTGTACAGCAGGTTCCTTACAGAGGATCCCGATCTGTGGAATAACCCTGAGGTTTTGCCCACGATCGCGATACCCGTTCTGTCTGGTATCCCTATCCTCGGCCCGATTCTGTTCGATCAAAACGTCATCGTGTACTTGATGTACGTCGTTGTCACCGTGGTGCAAATTGCCCTGTTCAAAACGCGATGGGGCTTACGCCTGCGATCAGTGGGGGAGTACCCGGAAGCAGCTGACTCGGTAGGTATTGAAGTCAATCGCACCAGATTTCGCGCCGTCATTCTGGCCGGTGCGGTAGCCGGGCTCGGCGGTGCCTTCTTCACCCTCGGCTCCGTCGGCGCCTTCGGTCGCGAGATGACGGCGGGCAATGGTTTTATCGCCTTGGCCGCGGTCATCTTTGGACGTTGGAATCCCATCGGTGCCCTTGCTGCTGCGTTGCTGTTCGGCTTCGCCGATAACCTCCAAAACGTTCTGTCGATTATTGGTTCACCGATTCCGAGCCAATTCCTGCTGATGTTGCCCTACGTCGTCACCATTTTGGCGGTCGTGGGGCTGGTGGGCCGAGTGCGAGCACCTGGTGCAGACGGAATCCCCTTCCGCAAGTCCTGAATCTAAGACACGCCAACTCGTTGCCGTATGGGCATTTCCGCACAGAATGAGGTGACATCGCGATCGTGACTTCTTCCCATGATCATCCCGCTGCTATTGACTGGAGAGAACTTCACACGCAGGCGACTGCGGTGATGCACCTGGCTTATGCGCCATACTCTCGATTCAAGGTCGGTGTAGCGGCCATGATGGATGACGGGCGGATCATTACCGGATGCAATGTTGAGAACGCGTCCTATGGAGTCGGGCTGTGCGCCGAGTGTGGTCTGGTCAGTGAATTGCACCGCACCGGCGGTGGCAGGCTCCGCGCCGTGTCCTGTGTTGACCAGCATGGCAGCGCATTAATGCCCTGCGGTCGATGCCGGCAGTTGCTCTGGGAGTTTGGTGGCGCAGACTGCCTCATCATGACCCCGAAGGGTGTGCGCACACTTGCTGACATTCTTCCGCAGGCGTTTGGGCCTGGTGACCTGATCAGCCGTGCCGAAGCGAATGGACCCTCCCTGTGACCAACACTTTTTCAGCCGTTGATGTGATTCGCCATAAACGCGATGGTGCTGAATTAAGCGCAGCAGAAATTTCCTGGGTACTGCAGGCCTACACCCGAGGAGACGTAGCCGAGGAGCAAATGGCTGCCCTGGCCATGGCGGTCTACTTCAACGGGATGGGCCCACAGGAACTCACGAACTGGACCACATCGATGGTGGATTCAGGAAAGCGCATGGACTTTTCTTCGGTACCGCGACCCACCGTTGACAAGCATTCTACCGGCGGTGTGGGCGATAAGATTACGCTTCCGCTGGTGCCGATTGTGGCGGCCTGCGGTGCTGCGGTGCCACAACTGTCCGGCCGAGGGCTCGGACATACCGGTGGCACGCTGGATAAATTGGAAGCCATTCCGGGTTGGCGAGCGCACCTGAGCAATGATGAAATCTTGGCGGTGCTCACTGCCGTGGGCGGCGTCATTTGTGCTGCGGGAGAGGACTTAGCCCCTGCCGATCGGAAATTGTACGCGCTGCGTGATGTGACATCAACGGTGGAAAGCATCCCGCTGATCGCATCCAGCATCATGAGTAAGAAGATCGCCGAAGGAACCTCGGCTCTCGTGCTCGATGTGAAAACAGGAGCCGGGGCTTTCATGTCCGATCCTGAACGTGCACTTGAACTCGCCACCACGATGGTCGCGCTCGGGCGTGACGCTGGCTTGCGTACACGAGCGGTGGTCACCGCGATGGATGTGCCACTGGGCCGGGCGGTGGGCAATGCACTTGAGGTCGCAGAGTCAGTCGAGGTGCTGGCCGGCGGCGGGCCAGCAGACGTGGTCGAGCTGACCCTTGTGTTGGCTCGACATATGCTCGAACTTGTCGGAATTGATGCAGATCCACATGTTGCGATCCGCAGCGGTGCAGCCATGGATTCCTGGCGGGAAATGATTCGTGCTCAGGGTGGTGACCCGGACGCTGTACTGCCCTCCGCACGCCATATCGACACCATTCGAGCAGATCGTGACGGCATGGTGACCCGATGCGATGCACTCGCTATCGGACGCGCATCATGGCGACTCGGCGCTGGTCGCCAGCGCAAGGAGGATCCGGTTTCGCCAACTGCGGGAATCGAAGTGTTGGTAAAGCCCGGAGATCTGGTGCGGCAAGGTCAGGGGATACTGCGGTTGCACGCAGACGATGCAGTCCAACTTGATTCGGTGGCCGATTTTTTGCAAGCACATCAATCGGCGCCAATCACGATCGGTGCTGAGACTGAGATCATCAACCGATTGCCGTTGGTAATGGAAACTGTGGAGGGATAACGAATGCCTGAGATCATTATTGCACCGACCCGGGTTCCCGTTCCTGGAGGCAAGTCCATCGAAGAGTTCTTCGGCCGGGTAAACAGCGCTGATGAGGGTGTGTCTATCGCCTATATGGTTGCGCCACCCGGCTGGGATGAGCCAGCGCAAGCACCGGACTTCGATGAGTACACCGTCGTCCTCGACGGTTGCCTCGAGGTTGAATGTGGCGATGATCGGTGGTTGGTGCCGGCGGGGCAGGCCATTAAGGCGTTTGCGGGGGAGCGGGTTCGGTATCGCACAACTGAGGGGGCTCGCTACATTTCGGTTTGCCTACCGGCGTTCAGTCCAGACTTGGTACGAAGAGACCCTGACCCGTCGCTCGGCTGAGGGATTGCGCCTGCTCGCGTAATTCGGTCAGCGCAATCCCCTTTCGTTGCAAAACGTCTGTGTGCCACGGCCACACGGGGACGGCATCTAGTTGTGCGACCGCGTCGTTCACGGGTATCAAAACTCGTGCCACCTGCTGCAGTACCAGGACTTCTAGTTCGGATCTGATGGGTTCGGGGCCCACCTGCAGGAGCGGGCTGGAGTAGGCGATTACTACGGAGACTTCACGTTCGCCTGTCATCACGGCTGCTCTGCCTCGGTCGAGTGCGCCCTCAATGGCTGCAGCCGATTCCGATCGTTGGCGCTGATCCACGCCAAAGCCGACAGCGCACAGTGCGAGAACCACGATGAGACTCAGCACGCTCCAGCGCGGCAAACCTCGGCGCGGGCGGGCCGAACCAACGGTAAGCACCTCGCTGGGTGGTGGCTCAGACATGTTCATGATGGAAGACCCTAGGTGATCTCGGGTAGATTCAAGCCATGACGTCACTTTCGCAGGCTTCGCCCACACGTGCGGTGATTAGGCAGGCACCCAAGGTATTACTGCACGACCACCTCGACGGTGGGCTACGTCCGCAGACGATCGCAGAGTTGGCGGCTGAGACAGGGTACCCAGATTTGCCGACAACTGACGTGGCTGAGTTGGCACGATGGTTTCGTGAGTCGGCCAGTTCAGGATCCCTGGAGGACTATCTGGAAACGTTTCGGCACACGGTGGGCGTCATGCAGACATCGGAGTCTCTCACCAGGGTCGCAAGGGAATGTGCACTTGACCTTGCTGCTGACGGGGTCGTGTACGCCGAAATTCGCTTCGCTCCTGAGTTGCACGTGGAGCGCGGGCTTGGGCTCAACGAGGTGGTGGAAGCGGTCCTGGCCGGTTTCGCCCAGGGTGTTGCTGAGGCAGGCGCTACAGGTCATTGGCTTCGCATCGGCACGTTGTTGACCGCGATGCGCACGGCGGCAAAGAGTCGCCAAATTGCAGACCTTGTCGTTCAATATCGAGATCGAGGCGTGGTCGGTTTTGATATCGCCGGTCGTGAGGCTGGCTTTCCGCCGACCCGACACCTTGATGCATTCGAATTTCTGCGCCGCGAAAATGCCCACTTCACCATCCACGCTGGGGAAGCTTTCGGCCTACCAAGCATCTGGGAGGCCATCCAGTGGTGTGGTGCTGATCGCCTCGGTCACGGCGTCCGGATTGTCGATGATATTTCAGTAGATGCCGATGGCACGGCACATCTTGGCCCGTTGGCTGCCTACGTTCGCGACCGCCGCATTCCTCTCGAACTTTGCCCTACCTCCAACGTCATGACCGGCGCCGCCGCGTCGATCAATGAGCACCCGATTGGTTTGCTTTCAGATCTCAAATTTCGAGTCACCATCAATACGGACAATCGACTGATGTCCGATACGACGATGACCGATGAAATGGCAGCGGTATGTGACGCGTTCAAGTGGGGTCTGCCGCAGTTGCAGTGGCTTACGGTTAATGCCATGAAGAGCGCGTTTATTCCTTTCGACCAGCGACTTCACATCATTGACGACGTCATCAAACCTGGATACGCAGCACTGCGCGGTTAATGTGGAGTGTGTTACTACCTACCCTGCGGATGCCATACGGTAGTGGTTTCAACGAAGCTGCGAATGCGGCCGAGGCCTGGGTCGTCAGCCCAATCGGTATCCCGCGGCGTGAGTACGACCTTGATGGTGTCAGCGGCCGCAACCGACATGGATGTCGCCAGAGCATCGTCGGTAACTCCGGTGAGGTCTAATGCGTTGACATCGGCGTGAGCGGCCAGCCACGGTCCGATGGTGTCGGGTGGGCCGGTGAGCAGGTTGATCACTCCCGCCGGTAAGTCTGAGGTTGCCAGCACTTCGGCGAGGGTGATGGCTGGTAGCGGACGGTCCGGTGCGGCGATACACACCACGGTGTTGCCACTGACGATGATCGGAGCGATCACGCTGACCAGTCCGAAAAGGCTCGACTTTGCCGGAGCCACCGCAGCAACAACTCCGGTGGCCTGGGGCACGGAGAAGTTGAAATAGGGTCCCGACACTTGATTGCTGGAGCCCAGCACCTGGGCGTATTTATCTGCCCACCCGGCGTACCACACCCAGCGATCAATCGTGGCGCTGACTACCGCCGCTGACCGGCGCGGGGACAACCCCTCCGTCCGGGTGAGTTCCTGTTCGAATTGCGAACGACGGTCTTCCATCATTTCAGCGATGCGATACAGGATTTGACCCCGGTTATAGGCATCGCGGGCCGCCCAACCTGGTTGCGCGGCACGAGCGGCCACGACAGCATCGCGGGCGTCCTTGCGACTGGCCATCGACGCGTGCGCGAGGAATTTGCCTTTGCTGTCCAAAGCGGCAAAGGTACGGCCGCTCTCGCTTCGAGGGAAAACGCCGTTGATGAATAACTTATACGTTTTGCGGACCGCTATTCGATCATCCATCACACAACCTCCGAACGTAGGTAGGCGCCGAGGCCGTGGCGGCCACCCTCACGGCCGAAACCGGATTCCTTGACTCCGCCGAAGGGCGAAGCCGGATCAAAGCGGTTGAAAGTATTGGCCCACACCACACCAGCCTGCAGTCGCTGGGCCATCCACAAGGTACGCGAACCCTTTTCGCTCCAGATGCCCGCTGATAGGCCGTATGGAGTGTTGTTTGCCTTCGCGACCGCTTCCTCGGGGGTGCGGAACGTGAGAACGCTGAGCACCGGTCCGAAGATTTCTTCGCGCGCAATCCGATGAGACTGGCTCACCCCGGTGAATATCGTGGGCGGGATCCACCATCCACGTTCGGGGAGAACGCAATCAGCACTCCATCGCATTGCTCCCTCAGCATCACCGGCGGCGATGAGTTCCCCGATGCGAGCATGCTGCTCAGCGGAATTAATGGCGCCGATATCGGTGTTTTTATCCATTGGGTTGCCCAGGCGCAGATGCGAGAGGCGCTCTTTGAGTGCAGCGATTACTTCATCGGCCGCAGACTCAGCGACAAGCAGCCTCGATCCTGCACAGCACACGTGTCCCTGGTTGAAAAAGATGCCGTTCACGATGCCTTCGATTGCTTCGTCGAGGGGGGCATCGTCGAACACGATATTGGCTGCTTTGCCGCCGAGCTCAAGGGTGAGGCCCTTCCCTGTGCCAGCGACCGCGCGTTGAATGCCGCGGCCCACCTCGGTAGAGCCGGTGAAAGCCACCTTGTTGATATCTGGATGTTCAACGAGAGCCCGACCCGTTGCGCCATCACCGGTCACGATGTTCACCACACCGGCGGGCAGTTCTGCTTCTCGACATATCTGGGCGAATGCCAGCGCGGTCAAGGATGTCGTTTCAGCTGGTTTAAGCACGACCGTATTGCCGGTAGCGAGCGCTGGGGCGATTTTCCAGGCAAGCATCAATAACGGGAAGTTCCAGGGAATGATCTGCGCGGCAACGCCGTATGGTTTTGGCGCAGCACCAAAGCCTGCATGCTGGAGTTTGTCAGCCCAGCCGGCGTAGTAGAAAAAGTGCGCTGAGACCAGGGGTAGATCTACATCCCGTGATTCGCGGATAGGTTTTCCATTGTCCAAGGTTTCAAGAACTGCGAGTTCACGTGATTTCTCGGCAATGATCCGGGCGATGCGATAAAGATACTTCGCCCGTTCACTGCCGGGCATTTTGGACCAGACGCGATTGTATGCACTCTGCGCAGCATGAACTGCGCGATCAACGTCTGCACTGCCAGCCGCCGTGATTTCCGCCAGGACTTCTTCGGTGGCGGGGTTGACTGTCTTAAAGCTTGTGCCATCAATGGATTCAACGAATTCACCATCAATGAACAGCCCGTAGTGGGCATCAATCGTAACGATATCTTGAGACTCCAATGCGGGTGCATAGTCGAAAATCATGTCTGCAACTCCTAATCAATCGTCACATAGTCAGCGCCGGAATAGTGCCCTGAAGACATGCGCTGACGCTGCATCAGTAGATCGTTGAGCAAACTTGAGGCGCCGAAACGAAAGAGATCCGGGGTAAGCCAGGATTCACCCGCGGTCTCATTCACCATGACCAGGTAGCGCATCGCATCCTTCGTTGTGCGGATGCCTCCGGCCGGCTTGACGCCGATCCGGCGACCGGTGATTGAATGCCAGTCACGTACCGCCTGGAGCATGACCAGGGTGACCGGCAAAGTTGCAGCGGGCGAAATTTTGCCGGTAGAAGTCTTGATGAAGTCAGCCCCGGCCATCATTGCCAGCCACGATGCACGCCGCACGTTGTCGAGTGTCGACAGTTCGCCCGTCTCCAAGATGACCTTGAGATGAACCTGGCCGCACACCGCTTTGATGGCGGCAATTTCGGTAAAGACCTTGACGTAATCTCCACTGAGAAAAGCGCCGCGATCAATAACCATGTCTATCTCGTCGGCCCCGTTGGCGATCGCATCCTGGGTGTCTGTCTCTTTCACTGCGAGACTGGCTCGACCGGAGGGGAATGCGGTGGCAACAGCGGCCACATGAACGGCATCACCCACCGCGTCACGTGCGATCTTGACCATATCGGAATACACACAGACAGCAGCCGCGGATGGCACACCTGCGTCTAAAGGATCTGGCCGCACCGCCTTCGCACACATCGCGGTGACTTTGCCACGGGTGTCTGAACCCTCCAGGGTGGTCAGATCAACCATGGAGATGGCGAGATCGATCGCTGCGCACTTGCTAGTTGTCTTCACCGATCGCGTGGAGAGCATCGCGGCGCGAGCATGCGCACCGACTTCGTCGACGCCTGGCAAAGCATGGAGAAATCTGCGCAGTCCCGGAGCGTCTGTGGTGCCGTCCCACGCGTATGTCACCAGATCAGCCTAGCCCCGCACCTGCCACGAATGAAGCCGGTCATCAGAGGTAGACGCGGATGAGAGATTCAACGCTGGTGACAAGCTCATCAAGTAGGCCCTGTGCGACTGCCCGCCCTCGCGCTACCTCGTGGAATGGTGGCAGGTGCACCTGGAGGTACGCCTTGACCTTGGGCTCGGTACCGCTGGGGCGAATGAAGATGGTTGCTTCATCGCCGAGGTTCAACCGCAAACCGGGTGTGGGCGGAAGGGTGGGGAAATCGCTGCTCAAGGAGCCCAGACCGAGATCGACAACCTCGGTGATCAGTCGCCCGGCCAGATGTGACGGTGGATCGGCCACGATGAGTTGGGCGAGTGTGGTCGTCAGAGCCGCATTGGGCATCCGCATGGATACCTGCGCGCTGAGGTGCGTGCCGTAGGTGGCTTCGAGATCGGTGAGCAGGTCTTCGATCGAGATTCCTGTTGATTGAAGATGCGCAGCGACCTCGCACAGCAGTAGCCCCGCAGTGATCCCGTCCTTGTCGGCCACGTGAGCCGGGTCAATGCAGTAGCCCAGTGCTTCCTCGTAGCCGAAGGTGAGCCCGGGCACCCTGCTGATCCACTTGAATCCGGTCAAGGTGCGGGTGAAGGGCACCTGATGAGCCGTAGCGATGGTGGGCAGCAACGTTCCGGAAACGATTGATGAGGCGAAGATGCCGTTGTGTGTGGGCCGTCGAGTAATCAACCACCAGCCGATCAAGGCCCCGACTTCGTCACCGCTCAACATGCGCCAGGGATCCGGTATGGCCACCGCGCAGCGGTCACCGTCTGGGTCATGGGCAATCACCAGATCGCAGTTTTCGCGAAGGGCGAGTTCCAAGGCAAGCTTCATGGCCCCGGGCTCTTCTGGGTTGGGGAAGGCGACAGTGGGAAAGTCAGGGTCTGGTCGCTGCTGGTCAACGACTTCTACCGGAGGCGAAAAATTACTGTATTGCAGTACTTTTGCGAACAGGATAGAACTTACGCCGTGCAGAGCCGTATGCGCGACCCGGAGCGTGCGCGGACCATTGGGGATAAGCAGGGCGGCACTAGCGCGCAGATAGGCAGCTTCAACATCACCACGGAGCACGCCCGGTGGCGCAGCAGTTGGCACGCGCTGAAGTGATGGCTGTGTCGACATCAGGTCGGCAATGTTTTGATCGGTAGGGCTAATTATTTGACGACCGTCGCCCCAGTACACCTTGTAGCCATTGTCTTTGGCCGGGTTATGACTTGCCGTCACCATAATTCCGGCGGCAGCGTGGCAGTGACGGACGGCGAAGGCCAGCATCGGTGTTGGGATCGGATCTTTGCTGATCTCTACACGTAACCCTTGGTCTATGAGTACCGCGGCGGTGGCTTCGGCGAATGCGCGCGATCGGTGGCGACCATCGAAACCCACAACGACCAGTGGGGGTTGATTGGTGTGTTCGCTTTGAGCAAGGAGAAGAGTCCCGATCGCCTGGGCTGCCTGGCAGACGACAGTGGTATTCATCCCACCCGGTCCAGGGCCCATCGCGCCGCGTAAACCTGCCGTGCCAAAAATAAGTGGCTGATCAAAAAATTCATGCAGGCGATCTATCGCTGATTGGTCGCCCCGTCCGGCATCATCAAGCCACTCGCGCAGCGTGTGTTCGTCGGCAAGGTCGAGTTCGATTCCTTGCCACTGGTCGATACGCGAAACAAGGTGAGGATCTAACCCCGGGATGTTCATGCTGATGTTCTAATTTCTCTATCGCGTTGCACTACAGCGCATTGAGAACATCAGACATGAGTGCGCCCATGCGCGTGGCTGCGGCCCGTCCGGCAGCGAGAACTTCCTCGTGGTTGAGGGGTTCTCCGGTAATTCCGGCGGCCACATTGGTGACCAGTGATATGCCAAGCACATCCATGTGTGCTTCGCGGGCCGCAATAGTTTCTAATGTGGTTGACATGCCCACAAGGTCGCCGCCCATTGCTCGCACCATGTTGATCTCGGCCGGGGTTTCATACTGTGGTCCCCGGAACTGTACGTACACGCCTTCGGGGAGGGTCGGATCAATGCTGTGACACAGTGCGCGCAGGTGCGGAGCGTAGGCATCGGTGAGGTCAACAAATTGCGCACCGTGCAGGGGGGATGCGCCGGTGAGATTGATGTGATCACGAATGAGCACCGGGGTGCCTGGTTGCCAGGCGGGGTCAAGTCCACCGCAGGCATTGGTCAAGATGAGAGTTCGGCATCCAGCGGCGGCTGCGACCCGCACTCGATGCACCACCGCGTCTACTCCGTGCTCCTCATACAGGTGGGTACGTCCTACAAAGACCAAAACCCGATGGTTTCCCACGGTGAGGCTCCATACGTGCCCCTCGTGGCCGGCAACGTTGGTGCCGTGGAATCCGGGCAGATTTGCAACGGATAAATCGAGATCGGGGGTGCCGAGCATCTCAGCGGCCGGCAGCCAACCAGAGCCGAGGATGATGGCGATGTCGTGCCGAGCGACGCCGGTGAGGCGCCCAATCTCGGTGGCGGCTTCACGAGCGAGGATGTCGTGCGCGGATGCGGCGGAGGACGTGGTCTGGGACACGGGACCGACGCTATCGCAGATCTGCCGAGCCTGATATGCCCTCAGCGCGAGGGACGTCCGCGCAGATCGGTGACGTAGTCATTGGGAGCGCCACCTGCCTCGGCCGCGTCGGCGAGGCTGGAGAGGTAGCGCGTGGTGGGTAGGCCGCCTTCGTAGGAATCCAATACGTAAACCCACGCCACGGTGTCTTTAGACAGCGTGTTTACCCGAACCCGAACTTTGCGCCATAGACCAAGATCAACGCCCTCCCACCCGTCTAGGGCACGTTCGTCGATGGGGTGCAGTTCATAGAGGGCAACGAATACGGTCGCGCCGGAGTGCTCGACAACGGTTGCACTCGGCCCATCAATGAGCACATCTTCCCCACCGAAGGTCAACCGCCAATCAACCATCCACCCGGTGTCCACGAAGGGTGACAGCGGAGCGCGCTGGGCCATCCGGGCTGGATCCAGGTTGGGACCATATGCGGCATAGAGCGCCATGTGGGCCAGGGTACGCGACGAGGACGCTTCGTGGTCGGTGCTCGTCAGTTAAACCCATAGGCAACAATGAGGCCGTGACAACAGTGGTAATCATCGGCGGCGGACCAGGTGGTTACGAAGCAGCGTTGGTGGCTGCTCAACTGGGTGCTGAAGTCACTCTGATTGATCGAGATGGCCTCGGCGGATCAGCTGTGCTGACCGACTGCGTTCCGAGCAAAGCCCTGGTAGCGGCGGCCACTGTGCCCCAGACAGACACCGATCTGGCCACCATCAATACGCGCATCATCGAACTGGCTGCTGCTCAAAGTCGCGATATCGCCGAGCGCATTCGTCGCGATGGCGTTCGCATACTGGTCGGTACCGCTCACCTGGTGAATGCCTCGACGGTTTCTTACCACGGTTGTGCAGCGGAAGAAGAGACGATCGCGGCCGATGTCATTTTGCTTGCGACCGGTGCTCGACCCCGGGTGCTTGGTGCGGCCGCTCCCGATGGGGAGCGCATCTTGACCTGGGAGCAGGTCTACCAACTCCGTGAAGTTCCACAACGCTTGATCGTCGTTGGATCCGGGGTTACCGGGGCAGAATTTGCCTCAGCCTACTTAAGCCTAGGTAGTGATGTTGTGCTGGTTTCTAGCCGTGATCGCGTGCTGCCGGGGGAGGATCCCGACGCGGCGGCGGTAATAGAAGAAGTTTTCCAGCAGCGCGGCATGAACGTGTTGAATCGAGCTCGCGCGGAAAGTGCGTGCCGGACGGCGAACGGTGTGCTGGTGACCCTGACTGACGGCCGCGAAATCGAGGGCACGCACGTCCTCATCGCGGTGGGGTCGCTACCTAACACCGACGATCTCAGACTCGCTGATGTGGGTGTGGCCACAGACGAGGGGGGTTTCATCGAGGTAGATCGAGTGTCACGTACTTCTGTGCGCGGGGTTTATGCAGCAGGGGACTGCACCGGAGTGAACATGCTTGCCTCCGTCGCGGCCATGCAGGGACGTATCGCCATGTGGCACGCTCTTGGCGATACTGTCCACCCCCTGGATCTCAACACGGTGTCCTCCACGGTCTTTACCGACCCAGAGATCGCCACCGTTGGCGTGTCCCAGGTTGATGTGGATTCAGGCCGGGTGCGTGCGGAGTCAGTCATGCTGCCGCTGAGCACTAACCCGCGCGCGAAGATGCAAGGAATTGACCATGGTTTCGTGAAAGTCTTTTGCCGACTTAGTTCCCGCATTGTGGTGGGCGGGGTGGTTGTGAGCCCGCACGCGAGCGAACTTATTCACGCGATCACGCTCGCGGTCGATGCACGACTTACGGTTGATCAGTTGGCAGCGGCCTTCACCGTCTATCCGAGCCTGAGTGGCTCGGTTGCTGAAGCTGCTCGCCGACTTCATTCTGCCGACGCAGGGGGCTAGGAGTCGCTAGACAGAGTGCACACGACGGTACCCGCGAGCACTGTGGTGCCCAGGATGGCAGCGAGCCCGGTCACTGTGCCGGATTTATGTGCGGTTAGTGGCTGCTCCATTTTCATCGCTTCGAGCACGACGATCAAATCACCGGCGGCCACGTGGTCACCCTCGGCAACGGCGATCTTCACGATGGTGCCCTGCATCGGTGATGCGACGTCATCGCCAGACGCCGCTGCTGTTGTCTTGCTACGGACACGTGTGGTCCGCGCCTTGTTTTCCTTCGCCGTTGGCGCAGAGTTCACGCCGGCAGGCAGCGTCACGGTCAATCGTTTGCCATCAACTTCAACAACCAGTTCTTGGCGCTCCACGTCGGTGGTGCCCGGGTCGGTAGGCCCTGAATAGGCAGGGATCGTGTTGTTGAATTCCGTTTCAATCCAACGCGTGTGAACCTTGAATGTGGTGTGTGGGTCGCTGGGTGCGAAGGCGTTGTCATCAACGATTGCGCGGTGGAAGGTGAGCGCAGTCGCGATTCCGTCCACCTCGAACTCTCGCAGCGCGCGGCGGGCACGCTGGATGGCTTCTTGGCGATCTTTGCCGGTCACGATGAGTTTGGCGAGAAGTGAATCGAAATTTCCACCGATTACATCACCGCTGCGAAACCCTGCGTCGACGCGAACTCCTGGGCCACTGGGCATTTCCCATTTTCCGAGAAAGCCGGGAGCGGGCAGGAAGCCACGGCCTGGATCTTCGCCATTGATGCGAAATTCGATGCTATGCCCATTGATCGGCGGGTCTGGATAGTCAATCAAGCCACCCTCGGCGATGCGAAACTGCTCGCGGACAAGGTCGATCCCGGTGACCTGCTCCGACACCGGATGTTCTACCTGAAGGCGGGTGTTGACCTCAAGGAAACTGATGACTCCATCTTCGCCGATGAGGAATTCACAGGTGCCTGCATTGATATAGCCCGCCTCGCGCGCGATGGCTTTAGATGCAGCGTAGAGCTGTTCTGTTTGCTCGGGAGTGAGGAACGGTGCGGGCGCTTCTTCGACAAGCTTTTGATGTCGACGCTGCAGTGAACAGTCCCGTGTTGACACGACCACAACGTTTCCCCGCGCGTCGGCGAGGATCTGGGTTTCCACGTGACGGGGGCGGTCGAGGTAGCGCTCAACAAAACACTCACCGCGGCCGAAAGCAGCAATGGCCTCGCGGACGGCAGAATCGTAAAGTTCTGGGATCTCCTCCAGGGTGCGCGCCACCTTGAGGCCACGGCCGCCGCCGCCAAATGCTGCCTTGATCGCGACCGGCAACCCGTTTTCGCGGGCGAATGCGGTGACCTCCTCGGCTGAGGTGACCGGGTCCGGGGTTCCCGGTACCTGTGGCGCGCCAGCACGCGCGGCGATGTGTCGAGCTGACACTTTGTCGCCTAGGTCGCGAATAGCCTGGGGCGGTGGACCGATCCAGGTGAGTCCGGCATCGATGACAGCCTGGGCAAAGTCGGCGTTCTCCGAAAGGAAGCCATAGCCCGGGTGCACGGCATCTGCGCCGCTGCGGCCAGCAATATCAAGAATTTTCTCGATATTGAGATACGTTTCAGCCGCGGACTCACCATCCAGGGCGTAGGCCTCATCCGCGAGATCTACGTGGAGTGCAGACCGGTCTGCGTCGGCGTACACCGCCACTGAAAGCAGGCCGGCGTCTCGGCAGGCACGGGCAATGCGGACAGCGATCTCGCCTCGATTGGCGATGAGGATTTTGTGCACGCAATGGAGTCTAGAGTCCCCAGGCGTGGGAGGCTGTTGAGGTGTTCATTCTTGCCTCCGCATCAGTTTCTCGCCTACGTCTACTGCGCCAAGCCGGGCTCGACCCACAGGTGATGGTTAGTGGTCTGGACGAGCATGCCGCTGTGGCCGAGATGCCCGATCCCAGCCCGGCACAGGTCGCACTAGGACTCGCTGTAGGTAAGGCCACCCAAGTGGCAGAAGTGGTAGATCACGTCGGCGCCCTAGTGCTGGGTTGTGACTCGGTTTTTGAGTTCGAAGGTGCCGCGCTCGGGAAACCGGCAACCCGCGAGATAGCCCACGAGCGATGGCGGCGGATGCAGGGGCGCACTGGCCAACTACACACCGGGCACTGCCTTATTCACGTCGGTGATCCCGCCAGCGTTCTTACCGAATTGGTCAGCACCGAGGTCTTGATGGGGACTGCGACTGCTGCGGATATCGATTACTACCTTGACTCGGCCGAACCGTACGCGGTGGCGGGCGGGTTCACACTCGATGGTCTTGGAGCACCGTTTGTTGCGGGAGTATCTGGCGACCCGGGGAACGTGATTGGTGTTTCTTTACCGGCGGTCCGCCGGTTAGCGGCGGGCCTGGGCATAACGTGGGCGCAGTTCGTCGAGCGCGCGTCGGCTCATAGCGGCTAGCGGGGCAGTGAGGAGGCTTGCCAGGCGCTAGGCCCGGCGAATGTTCGCGACCGGATCTGGCGACCAGGGGAGTTCCACAAAGGTCGGGGTTTGGGATTCGCGTCGGAAGGTCGCTGCTGGAACGAGAGCACGCTGAGTGCGCCGGTGACCGCGGCAATTTCCTCGTCGGTTGCACCGCCCCGCACGATGAACGAAGGCGCAGGTTCAGCCTGGGGCGTGCTCACAGCGGGATGTTTCCGTGTTTCTTGGGCGGCCGGTTGCTTCGCTTGCCGCGCAGGGCCCGTAGGGCTCTGGTCACTTGGCTGCGCGTTTCGCTGGGTAGGATGACGCGATCGACATAACCGCGCTCAGCGGCGGTGTATGGATTGGCCAGGGTTGTTTCGTATTCGCTGATGCGTTGTGCCCGAATAGCTTCAGGGTCATCAGCATTGGCGATGTCGTTGCGGTACAGGATGTTCACCGCACCCTGAGCTCCCATTACGGCGATCTGGGCGGTGGGCCAGGCAAGGTTGACATCGGCACCTAGGTGCTTTGAGCCCATCACATCGTAGGCACCGCCATAAGCCTTACGCGTGATAACGGTCACCAACGGCACCGTGGCTTCAGCGTAAGCGTAGATGAGTTTTGCGCCGCGGCGAATGATGCCGTCCCATTCCTGATCGGTTCCGGGCAAAAACCCGGGAACGTCAACGAAGGTGATTACCGGAATATTGAACGCGTCACATGTGCGTACGAACCTGGCCGCCTTTTCGGAGGCATCAATATTGAGGGTGCCGGCAAACTGCATGGGCTGGTTGGCGACCACTCCGACAGAGTGGCCTTCAACGCGGCCGAAACCACAAATGACGTTGGGTGCGAACAACGGTTGTGTTTCGCAGAATTCGCCATCATCGAGCACATGTCCGATCACGACGTGCATGTCGTAGGGCTGATTGGGCGAGTCAGGAACGATCGTATCGAGTTCTAGATCGGTTTCAGTGAGGTCGAGATCTAACTCACCTCCGTAGACGGGAGCGGGATCTAAGTTATTGCTGGGTAGATAGGACAGCAGCGCGCGCGCGTAGTCGAATGCGTCGTTTTCGTCTTCAGCCATGTAGTGGGCGACACCGGATTTTGTGTTGTGGGAGCGCGCACCGCCGAGGTCCTCAAAGGCAACGTCCTCACCGGTCACTGTCTTGATGACATCGGGGCCGGTAATGAACATATGCGATGTCTTATCGACCATGATGGTGAAATCGGTAATGGCTGGGGAGTACACGGCGCCGCCCGCGCACGGGCCCATGATGAGGGAGATCTGCGGGATCACTCCGGAGGCTTGTACGTTTCGATAGAAAATTTCCCCGTACATGGCCAGCGAGGCGACTCCTTCTTGGATTCGGGCGCCCCCGGAGTCGTTAATGCCAATGACAGGACATCCGGTCTTTAGAGCAAGGTCCATGATTTTGACGACTTTCTCGCCGAAGACTTCCCCGAGGGATCCACCGAAGACGGTGAAGTCCTGTGCGAACACACACACGGGACGGCCATCAATGGTTCCGTATCCAGTGACGACTCCATCACCGTAGGGACGCTGGTCTGACATGCCAAAGTTGGTGGCCCGATGCCTGGCCAAGCCGTCAATCTGAGTGAAGGAGTCCGGGTCCAGGAGAGCTTCGATCCGCTCTATCGCGGTGAGTTTGCCCTTCGCGTGTTGTTTTTCAACAGCGCTGGAACGCCGATCGAGCGCCTGGGATCGGCGCCGCTGTAGGTCGGCGGCTTTCTCAGCCGTGGTGCGCGGATGATCAGGAACCCCAGAAGCCGAAGTCACGCACCGTACTGTAGTGGGATGCCTTCCCATCGTGGTGCGAGTAGGTCGCGTGGCCGCTCAATCTGACCTTCCCGAGTTACTCGCGGCAGAGCCAGCCTGGTCGGGGTGGCCTCCGGTCATCATGCGCGACACGGTTGCCTCCACGATGGATGAAGTACGCACGCTGGCCGAGGAGGGCAGCCCGGAAGGCACCGTGGTGCTGGCGCGTGAGCAGCGTGCTGGGCGGGGGCGGCACGGCCGACGATGGGAGTCTGCTGCGGATCGGGGAGTGTGGCTGTCGGTATTGCTGCGCCCCACCGCGAGCATTGAGCAGGTCGGACTCCTGCCACTCGTGGTCGGCCTTGCTGTTCGCGACAGTCTGGCCCAACGCTATGGAGTCAACGTCGTGGTCAAATGGCCCAACGACGTACTCGTGAGCAGTGTTCATTCCGGGGATGAATCCTGGCTGAAGGTCGCTGGTATTTTGGCGGAGGTGCTACCCGGTGGCGCGGTGGTGGTTGGTGTGGGTGTCAACATCGGGGACGCACACACCCTGCCGAGCACAGCAGCTTCATTGCGAGCTTCTTTGCTCGATGCGGCAGCCACGCTGCCCGAACATGATGAGCGCGCGCGAACCCGGGTAGCGGCCGGTGTTCTGGCGGATATTGCTGCGTCGTATCGGAAATGGTGTACCGGAGACTGGGACTTTTCGCGTTACCGAGAGAACTGCATCACGATCGGGCGGCAGGTCCACGTACAGCACCTCACCGATCCGTCCGGGCGGAGCCTCAGTGGCGAGCAGGGGTTAACCGCGGTGGCGGTAAACGATGCGGGGCAGTTAATTGTCCGAGACGTCGGCGGAGCCGAGCACACGGTGTCAGCCGGCGACGTGTCGTTGGCCCCGCCTTACGAGTAATCGGGTGAGATCGGTCGTGATCGTCACCCGTGTTGTCCCGTTTTCGATCAGGTGTCGTGTCACCATAAGCGGGTGAACTATCCGACCCGACTGCTCTCCGACGATGAGTCCATTGACTGGGAATGTCGACCGCATTGGCGGGGCCTCATCGTGCCGGTCTTGCTGCTCCTTGTTCTTGCTTTCGCTGGCACCTGGGCGTTTGTCAGCTGGGGGGCTTGGTTCTCCGGTCCGCTGGGCTCGGTTGGCCGCTGGGTGATCCTTGGCGTTGGCGTTCTCATCTTCATCGTGATGGTTCTGCGCCCGTTTCTGCACTGGTTTTCCTCGCAGTACGTTATTACTAATCGCCGCATCATCGTGCGTAGTGGCATGCTGGCCAAGTCTGGACGCGTGATGCCGCTGGGAAAGATCAACAAGGTTTCCTTCAACGTTTCCATTTTGGGGCGCCTACTCAATTACGGTCGCCTCGACGTGGAATCGGCGAGCGATGACAACCTGATTATTCGCGATGTGCCCGACGTAGAGATCGTTCAGCAGCGACTGTCTCGGCAGCAAGAGGCCGATGAGGACCGCCGCCGCCCGCCCCAGTTTCCCGCGTCGGATTGACCGCTCCTGTTGCGCCGATCAGTTAAATCGGAGCGCTTGCGTCCCGTTCGGCCAGTTCGTGTTCGGCCGAGTCGCTTTCCGGGATCGCCGGAAAGACCCAGCGTCGATATGACCAGAATCGAAACAAGGTACCAAGCCCAAGCCCCACCACATTGGCGCTGATGTTGTCAGCCAGTGCGCCGGTGAGCCCGAGTGCATAGTGGGAGAACCACAAGCAAGCCAACGCGATCATTAGGGCAACGCCATTGAGCAGGAAGAACATCAGGTATTCGCGCCCCATGTTGGTGCGGCCGCGATGTCGAAAGGTCCAGTAACGGTTCCCGAAGTAGGCCACCGTCGTAGCGGCAACAACGCTAATGACTTTTGCGCTGAGTGGACGGTCATAAAACCAAGCGTCGGGGCCACCGCCGAAACGCAGCAGGTTGAACAGACCAATGTCGACGATGAAGGCGACAAGGCCCACCATCCCGAATTTGGCGATTTCCCGGTAGAGCGAACTCACTGTGCCCGTGATCAACACGTGAACGCGTTGGAAGACAGACGCAGGCGCGGGAGCGGACACGTACGAATAGTACCTGTTTGTCCGTGTGGTTGATTCATCAAAGCGGGGTCAACCCTAGGATTGGCCGGTGACGACCCGCATTCCCGGTTTAGCCGTGGGCATGGTTGGTGGCGGCCAGTTGGCGCGCATGAGCGCCGGACCGGCAACAGCGCTGGGCATTGACTTCGCGGTCCTGGCTGCGAGTGCGCATGATTGTGCCGCTGCGGTGGTTCGCCATACTTTGATCGGCGCCCACGATGACCCGCGAGCTCTGGCTGCTCTCGCCGAGGGTGGCCGGGTAGTGACCTTCGACCACGAACATGTGCCCACGGACTATCTCCGCGAGTTACAACAGGCAGGCGTGCTGGTTCGCCCGGGTCCGGACGCACTCGCTCATGCTCAGGACAAGGCCTTGATGCGGCGGGCGATAACCGATCTTGGGCTGCCATCGCCGGCCTGGGCAGTAGTAGGTCAGCCACACGAGGTTGCCGCGTTCGGTGACGAGCATGGTTGGCCGGTTGTGCTGAAGGTGTCCAGGGGCGGCTATGACGGGCGTGGTGTGTGGATGGTGGAGTCTGTCGCCAACGCCGAATCGGTGATGGCTGACGTGTCACCGATTCCGGGAGCGGTGTGGTTGGTCGAGGAGTTCTTGCGCTTCGATTGTGAAATTGCTGCGCAGGTGGCCAGGTCCCCGCAGGGTCAGGCCGTGGCCTACCCCGTGGTGCAGACGCGACAGATTGCCGGGATGTGCGCAGAGGTGATCGCTCCCGCGCCAGATCTCAGCGATGACCAAGCTATTGCCGCGGTTGAGATGGCACTGGTCATTGCCCGAGAACTCAATGTGATCGGCATGTTGGCCGTGGAGATGTTCGTAGTTGACGGTGCCCTGTTCATTAATGAACTAGCCATGCGGCCGCATAACTCCGGGCACTGGAGCATTGACGGTGCGCGCACCAGCCAGTTTGAAAATCACCTGCGTGCCGTGTTGGACCTGCCGCTGGGTGATCCGCGCATGACCGCCTCACACGCGGTCATGGTGAATGTGGTCGGACCGCCTCAGCCGGTGCCACCTCTCCAGGATGCTTTTCGCCATGTCCTGGCACGTGACCCCGGGTTGCGTATTCATCTCTACGGCAAAGAGATCCGACCGGCCCGCAAACTCGGTCACGTCACCGTGGTTGGCCAGGATCTGCCAGAGTTGCTCCATCGGGCACATCACGCCGCGGACTACATGATGGGAATTGTCGATGAGTAACACTGTGGGGCCGGCACCTACCAGTGATGTGTCCGCTCGCGTCGGGATCATCATGGGCAGTGACTCTGATTGGCCGGTGATGGCCGAGGCCGCGGCAGCATGCGACGAACTAGGCATCGGTGTGTCAACCGATGTTGTATCGGCACATCGGATGCCCGAAGAGATGATGGAGTACGCCCAAACAGCCCGCGCCCGTGGCCTCGAGGTCATTATTGCCGGAGCCGGTGGTGCGGCTCATCTGCCAGGCATGGTGGCTGCGATGACGACCCTTCCGGTGATTGGTGTTCCAGTGCCGCTGCCACCCCTTGATGGAATGGATTCACTGCTATCTATCGTGCAGATGCCCACCGGTGTTCCGGTGGCCACGGTCGCCATCGGGAATGCCCGCAATGCTGGTCTGTTGGCGGGGCGAATTCTTGGTATCGCAGACCAAGACGTAGCCAAGCGGCTGGAAAAGCTGCGTGACGAGATGAATCGGGCTGCTCAAGCCAAAGGAGAACGCGTACGTTCGCGTGAGTGAGTCTGTGTGATGTTGGTCTTTGCCATCACGATTCCTTGCGTAGTTCCTCAATGCGGCGGCGAAGTGCCAGGCGGCTCTCTCTCCGCAACTGCGCCTCTCTAAACCGGCGCTGCTCGTCGGGGGTTTGCGCATGCACCGGATTTACCTTCATCGGCCGCCCATCGGCATCAATGGCAACAAAAACAAGGTAGGCGCTGCCCACGTGAATGTGATCGACGCTGCCACTTCGCTGCGCCTCCACGCGAACACCGACCTCCAGTGAGGTGTTGCCCGTCCAATTAACCGAAGCCTTTGTAATCAAGATATCGCTCAGGCGCACCGGCTCGAGGAAAGCCATCTCGTCCATGAAGGCGGTAACGGCAGGGCCACCACAATGCCGGGCGGCGCAGGTGCCTCCGGTGGTGTCAACGGCGCGCAAGATAACTCCACCGTGGACGTTTCCCAGATTGTTAGCGTCCATGACCTCCATGACTCTTGCGAGGGTCACCTGGGAATCGGCCACGTTGTGGGCGCCGTTGCGGTTAGGGGAAGTCATAGCGTTGAGCCTACTGATCAGCATCGGTACTACCCTGCACACATGCGATTGAGCGTTATCGGCACCGGCTACCTGGGTGCAACCCACGCCGCCTGCATGGCGAGTCTGGGTCATGAAGTGATCGGCGTGGATACCGATGCGCAGAAGGTAACGATGTTGAACTCCGGGGTCGTGCCCTTTTTTGAACCCGGTCTGCCAGAGGTGCTGCAGGAACAGCTCGCATCCGGGCGGCTGCGTTTTGACACCGACTTTGCTGGGGTCGCTGATGCTGATGTGCACTTCATTTGCGTGGGTACCCCGCAAAAGCCCAGTGCGTACGGGGCCGATCTCACCCAGGTGTGGGCTGCCACCGATGCTCTCGCCGCGCAGTTGTCCCGGCCAACTCTCGTGGTGGGAAAGTCAACAGTGCCGGTCGGCACTGCCGATGCGATGCTGCATCGGCTACGCCAAAATGCGCCGGCCGGTGCTGGAATCGACCTGGCGTGGAATCCTGAATTTTTACGCGAGGGTCATGCTGTGCAAGACACTCTCGCACCCGATCGGTTGGTGGTGGGCCTGACTCGCCCCGAAGATGAGGCGACACTGCGTAGGGTCTACGCCGATCTGCTCGACCGAGATGTGCCATGGCTGACCACGGACTTGGCAACAGCAGAGTTGGTCAAGGTGTCGGCAAATGCATTCTTGGCCACCAAGATTTCGTTTATCAACGCGATGGCCGAGGTATGTGAGGCGACCGGAGCCGATGTGGTGACGCTGTCCACCGCACTGGGTATGGATCCTCGTATTGGAAACCAGTTTCTCAAGGCGGGGCTCGGTTTCGGCGGTGGATGTTTGCCCAAGGACATTCGTGCGTTCATGGCACGAGCGGGTGAACTCGGGGTTGACCAAGCGCTCACTTTCTTACGCGAGGTAGATGAGATTAACCTGCGCCGACGCTCGCGAGCGGTCGATTTAGCCCGTGAGGCTGTGGGTGGCAGTTTCGTTGATCAACAGGTGGCGGTGTGGGGTGCTGCCTTTAAACCCAACAGTGATGACGTGCGCGACTCTCCCGCCCTTGACGTCGCCGCAGCGATCTATACCGAGGGTGCTGAGGTAACGGTTCACGATCCGCAAGCGATGGGCAATGCCAAGAAGTCATTCCCTCACTTGTTCTATGCGAGTTCGGCCATCGAGGCAGTCCAGGGCGCTGATGTGCTGTTACTGCTGACTGAATGGCCGGAGTACCAGGATGCCGATCCCCATGTTGCGGGAGACTTGATGCGGAAACTGCAGGTTATTGACGCGCGCAATGCGTTAGATCCGCACAGTTGGCGCTCAGCTGGGTTTCGGTACCGAGGGCTTGGCCGTCCGTTGGCTTGAGGGGAGTTCGGGGTCCTAGGCCCCGCGCAAAAAACCTGCCCCCCAGGCGCCGTGCATGGTGGCGAGCACGATCGGTAAACGGTGGCGGACCGCAGGCGAAAGATGTCGGCCGATGATGAGGCTGGCCGCAATATTGCCCGACGCGTAGCCCAGCGGAACCAGCGATGCCACACCAGCGATCCGCGGATGACCGCTTGCGGCCGCGGCTATGGTGATCGCGGAGGCGACAGTGACCGCCAACACCGTGGCCGGTGGTGCGAGGTAGCGAGGTGACACCGTTTCTGGGTGCCGTCGTGTTACTTCACGGCGCCAGCGACCGTACTGCCAGTACTGGCGAGCCAGGCTGTTGATGGAACCTCGCGGCCGATAGGTCACCTCTAGATCGGGGGTAAACCAGATCAATCCACCCTGGGCGCGAATGCGATGGTTGAGTTCCCAGTCCTGAGCTCGGACCATTGTTTCGTCGAATCCGCCAGCTTCCTCGATCGCTGAGCGTTGAAAAACACCGAGGTACACGGTGAGTGCTGGCCCAGCCTGTCCACCGATATGGAATGCTGCACCGCCCACGCCAAACCAGGAACGCATCGCGGCAGCTACCGCCTGTTCGAAGTCGGTTTCGCCCTCGGCGGCCATCACTCCGCCCACGTTGGCTGCCTTTGTTTCATATAGCGCCCGCCAGGCGACGGCCAGATAGTTCTGCGGTATGAGTGCGTGGCCGTCCACACGGGCGATGACGGAGAATCGGGCGTTGCGGATGGCGGCATTGAGCCCGGCTGCGGTACGCCCGGTGGGGTTGGCAACGAGGGTCACTCGGGCATCAGCAGCGGCGATCTCAGCCGCCAGGGCACTGGTGCCATCCGTGGAGGGCCCCAGGGCTAGAACCACCTGGAGTGGGCCGCCGTAGGTGCTGCTGAGCACCCGGTCCACGACGGTGCGCAGGTAGCGCTGCTCATTGAGTACCGGGATCACCACAGAAATCCCGGGCGGAGCACAGGGTTCGGGCAGGTCGGTTCGACCGGCGTCATCGGCAGTTTCGAACTGGGTCACGACAAGTCAGGGTAGCCTCCACGCGTGAGATCTCGTTTAGGCCTCGTTTCTGGCCTGGTTGCTGGTGGCTTGCTCGGGGCAGTTATCGGCCTCGGGGTGAGCGTCGAAACATCACGCCCACCGATGGTGATCGCTGCCGCTCTCCTCGGTGCCCTGGTGCTGGGCGCCCTCGGCCAAATCGCCCAGTGGGTCCGGGCAGCAGCGGGAAGCACGCGACGCCTGGAATACGCCCACGCGCGAGCAGTAGACGCCCAGGGTCAGCATCGGCGGCGACTTGACGAAGTCCACAACCGGCTAGGGCGCACCGATCGTGACCTGACCAAGAGACTCGATACCGTGACCGAACAGGTCACCCGTCTCGGCGAGCATGTCAGCCATCAGCCAGCCGACATCGGGCGCCAGACTCGTCAAATCGTGGATGACCAGGTGGCCCTACTGCAGGCTCATTCACAATTGCAGCGGCTGGTGTCGATGAATCAGGTGATGCCGCGCCCGGGCACCTGGGCTGCTTCGGAGGACCTGCTGTTGTATCTGGTCGGCCACGTCCTACGTGAACAGCCAGCATTGATTGTTGATCTTGGGAGCGGGCAATCCAGTGTGTGGATGGCGGCTGCGCTGCGTCAGTCAGGTTCGAACGGGCGCGTGGTTGCCATTGATCATGACCTGAACTATGCAGAGCAAACGCGCGAACTCGCCGCGGCACATGGCCTTAGTCGTTGGCTGGATGTGCGGGTAGCCCCGTTGCAGGAGACACAGATTGAGGGTCAGACCTACACCTGGTACGACCGGTCGCTCATGACTGATCTGCACAACATCGGGCTGCTCAGCGTTGATGGCCCACCCGGTCAGGGTGGCAAGAATGCGCGTTGGCCAGCCCTCCCGCTGCTTCAAGCGCAGATGGCCACCGATGGCGTGGTTGTGATGGACGACATGGTGCGCAATGACGAACAGGCCATCGTGGCCGACTGGCTCACCCGTTTTCCCCAGTGGCAGGTCACGAACCTGCATTTTGAAAAGGGAGCAGCGGCCTTGCGCCGAGTAGATTCAGGCCGCGCGAGTTAGTTGCAGCGCACGGTATTCGCCGTGGTCGGATCGGTGATTTGGTCGGCCTGGTCTGCCGCTGGGGTTTCCGATGCGGTGGTATCCGACGGATTAGAGTTCGTCGGTGGCGTGAACGGGTTAAGGCTGGAAAAGTCAGCACCGATGACGATGGTGATCGCTGATCCGTTGATATCTTCAACGGCGATTGCACCGGGCAGTGCCGATGCCATTGCTTCACCGATGGCCTGTTGGCCGCTGGGATATCGGATCTCGGTTACGGTGTAATCGGAGCGATCGGCATCGGCAATATTGACCACCGTGAAACCCTGATCTGCCAGCACCGCGCCCAACTGACCGGCTCGACCGGCCACGCCACTGCCGTTGAGAACCGCGATGCTGATGTCTGCTGGGTTGATGAGCCCATTGGCGTCACCACCACTTTGCGCATCGGTAGATTTCTTGGTCTTGATCCATGGTTCATCGTTGGCGATGGACGCCCAGAGTGCTGCAGAGCGTTCAACATCCATCGACACATTCGCACCATCACCCCTCTCAACCCAGGGCATCGTTAAGAAGGTGATGTCTTCAGGGCGAACTCCGCGCGTGCTCAACACGGTGTCTTGCAGGACATCGCGTTGGGCCAAGCCCGGATCAGTGGTCAGCGAGGAGGTAGCAGAATCCAGAACTGAATACAGTTTCACCGGATTAAGAAGCAGGTCAGTGTCGGTGGCCTTGCGGATCATGGAAGAAAGGAACGCCTGCTGCCGTTTGATGCGGGACAGATCGGAACCATCGCTGAGTGTTTTGCGAGCACGCACGAACGCCAATGCTTCCTCGCCGTTGACAACGCTGGTTCCGGCCGGTAGCACAAGTTTGCTCTGCGGATCGTTGACAGCTTCGGTCAGGCAAACCTCAACGCCACCGAGTGAATCAACAACCTGCTTAAAGCCAGCGAAGTCAATGACGGCGAAGTGATCAATTTCGAGTCCGGTCATTTCCTCAACAAGCTTTTGGGTGCAACCGGGGCCGCCGATTTCGAAGGCGATGTTGAATTTGTCTTCGAAACCTCCGGCCATTTCACCGGACCCCGTGCGGGGGCATTGCGGAATGGTGACCCAGGTGTCGCGCGGAATGCTCACGGCAGTGGCGAAACTGCGATCAGCACCGACGTGGAGCAGGATCGTGGTGTCAGAACGTTCCCCGGTGTAGATCGATGGGTCGCCGTAGCCCCCATCGTTATCGCCCTGCCGACTGTCAGAGCCCATAAGCAATATCGTCATTGGCTTGTAATTGCCGGCTTCGTCCACCACGGAGGTGTTAGGAGCGCGACCGATGACTTCGGACACGTCAACGGTGTCAATATTTTCTTGTAGATTGCCATAGACATAGTCCATGCCCGCACCGATCAATGCCGTTGATACCACCGCGAGCGCTGAAATACCCGCGATGAGTTTGGGCCAGCGCGTTGGCTGGGACGGTTCGGTGCTCGTGCTCAACGTCACATCCTCCAAGCAGGGCCGAAGGGTCTACTTCGGCGAGACGATCGTAGGACGTTAGGAGATCGTGTGGCGTTCCCGTAGCCGCGTGTCTTCGGCCGGGCTCGTTCTGCTGAGGTTTGCTTGAAGTTTTCGCCACCCTTCCTGGGAATGTGATGGGAGTGTCGGATGTGACGCGTGAGTCGGCTTGACACGCTAGGGGAGGGGGGAGGCACCCTCACTACGTGGGTATTCGCATGTCTGGGGCTGGTCGCCGTTCGTTGGTGGTGGCCACTGCTGCTCTGGTTGTACCTGCCACCCTCGCCCTGCCGGTCGTAGACTTCAGCGGGTTCAGTGCTGCCCTGGGCAACCAGGACCCGGTCACGCCCACGGTGGCAAGCATCGCTTTGGCCGAGGTGGACCCCGATGGCCTCATCGATTCCCCCGCATCAGGGGATGTCGTGCCCGTCATTGGCGATCCCAACGGCACGGTTCATGACCACACCGACGATCACCGTGGCGAAACTGACAGTGCTGACGCTGAGACTGACAGTGCGATCGGGCCGGCCTCGGAAGGTCTTGTTCCTGCCGCGGTAACCGCGCAGACGTCGACCGACCCGTTCGGACTGGTGGGAATCACCGCGGCTGATGCCTTTGATCCACAAACCCGGATTGTGATTCGGATCAAGGAGGAGGACGGCTGGAGCGATTGGGCCCAGCTTCCCCTGAGCGAGCACCGGCCTGATCCGGGCACGGCGGAGGCAGAATCGGTCCGATACGCCACTGAGCCGCTGGCAACCAATGGCGCCGACGGGGTTCAGGTCCGCATCGACACCCCTGATGGCCGCGTACCAACAGACACCCAACTCACCATGATCGATAATCCGGTCACCGAACAGGACGGCCGGTTGGGCACCCGGTCGGTTCCTGTTGATTCGGCCGCTGCAGCGGCAGCAAAACCCACCATCATCACCCGGGCCCAGTGGGGTGCAGATGAGTCGCTGCGACGTGGGACCACCACCTATGCCGACACCGTCAAGGTGGCCTTCGTGCACCATGTGGTGTCCAGCAATAACTACAGCGAAGGTCAAGCAGCACAGCAGATGCGTAACGTCTACTCCTGGTTCACCCAGGGCATTGGCGTGAATGATTTTGGTTACAACTTTGTCGTCGATCGGTTCGGCAATATCTACGAGGGCCGCGCTGGCGGTATTGATGCGGCCGTTAACGGTGCGCATACCCAGGGCTTCAATACGCAGACTTTTGCTGTTTCCTTTCTTGGCAACGCCGACACGCTAGACCCATCGCGCTCTGCGGGTGATCGGATCGTCAATGCCTTTGCCGATCTCATCGCCTGGAAATTTGCTGTTCACCACGTGAATCCCAACGCCACCGCCGTGCTGACATCCTCCGGCCCCGGCCCGGGTCAGGGTGGCACTTCCATGTACTGGCCCGGCGTCAAGGTTTCCTCACCAACGATTGCCGGCCACGGCGACATCGGCAACACGTCGTGCCCGGGTGACTTCCTACGCCCCTCCATCCCCAAAATTCGGCAATTGGTGGCCCAGCGCGAAGGAGCGACGTTCTACACCCCATCCGTGTCTGGCTCAGGCATGTCGTGGGGTTCGGGAAGTTCGATTGTCGTTTCCCCGGATGCCACCGACGCGTCGAACTTCACGATGACGTTGACGTCAGCGTGTGGCGATGTTGTGCGCACAGTTCGGGAAGATTCCACCGGCTCCGGGCGCGTGGCGCTGAGTTGGAACGGCAAAGATGATCGCGGTCGCAGTGTGCCGCCCGGTCGGTATACCGCCACGGTCACGGGGAAATCAGGCGGCGAAAGTTTTTATCCGTGGAGCGCCGATGTGCGCATTTCCTCGGGCCCGGGTTCACCTCCAGATCCGTGTTCGCCACCGACGGAGTTCACCGTCACCGGCACCGGGTACGGGCACGGGGTGGGGCTGTCCCAGTGGGGTGCGCTTGGCCAAGCCCAAGAAGGCCGCAGTGCCGAGCAGATTTTGACCCACTACTTCCCCGGTACACAGGTGCAACCCGTCAGTGAAGACGTCGACCTGCGCATTGGTTTGCTGCACCAGGTGAGTTTTGCTCAGGTGCGCACCGAGGCGATCTCGGGCAGCGGCGGGCTCGAACTGCAACTGGGTAATCGCGTGGCCCCCGGCATTCCCGGTGCGACCTACAATTTCGCCCCGGATGGTGCCTACGTCCAAATCAAGGCCAGCGTCAATGGCACACAGACCACCATTGGCCGGGCTAAGAACCTCACCATCCGCTGGTCGGGCACGGCCGATCCCGGGACCACCGGCACCTCACCCACCCTGCTTAATGTGATCGGTCCGGGGGAGTCCTTCGCCACTCCACGTCATCGCTACCGTTACGGGACGGTGGAGATTTCTAGTCTGGGAACCTCAGCGGGTAAGCGCTTGTCGGTGGTGAACGTGCTGGATATGTCTTCCTATTTGAAGGGCATCGCGGAGGTTCCGGCGAGCTGGCCGGCGCCTGCCCTGGATGCTCAAACGATTGCATCACGCTCCTATGCCCTGGCTAAATACAACGCCGGTGTTCGCGCTGCTTGTGACTGCCACATGGATGACGGCGGCGGTCCTTACTTTGATCAGACGTTCCACGCCTACGCCGTTGAATCTGGCCCGAGTGGCAGCAGGTGGGTTCAATCTGTTCAGCGCACGTCGTCGGGGACGACCGGGACCGTAGTCACCTATCAGGGCCAACCCATCCCGGCGTTCTACACCGCGGCAACGGGTGGACGCACCCAGTCCAGCTCAGATGTCTGGGGTGGCGCGGGCTACCCCTGGGCGCGCGGCGTGGATGATCGATGGAGCACCACGGTGACCGGCAACCCCTATAAGTCGTGGTCGGTTACCGCATCGCAGGCGCGGATGGGTCAGATCTTTGGCGTCTCCGACATCATGACCGTTCAGGTGTCGGCGACCTTGGACTCAGGTGCTGCGGGAACCGTCACCGCCAAAACTTACGACGGGCGCTCGTCCTCGGTTTCCGGCACATCGTTCCGGTCAGCGCTCGGGTTGCGGTCTACCTACCTCATCGGTGTCTCATCCGATCAGGGCTCCGGTAGTGGCGGCACATCGCCGAGCCCGACTCCTGGACCCTCTCAGCCAACCGGCGAGCCTGTGTCGGTCACGCTGCTGAAGCGCCCCACGGGTAAAACCATTGAGGGCGGCACCGTGCTGCTCAAGGGGCGCATCAAAACGATGCGCGATGGCTTGATCGTTCAGCGGCAGGTCCGCTGGGGATCTTTTTCCTGGCAGGACCGAGAACGTCGCACGGCCGACGCTGCGGGGCGTTACACCTTCACCCTTGCTGATATCGGTCCGGTGGGTACCACCTACTACTGGCGCACCCTGATCTTTGATGGCTCGGAACTGGTGGGCACGAGTCCAGAACGCAAAGCTACGATAAGCGCTCAGTCGAGTAGTTCCGGTGGCTCAAACGGCGGGGATTCTCCTTCGGATTCCGGGACAACACGGCCTCGCAGCGATGTGTCGGTGTCGTTGGTTAAACGTCCCGGTGGCGAAATCAGCGCCGGTGCCACGGTGACACTGCGCGGGCGAGTTGCGCCGCTGAATAGCGGTGCTGTTGTTCAACGTCAAGTGAAGTGGGCCGGCACGTCATGGCTCTCGCGTGAAACGATACAACCTGGCGCCAACGGCAGATTTAGATTCACGGTGCCCGATGTTGCACCGGCAGGACGTACGTATTCCTGGCGTGTAGTCGTTCTCGAGGGCGGCGAGGTTGTGGCAACAAGTTCGAGCCGTTCCGCCGCCGTCATCTCCTAGCCGAACCCACATCATGTGCCGTACGTTGCGGTGATTCCCTCGCTGTTGCGAATGTGATCGACCGCACCGGCATCTTCTCGCGTATGAGGGTGCATTAGCACCACTGCCGCGTCAGCAATGAGAGGCACTGCGAGAAGCAGCAACCACTGCTCCAGTACATCTGCGGGGTCTGGCGGCGCAGTCACCAGGAGGCGTCCACCTGCCCTGAGCCCGCACTCCGCAGCGATCCCGCGTGCTTGGGTGGACACCTGGGCGTTGGTCGACGGTTGACGGTTGTACCGCAGGGCAATCGCATCATTACCCGGCCAGACATGGGGGGTGAAAAAGTCTGCATGAGCTCGGGCCGCAATCGCGGCGTCGACGGCATGATCAGGCAGCGGATCGGTTGAGGGTAAACCAAAAGGTGCCAGCGATACCGCGATGATCTCGGAGCCCTGGGCCTCAATCGCGCGGCTGCTATCGATCACGGTCGTGGAATTCGCATCGAGTGGCCCTAGCTCAGCCACGGCCCCGACCAGGGACAGCGCCGCGCACCAGATGGAGGACTGCCAGTGCCGAGGCAGATCGACGTTCACGTAATCCCCGGGCTGTATGTCGAGTTCATCACGCAGCAGCCCCGCGGCTTTGGCGGCACCGTTGGCCACGCTGGCGGCAGATAATTCCATGCGCCCAGCGTCTTGATCGAGATAGGTAACCAACGGGCGACCAGGATCGCTGCGAGTGCGATCAACAAGTTGCCGAGCGATCGAATCGCCCGCGGTGTGAGGTGGCGCCATCCAGGTCATGGCTAAGACGTTAGGGCACCGACCCCGGCCCCGGCACAATCGTCCTAGACTCTCTGACATGAGCGCACCCATTGACCCGCTCGACCCGCTGCCCAGTATCGAAGGCGGCGGCAGCACGCTGCTGGATGAGCGACGGACCTCCACCGACGACGGCGATCATGAACGTTTCGCCCACTACGTAAAGAAAGACAAGATCTTAGAAAGCGCGGTGTCCGGTCAGCCCGTGCGCGCGCTGTGCGGCAAAAAATGGGTGCCCGGCCGAGACCCGTCGCGGTTTCCGGTGTGCCCGGATTGTCAGCAGATTTACCAGGGGCTACCGCCGGGGGGAAGCAGTGGCAGTGGCAGTGGCGGCTCGAACTGAACGTAGCTAGCCGCGGCGGCATCTTTGCTGCTTCGCACCGATCCACCACCATCGGAATCATCGTCGCCATGACCCTGGTGGCATTCGAGGGGATCGCCGTCGCCACGGTCATGCCGGTAGTGGGCCGTGAACTCAATGGCCTTCAGATCTATTCGTGGGCGTTCTCCGCCTATGTTGGCGCCTCCCTGGTGGGCATGGTGAGTTCTGGCGTGTGGTCTGACCGCATCGGCCCCCGTCACCCCTTTGTGTTGGGCGCCATCATTTTTGGCACCGGAGCCTTGCTATCGGGTAGCGCCCCAACGATGGGGTGGCTCATCGTTGGCCGCGGTATCCAGGGACTCGGCGGCGGTGCTTTAATCGTCGCGCTTTACGTCGTTATTGGGCGCGGCTATGACGAACGTTTGCGCCCCAAGGCTTTTTCAGTGCTTTCGGCCGCCTGGGTGATTCCTGCACTCGTAGGCCCCGTGGTGGCCGGCTGGCTCACCGAGGTCGCCACATGGCGATGGGCTTTCTGGCTGGTACCCGTTGTCATCATTTGGCCACTGGTGGCCCTGCGTCCAGCCCTGATCAGTCATTCAGGGGGAACCGGTGAGCGAGGGCGCAGCAGCAGACCCTGGTGGGCGCTCACCGCAGCGGTGGGTTTGACTGGAATTCAGGTGGGTCTGGTGCGACCAGCTGGTGTGTCACCGTGGCTAGCGCTCATCGCGGGGGTTGTTGGTTTCGGTCTACTCCTTCCGGCTGCGCGGATCCTGCTTCCTGCAGGTGCGCTGCGGTTGGCTCGCGGATTACCCACCACGGTGGTCATGCGGGGGATTCTCGCGGGCACGTTTTTCGCATCCGAGGCGTTTCTACCGCTCGCCCTGGTGCAATTGCGGGGTGTTTCGGTGACGTGGGCTGGCTTGACCCTCGCGGTGGCATCAGCGGGCTGGATCGCCGGATCAGCGTGGCAGAGCCGGTTGCCTGGTGAGGTTGACCGCGCTCGAGCGGTGCAGTTGGGCACGTCGTTGGTGGCTGTGGGTCTGGCTACGTTGCCGCTATGTCTGATACCGGCGCTACCGGTGTGGACCTGCGTGGGCTCATGGCTCATCGGAGCGCTGGGCATGGGGTTATGTTTCCCGTCGATCAATGTTCAAACCCTGCGGTTGTCTGCTAAAGCTAATCAGGGGCGCAACTCCTCCGGACTGCAAATCAGCGACGCGATCTTCACCGCGGTGGGACTCGGCGTAGCCGGAGCGATTCACTCGGCAGGAGTGGTCGGAGGCGGTGCTGATCGCACGACCTACACCGTGATGTGGCTGATCGCTGCCGTGATCGCAGGTATCGCCGCGCTTGTGGTGGCTCGACGAATTACCCCTGTGGTGCAAGACCAGGGGTGAAAGGGCATAACTTGCAAGGGCTCTTGGTTGCGCGGATTTCCAGCACCTGGGGTCTAGGCTGGCCTCGCTAGTCACCCGGCAACGGTCACGACATTGATCTCGCCACTATCGCATTCTTGGAGGAACCCATGTCCGGTAACGACTCATCAACGCGGTCTGCAGAGTCGGCCTACGCCAATCCGCTAGGAAATCTCAGCGCGGCCGATCAAAAAATTCTGATCCGAGCCATCGGTCAAAACTGGTGGGTCCTACTCGGCTTGGGCTTGGTCAGTGCGGTGGTGGGCGTCCTGCTCATGTTCCGGCCCGCTGGCTCCACCTGGGTCCTGGCTGTCATCTTGGCCGTGTATCTGATTTTGTCCGGCATCTTCAGCATCGTGCGTGGCTTTGCCACCGGGCTTACCGGTGGCATGCGCGCCATCTTGATCATCGGTGGCGCCATCGGCGTGTTCCTCGGACTGCTCATGTTCCGATTTGGTCCCGACGAAAAGATCGAGATCCTCGGCATCTTCTTGGGCGTGTGGTTCCTCTTCGTCGCCATCGAGTCGCTGTTCACCGCGGCGGCCATTACCGATGGTCGCGGCTGGCAGATTTTCAACGGAATCATCTACCTGCTTGCCGGAATTGTGCTGTTGGCCGCGCCCTACGCCATCGAGGTGTTTGTCTGGGTCGCGGGAATCTGGCTCGTTGTCATCGGGTTGTTCCAGATCATCACCGCTTTCCGATTGAAGGCAGCTGCTGCAAAAGCTGCCGCCGCCCTGTAGATAGCCCCACCGATTCCGTCACGCGGGCGACATGCCAGCTGAAAAGTCCCAGACCCTTGATCGTGGTCTGTATGTCCTTGAACTCCTGGCCAGCACCCCCGAGGGACTGACGGTGACCGAAATCGCGGCCACCTTGTCCATGGGGAGAACTGTGGTGTACCGGCTCGTGGTCACCCTGGAGGGCCACGGGCTGGTGCGTCGCTCGGCCGATGGTCGGGCTCGGTTGGGCCTGGCCGTGTTGAGTCTGGCTCGCCAAGCTCAACCACTGTTGCGTGAAATTTCCGGTCCGCTTATTCGCGCGCTTGCAGATGCCACGTCGGCCACCGCATATGTGGGCGTGGTAGACGGGTCAGATTTACTCACCATTGCCGGAGCGGAGCCAGCGGGCGCCGACGTGCATGTGGCTTACCAAATCGGTGCGCGCACCCCCTTGGAACGGGGCGCAGCCGGTCGAGCCATTCTTGCTGCCCGCACCACCGGCGGGCGGGCACTAGAGCCACCCTGGGTGGTTTCTACCGGGGATGCGCCAAGTTTTGGGTTCGGGGTGGCCGCGGTCATCCCCGGGGTGAGCGGGCTCGAGGCGGTGGTCGGGGTCATCGCGCTGGTTGAACCCCATGAGCAAACCCTGGGCCCTCAGGTGGCCCAGACAGCCCAGGAAATCTCAAGGGTGTTGCTGGAATAGCGCTCAACCCGCAAGATTTCCTCTAGTTCTCGTCGTAGCGCAGCCATGATGAACCAGAAACACTGCGTCCGCGTCGTACGGTGTAGGTATGGCGCCTTACCGGCGTGAGGGGACCGTTGCTGAACAACTCGAAGGGGACAACACGTGCGACTGCGTGCACTCACGGCAGCCTGTTTGATGACCGGCGCGGCAGTGATCGCCGGTGTGCTCACCGGTGCCCCCGCTGCAGCCGCCGATATAGCTCCAAAGCAACTGGTGACCGGCTGGTTTGGCTACTGGGCCTCCGACGCCCAGGTGCGCGAGATGGCGGAGAAATCTGATGGGGTTGTCGACGAGGTCAGCATGTTTTGGTGGGCCTTCAACGGGGCGGATGAGCCCCTATGTACCTACGACAAGTCCGATCTAGATGGCGATGGATTGACCGGTGAATGCCAGGCGGCCTCGTCCACCCCTTGGACGAACACGGGGTTCGCTCGCCAACGAGATATTTTGCAAAATGCTGACATTCGAATCCAGGCATCCATCACCGACCTTTCTTCATCTCGAGCCGGTCAATTATCTGAATACTTAAGCACCAAAAAGAACCGAACCGCCTATGCCCGCCAGATTGCCAGCTGGGCCACAAACGCCGGGGTCGACGGAGTCGACTTGGACATGGAGAACTTTGCCTTTAACGACGACCGCGACACCTGGGCGGTAACCAAGGATCGTTGGGTGAAATTTATCGATGTCCTGGGCGAAACCCTGCGCCAAAACGGACTTACCCTTTCGGCTACGGTTCCCGGTGGCTGGGCCACCTCGAGTCCTAGTACGGGCTACTGGGTGTACGCCTGGGACGAGATCATTGACGATATCGATCGCCTCATCATCATGGCCTATGACTACAGCTGGAATATCCCCGGAGCGATCGGTCCCAACGACTGGGCCGAACGGGTGGTGCAGCGAGCGATTACCGATGTGGGCGAGGCCAATGCGCCCAAGATTTGGATCGGGACTCCCCAGTATGGCCGCAACTGGATCCGAGTGGCTGATGGCAAGCCGGTGACGGTCGGTAACTGCCCCAATTCGTGGACGCCTGACGCAAGCCAGACCCGCATCACCGTTACCCCCGCGTCGGCACTTGACGTTGCAGCGCGCGAAGGGGTCGAGCCGACCTGGAACCCGACCCAGGGTGAGTGGAGTTTCCGATATAACCGCAAGACGGCCGGAACCGCTAACGGCAAGGGCCGGGAATGCACCGTGCAGCGCGAGGTGTGGTTTGCCGATACTCGATCCGCACTCGCCCGGGCAACACTGGTGCCCAACAATGGCATCGGCGGGATCGCCGTGTGGAACTTCGGCAATGTTCAATCCGATTTTTATCCCCGGCTGGCCGAGTATGGGCGAAAAATCGCACCCGCCCCGCTCGACCTTTCGGTGTCGGTCAATAAGCGCACCACCTATGGCGGTAAGACGAAGATCACCATTAAGGCTGGCTCAGCCAAGGGGGCACCGGCCGGTGCCAAGGTGACTATCCGATGGGCCCCGGGCACGACGAAAGACCAGACTGCTCAGCAGGCCGGGGCCAGCATCGTGGATACCACCACCCTGGGTGACGCTGGACAGGTCACGCTGCGTATTCCCGTGACGGAGACCG
>ERZ887849.619-NODE-619-length-37437-cov-27.929645_pt1 | contig 37437 bp, 49 predicted proteins | sample MGYA00521267_ERZ887849 | MGnify/ENA primary metagenome ERZ887849 (study PRJEB32303, sample SAMEA104408601) | aquatic metagenome | biome: Brackish water; feature: Pelagic; material: water | place: Baltic Sea | collected 2014-06-06T16:11:00 | depth 2,863 m ... | reverse complement strand
AACAGCAAACAGATAGTGTGTTTCATCATCAAACCTGTCAAGCAAAGTTTGATCAGACTAGAGGATCAATAGGAAAGATAAGCGAAGGCTACAAGATTATTGCAGACTTAAAACAAAAGTTAGAAACCGGCACTATGCCTACTATAATATGTCCAAAGCAAACTTGTAGTTGCGGACTGTGTGCTCCTAAGAGTGCATACAAAGAAAACTTCCAAGATGTATTATATTCACATGTTGACAAAGCAGTATTTGAAAACAGTATTGATCAAATACCTAATACAAAACCAACTGTTCCAATATTTGATTAAAATATGTTGATAAATATGTTTAAATAAGGAGCAATCGTGGGCAATACTTTTAATAGAACATATAGTAAGAGGCGATCTACATTCGACTTCGATCTTACCAAAGACTTTGATATGGATGCTTTTAAAAATGTAATAAAACTATTTTCTTCTAATATGCCCAGCAAACAATTTGAGTTTCCGTATCAAATAGATATACTTGACTGGAGCGATAGACAACTAAGAAAAGACATTTTTTATGGAACCATGCCCGGGGGAGACACAATCAAGTGCAAATTTAATAATCAAATTCTTGCACCTGTATTAATCAGTTTTACACAAGAACTTCCTGGAGAATACATTGCTCCAGTTGAAATAGGAATGGCACTAATGGCATTAACATACCTACTTCAGTCTAATGGATTTTTAACTAGTTTTTGCGAATGTATTGAAGATCCTGATAGTCTCGGTCCACGTATCACTGGAAAAGACAATACTACGCTGCGAGTGATTTTACCAGTAGGACAACATGCCTATCCTAAAGGCACACACACTATTCCAAATCCGTTTGGAGAATCGATTGTTGCAAAATGGAACAGCCTGCGTTTAGAAACTCCTAATATAAAATATCAGATTGACACTAGCAAATAGAGATGTTATAATACAAGTATGAATGAAGATTTAAAATGGTCAAACTATGACTTTACTAAGATACCGTTTGACGATATCGTGGCGGTTGGACAGAGAACTCTCCTTTACAGAGATATATTTACTGTTTCTTGGCTACTGGGTCGTTTTTGCAACTACAAATGCTCGTATTGTTGGCCTTACGCAAGAAGCGACCGAAAAGACCACAGGCCTACTGAACTAAATTTAAAGACAATTGATGAAATCAAACGCCAGGCCAGAAGTAATGGGTTTAATGGATTTCACTTTAGTCTAAGCGGCGGCGAGCCTACTTTCCATCCTGGATACTTGGATATGATTCAACATTTAGCAGATGATGTAGACAATACCAGCTACACAAGTGTACACATGACAAGCAATTGCTCACGCAATATGGCGTGGTTTAAACAGTATGTAGAAGCAGTTAAGCCATTCCATCGTGCAAGTATTACAGCAAGTTTGCATACAGAACATCTAAACACGCCTGAAAAAATGCAAGACTTTGCTGACAAGTTAATCTTTTGTCAAGAACACGATGTACAAGTTACAATCAACATGGTTATGGTGCCAGAGTGGTTTGAAAAAGATTGGGACAATGCATTGTTCTTCCACGAGCAAGGTATAAATGTAACGCTAAAGCCTCAAAGCGACCCTACAGCAAGCCGAGTAGTAGATGGGTATACTGATGACAACCTAAAACGTTTGCACAACGGTATGCCGCAACGTGCGTACACAGAAAGCAAGCGTAAGTGGGCTGCTCGTCCAAAGCCTAAATTTAAAATACCTAGAAATGCAATGTATACACCAGATGCAAGTGTACCCTGGCACATGCAAATAGAGTTTAGAGACAAAGATGGTAAAGCATGGTACATGGATCAAGCTGAACGTTTTAATGCATTTAACTTCAACAAGTTTGAAGGATGGAGTTGCAACGCAGGGTATCAAGGTATTATTATTAGAGAACCTGACGGAAGTGTAAAGCGCAGTTATAGTTGCCACGATGTACCATTGGGCAATATTGAAACAGGATTTAAACTGTTTGATAAAGCTATGCCTTGTATAACGGGTAGTTGTGTTAGTAGTGCTGATAGCAAAATTCCTAAAAAGAAGTTATAATGGCAAACTTTATTATTTTTGCAGGAATGGAAGAGCCTTCAACATACGCTGTACGCTCAGGAGGACAATATCAGCTTGCCTCTTGGCTGCGTTCTTTTGGTTATACTGTAAAAGTAATAGACTTTTGTTTTAAAATTGAACCCAGCACAATAGAAGAAATTGCAAAAAAACACATCGATGACAACACACTTGCATTTGGAGTAAGTAGTACCTTTTGGAATATTGATGTAATCACGCATAATGGGTTAACTATCGGCGGAATTGAATCTCCAAAATGGGTAACATATTTAAAAGAAACGTTTCAAAAAACACATCCTGATATTAAATGGATACTTGGTGGATCAAACTCATATTCTAACACAATAAAAGACAGCGACTGGATTCGTATACATCAGTTTGCCGAAGACGAAACGCTTGCAATGTTAGACAGATTGTCAAACAAAATAGAAGTGCGCCCACTATTTAATATACAAAACTTTACAAGAAAATATCACAACGATGATGCTATTCGGCCCTATGAAACATTAAGTATTGAAATAAGTAGAGGATGTATATTTAAATGTAAGTTTTGTCAGTTTCCTTTGATTGGCAGAAAAAAAGGAACTAACATAAGGCGCGAAGAAGATATCCGTACAGAACTATTACAGAACTATGAACAGTTTGGCACTACAAAATATTACTTTAGTGATGATACATTTAACGAAAGTTTAGATAAAGTACAAATGATTCATCGTATTAGTAAGTCTTTGCCATTTGAGTTAGAATACGTTGCTTATTTAAGAATAGACTTACTAGCATCAAATCCTGAAATGATAACTTTACTTCCTGAATCTGGGCTGCGTAGTGCGTTTTTTGGCATTGAAAGTTTTCAAGCACAAGGTTCAAAAGCAATAGGAAAAGGTTGGAACGGCCAGTATGCCAAAGACTTTTTGTTAAAACTAAAAGAAAAATGGAAAGATAAAACAAACTGGTGGATGGGAATGATTGTAGGGCTACCAGGTTGGAATAAAGAACAAGAAGAACTAGACTTACAATGGATGATAGAAAACGATATGAGTTGTTGGTGGCATTGGGCATTATACATTAATCCTATTAATGTCCAAAACGGCTCTCCGTTTGTAAGCGAGTTTGAAAAAAACTATGAAAAGTATGGATACCAGTTTACAGATGATAATCGTGTTAACTGGGTGAATGGAGATTTAGTGCATACTGAGTTACAACAAGTAGCAATTGAGTTGAACGACAAGTCTTTTAAGTACAAAAAAGTTTCTGGATTTCGAATAGGAGAATTTAGTACGTCTTTACAATGCTCAATGGCAGATCTTGTAAATGTAAAAGAGATAGATGTATCCCGTAAGACACTTTTAGATAATACAAAACAGTTTGTAAATAAATATATAGAAAGCCAACTGAAAGACATATAAAATGTATTATTCTAAATCATTAATGGATTCTCAAAACAAAACAATATTTCCTTCTAAGTTGTTTGAAAACTTTTTTAGTGACAGTGAGTTTGACAAAATAAAAACTATAGCAATCGAGCTTGAAGAAAACGATCCTGTTGTTCATTCAGGACAACAGTATACTAAGTTTAACTATTATGATAGTGAACTTAATAGTCTACTTAGCGACCGTATAGAAAATATAATAGGAAAGCACAATGTATACCTATCAGTAGTTTCAAACACCCTTGGCAATCCTGTTCTTACTCATACTGATCATAACTTAGCCGATGTTAGAGAAAATGCATTGCCCTATGCAACACTGTGTATTCCTTTAGATGTTATAAGTGATGATAGTAACTGGGGACTGGCATCTACTATAACATTTGATCAATATTATTTTCCTGATCAAGATTGGGAACAACGCCGTCATATTTTTACAGGTTTCTTAAAACCCAATACCATAAAAAATTCACAAGGATTTATAAAAGAAACTACTATTACACAGGAATATTATGATCGTTATTTAAATCAACATGAAGATTATAGTTTTTTTGATGGAATGAGCATTGAAAAAATAATAGAATGGAAGAAAAACAGTCTTATGCTTTGGCATCAATGTAGATTTCATTGTAGTGATTCATATAAAAGTTTGGGTACTAAAAATAAGAAAAGCATAATATTGTGGACAACAAAGGAAAGTAAATGAATTTTATTGAACTTGATGATCTTCCAGTATACGATTTGTATACAGAATTTTTAAGATTACTTGACGAAAAAAAGATATGGTGGTCCGACACCGGTAACGATCAGATTTGTTTAAACGCAACCAAATCTGATCCGTCAAACTGTTTAACAGGAAGAGGAAGTTTGTTTTTAGATTGGGATAGCTCTTACACAAACAATCAAGGAACACTAGTAGTACCTCCTAGAAAAGTTCCTTTAAAAGAAGACAGCTTCGAGATACTTTGTACAGGGTTTAAAGATTCATTATTTGAAGATGTGTATAATAGTGTAACTAAAAAATATAAAGTAGGCAGAATTAGAATAATGAATTCTAGGCCTAAAACTTGTTTAACTTGGCACAATGATGATACTCCTAGATTGCATTATCCAATAAAAACACAAGACGGGTGCTTTATGGTTATCGAAAGCGAAAGTAAGCATCTAAAACAAAATCAGTGGTACTGGACAAACACAGTTGTTCCTCATACTGCATTCAACGGTAGTACAGATGAAAGATTTCATCTGGTAGTTACGATATTAGGTGATAAATGAAATATGCAATAACAGGACATACATCTGGTATAGGAAAAGCAGTATCTGAATCAGTTACAAACTTTATTGGATTTAGTAAAAGCACAGGCTATAATATCAATGAACGCACTGATAGAAAACGTATTATTAAACAATGCGATGATGTTGATGTTTTTATAAACAATGCACACGATGGGTTTGGACAAACTTATATATTGTTAGACTTGTTCCATACATTTAAAGATACTAACAAAACAATAATTAATGTTGGTAGCAAAGTAGCCGAAGACGAAACAATATTAAAAAATTATGAACATTTGCTAGAATATCAAATACAGAAAAAATCATTACGTGTTTTGCACAACGATTTGATTAAGTTAGATACAACTTTGAATTTAAAATATACTCAGTTTGGGTATGTAGGAACCGAACGCATATTACAAAAGTATCCTAATATGGCTACTACAGAATATATTACAGTAGACAACGCAGTTAACATAATACTGTCATAAATACTTTGAGGAGAATTTATTCATGGACCATACAGAAGTAAAAAAAGCAATTGTTAGAAGTCAGCATTGTCAACGCAACTGGGATTTACAAAAACAGATTCCAGCAGATGACATTGATTTGATAGTTCATAGTGTAACAAACTGTCCTAGTAAACAAAATATTTCCTTCTATAAAGTACACGCAATTACTAATAGACAAATTATTGAAAATATTCATAACACAACCTCAGGGTTTTTAAACTACGAAACTGGAAAAAATGAAACTAACAGTCAGGTATTGGCAAACTTAGTTCTAGCATTTGAAGTTGAGGATTATATGAGTAGACATGCTACTGACACAGTACACAGAAATGATGAAATGTGGGCATTTGACGACGGCAAACTAACTGCTGCTCAGAAAAAGTCTTTAGAAAAAGATGCACACATGGCTATTGGTATTGCAGCAGGGTATGCAAATCTTGTTTCTAGTATGTTAAACTACGGCACAGGTTGTTGTGCATGTTTTGATGCAAATGAAGTTGCAAATATAGTTGGTGCTAAAAATCCAATAAAACTCTTAATGGGTATTGGCTTCAAAGATGAAACAAGACCACGTAGAGAGCATCACAGCAAACCTGAATTTGTTTTTCCAACCAAATCTAAGCAAGAGATTCAAGTAAACTTCATAAAATAATATATGACAGTTAAAATGTATAAATCTGTGTTGTCCGCTCATGTGGTGGATAACCTTCTTGATTTCTTTAATAATAATACACATCTACACTATGACACAATGGGAATGACCAAAATTGGGCAGCCTTGGAGTCATATACAACATATACTTGAACCTATTTTAAAAAAATATATACCTGTTGACAAAAACTTAGGTGATAATTTTTATAAGCATAGTTTTCCTTACTTTACACATATAGATAGCGGAAACAATAAAAATAGTTACAATGTTTTAATCCCACTTTATGTAAGTGATAATGCAGAACAAAAGTTTGTTGTGTTTGATCAATATTGTACTGACTATAGTGGTGCAACATGGTTAGGTGATATATGGAAACCCAACGAAGAATTTAACAAAAACAAAAAACGTGATTTTCCATATAAAGATTCAACAGTAGTTGGTTGTACTGATCAGCCTATTTCTGATGATATGTATCAAATATTAAAATATGATTACCGTAATGAAGAACAGTTTTATGGATTAACTGGTACTGCCTATGATTATAAGCCAGGAAATGTTCTTGTATTTCCTAGCAATCAGTTACACTGCACAGGTCGTATGGAGTGTGATTATAAAATAGGGTTAAGTTTACGATTTGAAATACTTGACAAAACTGTATTTCTATAATACAATAAGATATGAAACCGCAAGATAAACAGTATATCCTTTTGAATTTAGCACAGTTTATTGAGGATAATCAAGAATATATTCTACAACTAGAACCTACTGCTCTTATTAATATCAGTGTTGATATTTGTAGGTATTATGCCGGCGCATCTCGTAATCTTATTGCAGTACCAGAAAACGAATATTTTAAAACCTGTACTAGTAGTATGCGTTGGGAACCAAAAGGACATTGTTTAGGTGTTGTACCACGGAACTATCCTTTAGTTATAGCATTGTGGAAGATAGCTCCTGCATTGGCAGCAGGATGCACTATTGATATCAAACTAAATGATAGTAACAAAGGTGCATTGCCTTGGATACTTGATAACTGGAAAAACAAGTACAGTAGTGTTAGAATAGTTGATGATGTTATTAAAGATTATGATTTTGTTGACGTTACTGGAAGTAAAACAACAGCAAAATATTTCAAAGACAGGTATAATGATGTAAATGCCGATGTAGGTGGCGCAAGTATTGCTGTTGTCAATGACGGCGACCCAGAGTTTATCATTGAAAATTTAAAATGGAGTGTAAAATATAATCTTGGAGCAGATTGTACAGCACCTAAACATATTTTTGTTGTTGAAGAACTACTAAGTGCTGTAACAAAAATAGACAGTGTCACTTTAGGAGAGTGTAATAACATTGATCACTTTTCTCCTACAGCTACAGTAAGTTCGTATAGAGATATTAAAGATCTTGTAAAACAAATAAACCAACTTCCTAATAGATTAGGATTACATTTATACACTAAAGATTTAGCAACCAAACGTTATGTAGTTGAACATGCACGTTGGGGGACAATATTTGTAAATAAACCATTAACTGTGCCAGTTGAAATGCCACACAGCGGAATGGCTTCTAGCGGTAATACATTTAATCAAAGTTTTTTTAAGATATACCAATACCTTGTTCCTAAACATGTTGTAGTAGGAGATCAATATTGATTAAAGACCTGTCATACAATGAAGTTTATCAAGTTTGGCAAGAGTTCTTATGGCCTGAACGAAATAATATATTACCTATGAGTAACATGCGTTACAAAGATACATCATATGATAATATTTATAAAAACTATAAGCCTACATTTTTTGGTTATATCCTCGATGATAAGATAGTAGGAGTAAACAGTGGCCATTCGACAAGTAAAGTACATTATAGAAGCAGAGGATTGTATGTAATGCCTAAATATCGACACAACAATATTGGTAGATATTTGTTAGAACATACCATAACTCTAGCTAAAAATGAAAACAAAAAGTATTGTTGGAGCCTGCCACGAAAAACTGCATTAAAAACTTATTTAAATGCTGGCTTTGAACAAACAAGCAAGTTTTTTGAAACTGAAACTAGCGAACAAAACTGTTATGTGATTAAAGAAATATGATTTATGATGTAGTACTATTTACAGAATGTAACGGTAGTATAGGATGGGGCAGAGATGCAGGTGCCTATACAGTTGCCAGTAGACTACGTGAATCAGGGTATAAAGTTAAAGTTATAGATTTCTTTAGTCACTTCACAGCAGAACGTTTTCAACGTGCAGTAGATCTATATGTAAGCAATCAAACAAAGTTTTTAGGATTTAGCAGTACACATTTTAGTACATTACTACCTGATGATTGGGAAACACATTGGAGTGCAGATAGTAGAACACGCAAAAGTAATATGTGGAATGTATATTTTCCTTTTCCTCCAGAAGAAGTTTCTAAATGGTTTGATAGTGCAAAAGCTGAATACCCTAATATAAAGATAGTTGTAGGTGGCCAAAAGGTTGCACAAAAACGTGCATTGCAAAAAAAATATCCTATGGTAGACTTATGGGTAGGAGGCATGGCAGATAAAAGTGTATTAGGACTTATGAAACAGTTTCCTGATACTAACTTTGTCAAGTCTGAACTTGATTATGGTAGTATAACAGAGCAAGAGTTTAAGTATAGTAAAATACATTGGACCGACGATGACTATATATTTCCACATGAAGCATTGCCATTAGAAATCAGTAGAGGTTGTCCCTTTAACTGTGCTTTTTGTGACTACCCTAAAAAAGCAGTAAACAGTTGGACTTTAGATGAAACACATTTGCGAGATGTACTAATAGAAAACTATGAACGTTTTGGCACACAGCACTACATGATTACTGATTATCAGCTCAACGAAAACATGCGAAAGATGAGTCTGATACACAATGTATTTACAAACCTGCCCTTTGATATTACATGGAGTGGTTTTGGCAGACTTGATTTGTTATACCAAAAGCCCGAAATGATTAGTATGATACAAGAAAGTGGCTGTCGAAGTATACAATGGGGAATAGAAACAGTTACAGATCATGTAGGACCTCTTATAGGCAAAGTTACCAAAAGACATATTATTGAAAGTGCATTAGAACAGTGTAAAAGTGCATGGGGAGATAGTATAGTACAAGGCAGTGGATTTATACTAGGATTACCTGGCGAAACAAAGTCTAGTTGTATTGAACTAGTAGATTGGATCAGCACACAGCCATGGCTTGATGCTTGGGAGATAACTCCTTTGTATATTGGTGGATATGATGCAAACAAAGAATATACTATTGATTATAGTAGAATACAACGCAATCCTGAAAAATACGGATATACAGTTACACTTGAAAAAAACGCTAATGGCATATATGTTGAAGATTGGCAAAACGGCGATATGACAAAGTTGGACTTGATAAATATTATTGAACAAGCACAACAAGGATCTGCATGGCAAAAACGCATTATGACATCTTATTTAGGATACAGTCGTGCCAGCAACTTAAGGTTTACACACAGTGAGATTATTAGTGCAGATAAAACTAATACAGTATGGATTGAACAACACGCCTCTAACTATAAAAAACTAGCAAACGAATATTTAAGGAAAAACAATTTATTATGAGTAGAATAATAATTTTAAGTGACATTTATGATGTTAGAGGCACTGGCGGCACAAAATTTAGATCGCACTTTCTTGAAGAGGATGAACGTACTGACATGTACAAATCTGCTTTTGTAGATGTTAACAGTGAATACGGCTTAGAAATATCAGTTAAAAATACTAACTATGTAGGTGGCAAATACTTAGGTAGCAGTAAGTACAACTTCTGGACTAGATACATGGGACCGTATACTGTAGCTAGTAATATTAGAGAACATACAAAATACGAAGCAATAGTTTTTGATTATTTTACTAAACTAGATAATTTCTTTGATTTCTTTGAACAGTTAGTAACCCCCGATACTGAGTATGTTGCGTTAAGTTTAACGTTTTTAAACAATCCGTTTAATCCTACACAAGGTCAGTTTAACTTGTGGCATTTTAGTCATGAAGAATGTTGCGACTGGTTTAAGGAGTTAAAACGACGAGCACCTAATGCCAAAATAGTGATTGGCGGCGCATTAGTAGATACAATTTACAAACAACATTTTATAAATGGAAAGGTAAGCAAGGCTTTGCCTGAGGCAATGAAAGAGTATGTTGATTATGCGTTCCATGGGTACAGTGAGAGAACAATGGTTGATTTTTTAAATGGCGACCTAGACCCTTCTCAAATGCGTATAAAAGATAATGTAACATTTATTAATGAACCGGCATTAGCTGGCAAAGGCGCAATAGTTACACAAACAAAATGGACGCCGCAAGATAGTGTACAGGCAGGCGAATGGCTTCCTTTAGAAATATCAAAAGGTTGTAGATTTGGATGTAAGTTTTGTTTTTATGATCACAGTGGAACAGTTATTAAAAGTGCAGAATGTTTAAGAAAAGAACTAATGTATAATTATGAAACATTTGGTACTACTGGATATCAGTTAACTGATGACACTGTAAATGACAGTATGGCAAAAATTGATATGATGCATGATGTTATTAGTAGCTTACCGTTTAAGATTGAATGGATTGCGTATACTAGACCGGATATGTTTCACAAGTTTCCACAAATGTTAGATAAAATGCTAGACATGGGATGTAGAGGTATGTTCTTAGGCGTTGAAACCTTTAATCATACAGCAGCAAAGGTTGCCGGTAAAGGATTAGACCCTGAAAAAATCAAAGGCATACTAGAGTGGATTCGCGAAACAGCAGGAGACGAAATCTTTATACTTACTAGTTTTATAGTAGGGCTTCCTGGCGAAACTGAAGAAAGTTTAATGGACACAGCTGATTGGTTAGTTAAACAACAAGTTATTGATAAAGCGCAATACGAAATACTTTTTATATCAGATGCGGGCGGCCGTACAAGCAATGCGTTTAGTGACAAGCCTGGAAAATTTGAAATACACGAAGTAAGGTTCAATCCTGAATACTATTGGAAACATGGTACTATGGACTTGCCTAAAGCTAAAGAAATTGCGTTAAGGTGGGAGAGTATAATGAAAAATCATCCTCGCACACAATTTGAAAGACATGCTGACTACAATGTAAGTTTTTGGGCATATCCAAGACTTCGTAGCTTTGGGTTAACACACCATGAAGCTACAAAAACATTGTGTTCTGGAATTGTACCCGATCATGTATACAAGTCAAACATTGAATGGATAGGAAAATATCATCTTGGATTATTAAAAAATAATGATCTTACAGGAAATATAACTTATAATAGCAGCTGGATGTATCCAATAGATGGCGATCATCGAAATAATCAAGTACCTATTAAACTATGAATAATATAAAGTTTATAAATCCGTTATTTGATACTAGATATTTTAAAAAGTTATATAAAAAACAAATAGATCAAAACTTATATTCCGAGCTTGGACATGTAATCAATGATTGGATTATTATAAATCTATACAATCCAGCTAATGCTGTTATAGAAACACAAACAACATCTAAAAATGTGTGGAAAATAGAAAATCATTGTATGCAGCAACCTGTTGGTACTACAAAAATATACATGGATAAAACTGGAAATATTATATACAATGATCTATTCAATAGTGTAACAATACATAGCTTTGATCTTGATATTGCAAATAATAAAAAATATGTTAATACTTGTACAAAATACAATTTTAAGTATTTGTGGTATAGTATTCATAAAGGACCTCATAAGTTGCCAATGCACGTAGATAAAGATAGTCCAATTCGTTATGTTCAGTGTATAAGTAAAGAAACTACACATACAGATTGGCGTTATAACGGAAATGATTTAAGTTTAAAAGAAGGCGATGCTTTTCTTTTTGATCCAAAAATTACACATAGTATTATTACTGAACAAGATGAAAGTGTCTTTTTAATAGCAGATTGTGTCGAATATACAGTAGATGAGTTCAATGTCTAAACAAATATTTTCTTATTCGAATCATAGTAGATTTACAAATCCAGAAGTTTTTGTTTCAGGAAAAAATGATACTGTAACAAACGCTGATGGTAAGACATATATTGATTGTAATAGTGGATTATGGAATGTAAACTTTGGATACAATAATCCAATGTATACTCCTACAACCGATCTTCATTATTACCCAACGCATTTTTGGAGCAGTACTGAAACAACAGAACTAGCTGCTGAACAGATATGTAAATGGTTTGGGTATGATAGAGTATTTTTTGGCCATAGTGGAAGCGATGCAATAGACACTGCTATATACATTGCAAAATATTATACAGGTAAGCAAGACGTGTTAGCATACAGTGTAGGTTATCATGGTACAAGCACTCGAGCAAGTGTATACAACAGCTACAAGGCGCTGTTAGACGCTGTAACCAGCAATACAGCAGCAGTTATTATAGAGCCTATAATGATTACAAATGGTGTTATAGAGTTTGATAAGGAAACATTACAGCAACTATTTAACTTGAAACAGCAGTATAAATTCTGCATCATATTTGATGAAACTGTTACTGCACTTGGCAGAGGCGACTATAGTTTTGATTACAAACCAGATATTCTTATTGCTAGTAAAGGATTAACCAATGGAGTTTTTCCGCTAAGTGCAACATTGGTTAATAAAGATATAGGCGAATATATAAAAAATACAGATAGAGTATTTGCACACGGATATACAATGAGTGGGCATCCGCAAGGCAGTCATGCACTATTGCAAACTATAAAACAAGTTGAAGAAATAAAACATCGATTGGTAGGTTTGCAAAATGCATTTTGCAAACAGTTAAATGAGCATAACTTGGATTATACAAACAAAGGATTAGTGTTTGGTATTCATGTTGAAAACGGAATATACATACGTAGAGAATTACAAAAACAAGGATATCTTATACGTCAAGCAAATAACACACTATTATTTTTGCCTATGTTTATTGCTGATCATAATAATTATACTAGATTTTTTGATCTTGTAGCCACTTTGTCAAAATAGTACCACTAACACGATAGTTGTATACTTCCGGTAGTCTGTGTATTAACCAATCCTTGCCAGTTATATGTTTCCGACATTGTTCTGCACCGCAGCAGCATTTATCAATGATAGTATAATTGTGATCAATAAACCCGGCATAATCTACAGTTATCTGTTCGTCTACATTAATATCACGCAATGCAATGATTAAGTTTTCTTGTACATATGCTGTAGGTTTGCAACTATGATTATGACATCCATTAAGCCAGTATTTTAGTCCACCTTGAAAATGCCATGCGTTATCAACTAAATGAAAATAATCTTCTTTGTATATAGTTTTTTCTTTTTCAGTTAACCACATACCACCAACACGATAAATGATATCACCTTCTTTGATATTCTCAGTAGCAAACTTACCATACCCAAATGTATTATTGATAAAGCGTAGTTCGCTAGTATTACTAGTTAACCCTAAACTTATTTCATGTTCATTTAAATACTTGATTAGATCATGTTTATTCATATTTTATAGGTCTTAATAGCTCTACACCAAACATAGAAATATATTCTTCAAATGGTATTAGTTGTTCGCCGCCATCGCCCAAGTTCATTGCTAGTAACTTGTCTCGATATGTTTTATCTAAATCCATCATTAGTTCAAAGCCGGTGAGTTTGCCTCTAGGCTCGACATCAAAATCTTCTGCAATGATGCTTGGTTTAATCTTTTTACTGTTTATATATCGATTTTGCATAGCAGTTTCTACCCATCTATATACACTTTCTTTTTGTAAGTAGCTTACCATTGTTTCTGGTGTATACTGAAAAAACGCCGGAATGCATTCTCTTTGTATGCTACGAAAATATGTGTATATTGTGCCAACTCTTGCTTCTTCACAATCGTATATATATTTTTTGCCTATATGACGTATTAGATAGTTTTCACCGGCACCAAATACAGGAATGCCATCGAGCTGATTTGCATAATAATAATATAGATTAAGTTGCGGACTACTACAACGAGTATCTAACGAAAAATCTAACAACTCTGTGTTAAAAAAAGTTTCTACATTGATATCAATAATTTCTGGAGAAATGCCTCTAGCTGCACATATCCTTAATGCGTAGTTTATATCATGTAAGTTAAGATTGCGTTCATATCTAAATATAGCTACTCTAGGAGTTATGCCACACGCAATAAAACTATGCAACATTACTTCGCTATCAAGTCCACCGCTTAATAACAATACAAGATTATTGCCATGCAAATCATAAAGTTCTTGTGCGGTTGATTTACATTCATCTCTCCACGAACTATGAGAAGTCACAGTTCCGTGTTTAAAGTAAAAATCGTTGTCGCATGTAAATCCAACATTTACATGATTGTTTTTTGTATACTGAAACATAATAGTACTATAACAAACTATTAATACGTTGTCAACTAAAAATTAAAAACTTATTTGATATCAAAACTGTTAAGTCCTTGTTATAGAACCTTTCATAACTATACTTTCACTACTTTTCCACAACGGTGAATAAAGTATTCTGTTAGGACTTCTAGTAATGCTATCGTCATCGCCCCATTGCTGTTTAGGCAAAACTGTAATAGTATTGTTCATTCCTAGATGCGCACTACACTGATAGTAATATACACCTGGTACTGTGGGTGTCCAACTAACTGTGCCGTTTGTAGGACCTTGTCCTGTTGCAGCTGGTGTACTTACAACATCGCCTGTGCCGGTTGAACTCTGCCATTTTATATACAGCGGATGAGCGCCGGTGTTATTTGTAAGTGTAATTGTATCATCTTCGTATATAGTAATTGCTGGATCATTGCCACTTACAGCACCACTGCGGTCTGTGGCACTATTGAATGTATAATCACTTGTGCCGTTAGCAGCATCAATTACAAAAGCATGTGTAACTGGACTACTGCCAGATGCTGTATCAGTAAACAACAAATCTTGTGTAGCATTGTTATGAATGTATGTTTTCATTTGTGCAGGTGTCATGCCTGGATTGGCTTGAAGCACACTTGCTACCATTCCTGCTACCTGCGGAGACGCCATACTAGTACCTGATATCTTCATGTATTCGTCTGTAGCACTTGAACCTGTAATAGGCGATTGTACTGTACTTGCACTTGCTTCGGTGCCATCTGTTAAATCACATGCACCTGATTTGTCTGTACTAGCACAACTCATAATACTTGTACCCGGTGCAAAAATATCTACTCCCGGACCGTGGCAGCTTGATTCTGCTTTTTGTTCTAATGATCCTTGGTAGCTAGTATCTATATTACCAACCATAAATGCATCGGTGGTATATGGACTGCTGCCTCTATATGGAGTTTCTGCGCCATTGCCTACAGTAATTGTATCATTCCAATTGTCGCCTGTAGCGGTATCGATGTACCAATAGCTATTACCTGCTGCTATACAGAAGTGTATGCCTGCTGCTATACATTCTTCAACGTCAGCATCTACACTTGCTACTCTAACATTAAGTCTTCTACTACCACTAAAGTATTGCGGAATAATACCAAAATATGTATACCAGTCTGCGTCACTGTTGGCCACACCATTGGTTCCTGGTGTTAAATTATTGCCCCTATAGGTTATAGCAGTAGGGTCAGTACTACGTGTTCCACTATATCCCCAACTAGCATTGACTACTGTAGGGCGCTTAAATCCAGTCTTAGGGTCCACTGGCTTGTTGTTGTGCCATCCTTTGATAACATCAAAACAATCGCCTACACTAATTCCGCCGCTATCGCCTGTGCCTTCTAATCCACTAACCTTTACACTATATATGTCAGCGTTTCTTGCCCAACCTAATGTACGACCTGCTACAGTACCGGCACAGTGCGATCCGTGTCCATTGTAGTCTCTATAATGGTTTGCGTTTTGTGTACCACTTACTCCGCTTTCTGCATACCAGTCAATTTGTTTAACACGGCTTACACCCGCTTCGTTTGTAAATTCAATATGATCAGGTTGTATGCCCGAGTCTTGTATTACAACATCAACGCCATGTCCTGTTAGTGTATGCGGAAAGTCTGCTGTTATACTAGTTGTACCGCTATCCCATAAGTCTTCGTTGACAACACATCTAGCATTACCCCAGTTTAGATCAGCTGCGGTAATAGCACTAGTCTTTCTAAACGTATCAGTAACCCGTGCATTATTTCCAATTTCAATATCATCTCTAAGTTCTGGAGGAATCTGCACATCAACAACTCTGACGTCACTACGCAATGTAGTAGCTTCTGCATCAGTTAAGCTATAGTGCGTGTTGCGTTGACTTAATGGTCTTGCGTTTGCCACTGTTACTGCACGGGTAGGAATATCTCCTGCCCCTGTGTTTGCAATCATTTCTGCATTAAATGCATCGTAGTCAACACCTGATTTAAGTGTGACAATATATTCTTTTTCGCTCATTTAAGCCCCCTTAGATTAAGTTAGCCCATGCACCGTTTTCATACCCTTGGAATTTGTTATCCGTTGTATTATATATAATGTCACCGTTTTGGGCTGCTAATGCGTTTCTTTCAGTTGTAGTAAAACTTGCCATACGCAGTGGCGAACTTGTTATTACCACAGCATTGCCTGCTGTTAAATTTAAATTAGCACCTGCGCTAATTTCAGGTGTTTCTGTACCAGTTGATACAAACTTACCTGCTGTTACAGTGTTACTTACTACTAGATCGTTTTCTACTGTTAGATCGCTGCTCATTGTTACAGCTGGTGTAATAACAATACCACTCGAATCATCTGTGTCAACAACACTAGAAGCAAAAGTAAAGTTTCCAATGCTACCACCGCCAGCGCCTCCTGTAGCGCCCCATGCGCTGTTTTCATAAGACTCTAATTGGTTAGTTGTACTATTATATAGAATCATACCTTCGGCGCCTGTAAGTGCGTCACGTTCGGCTGTTGTAAATGATCCTGTTTGTATAAAGCCTGATGCTTTGGCATTGCCTCTTACATCAAGTCTATAACCTGCTGCTGGAGTATAATCACCGAGTGCCATATTACCATCAGCTATACCTACATAGTTTGTTGGGTTATATGTTGTGCCATCAGATGCTGTACCAATATATAGTCCTGAATGCCAACCAGCAAAAGAAATATATGTTTTTGTACCAGTGTCATCAACTTGATCCCAAGCTAATAGACCAACATTCTGATCAGGCGCTGTACCAGTATCTGTTCTTCTAATTTTTAGATATGACGCTTCACCAGTATTAGACAAATATGTAGTACTTACTACACCAGTTGTTTCGTTGGATATATCTAAAGGTGTAGCATATGATATACTATTAATATCTTTTAAATTTCCGTGTAATGTATTACTGTTACCATCAACTAGTACAGTTGAGTCATTACCAAACACACTACCTGTCATATCACCATCAAACGTACCTGTGTGTGCGCCTGATGCGTTACCAGTAACGTTACCAGTTACATCACCTACAAAACTACTTGCTGTTATGATGCCAGTACCTGCACCACTAGCTGTAATATTGCCTGTAATATCGATGTCGCCATCGCCGTTGATTTCGTATCCAGTAATACTTAGATCTGCATCAATAGCAATGACTAAGTCGCCTAGTGTTAATACTGCACCGGCTGTGGTATTGTCATCAATACCTGGAATATCTGCGCCGCCGCCTGTGACTAATACACCGCCAGCAGTTGTGCCATCCCCTGAATATAGTTTTTTAGTGTCAGTAACGTATATTAGTTCGCCTTCGGCTGGCGTAATACTAGTCCTGTTTGCTTCCGTTCCGCGTCTTAGCTTTAAAGCCATATTAATAGTCTCCTGGTACTTGTTTTATATATTTATCCGATGTACCAAGAAACTATTTGTTTACTTTAAGAAATCTGTGTGTTCTCTTTCCAATATCTGCTTTTAGACGTGTAGTATCTAATCTAAAATCAACAGTTTCAATCGTGTCTTCGTATTCTTCAAAAAAGTCTTCAAGAACAGTTTCTACATCAGTTGTTTGCTGTTTGCTTTTAGTTATATCAATTTCCCACTCTTTGCCATCATTAAATCCAACGACTACAGTAGTAATGTATTCTATTGGGATGAAATCCATATCAATATCATTTAGGATTTCTTCCCAATATTCGTCCTTGCTTTTATCAGTCACTGGCTACTGTCTTCTTGGCAGTAGCTTTTTTTGTAACAGGTTTTTTAACAACAGCCTTCTTAGTTGGTACTAATTCTTCGGCTTGTCTGCGTAATTCGGCAGCTTCTTTGCTCAAGCGATCTGCTTGTGAACGATATTGTGAAGCAAGCATATTATCATCGAGTACTGCTGGTTCGCCTAGCAGTTCTTCTGCCACTGGTGAATTATAAATCTCAGTGGCATTAATTGCTGGTTCTGCTGCAAGTTCGGCTTGTGGTGCAGTTTGACCACCTGGGCCTTTAAGTGCCAAGTCGTTTACTGTAACACCTTTTTGTTCCGCAATAGTACTGTTTAGTACATTAAGAGCAATGTTGGTATTTCCGTTTGGCGTCATTTCAATAACATCAGTTGGAACTTTTCTCAACTTGCCTGTTTGTTGAAATCCTGCCAACATATTACGTCCATCTGGCAAATATGCACGAGCCATTGCTTCTGCAAACTCATATGCTTCTTGTCCAGCTGCTGATTCAACAACTCTGATCAATGCATCGTGTTCGTCTGCACTAAGGTTTTCTGTTTGTATAACCAAGCAGTTATCAGGGTCACCTGGAATAACTCGGTATGCTACAATTACTTTACGTCTATTGGCAGCTACTCTGCCTACATGTTTAAGAGCCATCTGTTGTTTCCTCCGCTGGCGTTGTTGGTGCTTCTGCCGCCGCCGCCTTTGCACCTTCTTGTGCTGCTTTAGCTTGTGCTTCTACTTCTTTTAGAAACGCATCCAATTTATTATATAACGCACCTACATTAGCCATTTCATTAGCTTTAAATGTACCGCGTTCGGTAGCAAGCTCAATTACTGCTCTTGCTAGTGCTAAATCCTGAATGTTTAGTTCATTTGCTTGTGTATTCTCGGTCATATTTTTACTCCTTGTATATTTACTTATAACCTGTTTTTTAGTTGTATTTCAAATGTGGACAAGCAAGCATAAAGAAACTAAGTTCCTTTGCACTTTCAAACCCAACTTGATACATCTGTGTAAAGTTTTTATCTTCGTCTAACTTGATAGTACTACCAAAATAATACCGTCCTGATAAGTTGTCAATAATCCATTCGCATATAACTTTATCTAAGTTATAACTGCGAGCAATTTGTGTAGTACTAAAATGCGGCGGGCAAAATTTCACCCGCCTTATTTTTAATACGTCTAGTGGATTAGGGTTTTTAAGTTTCAAGCGGCAGCCTCGTCATAGTGTGCTGTGAGTCCAAATGGTCCTTCAAGGTTTTTATCGTGGTGACTGTGGATAATAAAGATAGTTTCGCACCAATCCGGATCACCCCAACTGTCCCAAGCATACCCATCTGTAAACATAATAAACTTCTTGGGCTGGATATCATTGTCTTTCATGTAAGTCCAGTTAACCATAAAGTCGGTGCCACCACCACCCATAATTTCATAGTCAGTTAAGCTATCGCCACCGTCTGCACTAAAATCTTGCTCGTTGTACACCTTAGTGTCAAAGCACCATAGTTTAATTTTGTAATCTTGGTATTCATCCATGATGCCTTTGATTTCGCCTAGGAAGTCAGCTGCCTGTACATTGCCAATACTGCCTGACATATCCAAACAAATACACAAATCAATGGTGTCTTGGAATGCCATTCCTGGCAAAATAGCACCGCTCATTTGTCCTTTGCGTGATGGACGACTAAATGTATAATCGCTTTTAATAGTACTTTGGATTTGTTGCCGAAGTAGTTCACGCCAGTTCATTTTAGATTCAGTCATCTCTTTGATCATACGTGCAACTTCGCCTGGTACATTACCTGCACCGGCAGCACTAGCAGCTTGAATCATAGCTTCTTTGATTTCGTCTTTGATCTGATCTAATTCATCTTTGCTATACTTAGGACGACCTTTGCCTTTGCCTTTTTCGTCACTATCACCTTCGTCGCCATCTTTGCCTTCTAAATCAAGGTGCTCGTCTAACATTTCGCCAAGTTGTTTAATAGCTTCTTCGCCATTCTTTTTAGCTTCTTCATACAACTCGTCGTATACTGCTTCACTGGACCAGCCTTCATATTTAAAGTCTTGGAAACAATCAACAATGCTAGGTTTAACACCAATACGATCACGCACAAGTAAGTTGTTAACAATATAGTCGGCTGCAATGTTGTAAAGCATAGGATTACGATAATCACGTCTGCCTAGGTGATCGTATACCATGTGCAAGATTTCGTGTGCAAGAACAAACTCAACTTCTTTGTTATTCATTGCATTGAAGAATTGCGTGTTGTAGTACAGGTTGCGTCCGTCTACAGCGGCAGTACCTAGCCACTCATCGGCAGCAACAATCTTTAAACGTGTAGCCATGTTGCCAAAGAACGGATGACGCAATAATAGACCTACGCGAGCAGTAATAATACGATCCAACACTTCAACTCGCATCGACTCTAGTGCTTCTGGAGTAATGTTTGGATCGGGTTCCCAATTTTTAAGTTTGCTTTGAGTCTTTTTAGCAGACATTTGCATAGCTACATACTGTGGCATAAAATCTAGCATTATCGTTCTCCGTTGTTACAATAATATTATAGCATATTTACTGGCATTGTCAACCGTAATAAAGAAAAAGTGAGCACCTAAGTGCCCACTATATACCATTTTATACCGATTGTGCGGCTTTGATGTACTTGCCATACCGCTCGTGGAACTCGTCAAAGCACTCTACTTCATCAGGATCAATTGGCAATGAATACTGTGTAAGTGCAAGTTTGATACCCATAACAACTAATTCTGTGTCAAAATTATCCATTGCAAAGCGCAAGAAGTTGTTTACTTTGTCGTCAAACTTCTTGTCATTTTTGTCACTTGCTTCTTTAAGTTCGTAGCACAATGATACTGTCAATGAATACATAGCACTGATTTCTTGTGTTTTTAGTTCTTTGACTTTGCCTGACAAAATATCAGTTGGATTAGGCAACGAACCTGCAATCTTGCGGTGCGCCATAAACTTAACAGCCAACCCTTCGCCAACTGCGCCTGCTACCAAGTCGGTAGTAGTATTGTCGTCGATGTCGTCTTCTAACAACTCGCTTACAAATGACCACGAACGAGGTGTAGCAAACGAACGGCTTGCGCTACGTGGATCAAAGTCGTATAGATCCTGTTTAGCAAACTGTAGGTAGCCTACTACGTCTTGGTGTATTTTATTGCTAACAGCCCAAGTAAACCAATCATCAAAAGATACTGCAAGTTCGATGTGGATAAAGCGGTTAGCCAACGGAGCAGGCATACGATATGTAACACCTTTGTCAGCTTCTCTGTTACCAGCCGCAACAATCATTACATTGTCTGGCAGCTTGTAAGTACCTACTCTACGGTTAAGAATCAGCTGGTATGCTGCCGCTTGTACAGCAGGCGCCGCCGAGTTCATTTCGTCTAGGAACAGTACAATGTTGTCGTATGCCTTTGCAAACTCTTCTGTAGGCAGTTCGCTAGGTGCACCCCAAACCATTGTACCTGAGTTGCTGTCAAAGTACGGAATACCTTTAATGTCTGTAGGTTCCCAAAGACTCAAACGAATGTCAATTAGATGTGATTTAGTAAATCCATCTGTAATTTGTTTAACAATATCAGACTTACCAATGCCTGGAGGTCCCCAAAGAAAAATAGGACGCTTCTTTTGCATAGCAACTCGAAGGCTGTTTTTTGCTTTGTTAGGGCTAAGTGTACGTGCTTCTGACATAGTGTATTCCTTATTTTTACAGTATTTTCTATATAACAGTTATAGCATGGAATTTGAGTATTGTCAACCACCTGTTAGTGCAAAAAAGCCAACAATTGCTACAATCCAAATCAGGATAATCAATCCATTATGAGCGGCTTGATCACCGGGTGTTACTTCACGAGTACATTTTGAACAAACTCGAGCACCTGCTGGTTTTTGTTCGTAGCAGTGTGGACACATTACTGACATAGTTTAATCTCCTATTATGTCTTTCTATACCTTAATATAGCACATAATCAGCAGGAGTCAACCGTTTTTTGAACGATTCATGGCTTTTGTTAAGCCGTATTTGCGTAAGTCGCCACTAAACAGTCCTAGTTCGACTGCTTTCTTTTCGTTTGTTACAGTAATACTTCTATTAGTAAGATAATACGGACAGTCAATAAAACGATCAAGATGTATAATGATTTGAGTTGTTAAGGGTAAATCTCTTGGATATGGTATATCGTATGTTGTTATACCAATCTCGTTTATAACATCAAACCCTTCTTCGGTGAGTCTTAACCCACTACTGTCTTTTGCACGAGTGTTTTGCCACCAAAGCGGCATAAACTCTTTTACATTTATATCATTATAGCTTTTTCCTAGTTCTTTTAGGAACAGCTTGGTGTATGTAACTTTATCAGTCAAATAACTTTTCGCCATCGGATAGCATATATACTGAAAAATCAGATGTGTTAAACATGTCATTCAACTTTTTTGAAAGGTTATGTGCATGTCCAGGATTAGAAAAACTAGTCTTTTTATACTTAGGACCCGGATAGTTAGTAAGTGCATTTGAGCTTTTTAAGTTAAAAGGTTTATCTCGGTAAAACACAGCCCAAATAGCTTCTGCGTCAAGAACTTGCTCACATTTGTAAGTATTTTTGTTTGTGTACTCTAACAGTACATTTGGCTTTGGTCTACTCATGTGCGTATCCTTTAGTTATATACGCATATATTTATCTCTTTTACCAGGCTCCTGAGTCCATATTTATTTCAATAACTTGATCTGTGTTAAGTTTATCGATCTTTGCATCGATTATTTTTTCAAGATCTCCGTGAAGCCTAGCCATAACTTCACCAAGTGTAAGTGCTAAGATTTTTGCTTGTGTTATATCTAGCCGCACTTCCTTTGCTCTACTTTGTTCGGCAATCTTAACCATTTGGATAAGTTGTTGTATAGGTAGTGTATTAAGTGGCTCTGTTGACATTGCTTAGTGCTGCTTTCATTTCAATCTCTGTTTTGAACGGACCTAAGTATTCGTTGCGCTCAATAGTAATTATCTTTGGGCAATAACTTTTAAGCCAGTTGACATTAAACTTAACAAGATAGTATCCTGCACAATATACGCTTTTTGATTTTTCGCTTTTGGTAAACAAAGGTAGCTTATTTTGAATATCATACATACTGTTATAAGGTGTAGTACGTGTTGGAAATCCGTGTACTTCACGTGAGGTTGATTTGTTTTCTTTTGTAATATTAGCAACTAGGAAGTTTTTTCCATATGTCTTTGCTAGTTGATTTTCGCTTTTATAAAACTCAACTTTACCTTGTTGACTAACAACAAACCCATCTTCGTTTCTACTAAGGGTACCAACTCGTGTACCTTCGTTTTCAACAATCCAGAACTTGTCTTTTAATACTGGTTTAGCTTTAATAGTCATTTGTTATACCTTGCTTGTAATGGTTCTGCAAAACTTGCTGCCTGGTCTGCAACACGTTGCATATCCCACTTAGCACAAAACTTCATAAGACGCATACCAACTTGTGTAATGTCTTTGGGTTCTACGTTTGCTACAGTTGTATCAATAATTTCTCTAATGTCTGCAGGTTGTGCAGTCAAGTCACATAGTACAACATTGCGATTGTAATCATCTAACACACGATGTTCGTCACCGTTATGATCAGTCCAACGTTGTAGCATCATGTTGTTCCAGTTAAAGCCTTTTGTACGCTTGTCGTCAAACGCTTCGATAAGACCGACTTTGTTCTTAGTGCCTTTCTTGCGTACACCAGGATAAGCACTAAACACGTTATCACTAGTATCACCGCGCATACACTTTTCAAACAACATAAAGTCAGGCTGCGGAGCAGGCTTAGGCTCTTGTGTTTTCTTATCAACAACGTTATTGCCTTTGTCGTCAAAGTAACCTTCGTGTGTAATAGTCATGTTAGCAACGCCGTTGTACTGCCTTACATTAGGTGCAATAAGTTGTGCAAAGTCACCGTCTGTACTAATAATAATATGATTGTCGTTAGGATGCGATTGTATCCAGCCTGCAATAAGATCATCTGCTTCTAGTTGTTTGTGTTGCATAACAGTGCAATTAGTCTTTTCTGTAACAAAGTTCTTAAACTCGTCAAAGATCTCCCAAAACGCTGTATCTTCTTCTTGTTCGCGTTGTGTAAGTGCATCACGTGCAACTTGTCTATTACGCTTGTAAGGCTCGTAATAGTCCTTACGCCAACTGCGACCTTCTAAGCAAAACACAACATGATCTGCATTAAAGTCACGCCATGCTTTTTTTACACTGTTTAGTGTAATATGCAATGCCATGCCTACTTTTGTGTCAATGTCGCCACGTACTACGTGCCGAGCTCTAAAGAAAGTGTTTGCTGTGTCTACTAGAATATATGTGCTCATGATACTTCGCTTTTGCCTTTTGCTAAGGGTACTACATTAATATAACCGGCATTTCGTGTTGTGTCAAGTCCTTCATCTTGAAGCATGTTATAAACAATGTCTTTAAACCATCTATCTACTACTTCCTCAGGCACATCACCTTCACTACCATAACCGTTGCTTAAAAGTTGTTCAATAAACAAATCATTCCAGTCAAGTTCAAAAAATCCATTACGAATATTATCATCATTAACTTTCATATCAAGAACATTAACCCACGGTTCGCCTTTTTTAGTAGCATACGTTTTAGGGTCTGTTGCCATTAAAAGTTTATCTTGTTCTGCTTCAATGGCAGCTTTTTCAGCTGCCATTGTTTCTTCTTTAGCAGCCAGTGCTTCTTCTTTAGCAGTAATGCCTGTTATTTTTTTAATAAAGTTTTTCATTACCATCCAATCCTTTCCCACGGTACATCTTTGTCACCAAAGTGTCCATATATACAGTTATCACTATAGTTAGTATAGTTGAATAAATCAAATCTGTCAATGATTCCTTTTGGTGATAAGTCAATTTCATTGCGAATAAACTGTTCAATGCTACGATTGTGTCCGTTACTATCTACAAGGATACTAGTAGGTTGCTTAACACCAATAGCATATGACAACTGAATATTACACCAATCTGCCATTTCATCTGCTACTACATTCTTGGCGAGCCATCGTGCCATGTAGGCGGCACTTCTGTCGACTTTTGTTGGATCTTTGCCACTAAACGCACCGCCACCATGAGGAGCAAAACCCCCATAAGTATCAACAATAATTTTCCGCCCAGTAACACCTGCATCACCGTCAGGACCACCAATAACGAAATTTCCAGTAGGGTTAAGATGCCATGTAGTTCTTTCATCAATTAAATCTCCTAAAGCATGATGTGCTGCTTGTTTTGCAAGTATTCTTGCTGTTTCGATCTCACCAGCAGTATGTTGTGTGCTGATAACAATTTGGTCAATACGCTTAACAATGCCTTCACGTCTTGCACCTTCGTACTCTACACTTACTTGTGATTTAGCATCCGGTCCTAATATACTATCTAAATTACGTATGTTTTTTAGTTCTTTTAGGATTTCATGACTGTAGTGAATAGGTGCCGGCATCATACTGTCTGTATGATTACAAGCATAGCCAAACATAATGCCTTGATCACCTGCACCAAAGTCATCTGTGCCTAATGCAATGTCAGCACTTTGTGAATGGATTTCATTGTAGATGTTTAGTTTATTCCAATGAAATCCATCTTGTTCGTAACCAATGTCTTTGACTTTGTTGCGTACAATCTCTTTAACTTCGTCTTTGCTTACGTTAAAGTTCTTTACTTCACCCGCCAACGTTACATGGTTAGTAGTTACAAGTGTTTCAACAGCAACACGAGTAGTAGAGTCACCTGCCTTTAATCCTGCATCAACAAGTGCATCAGAGATTTGATCCGCTACTTTATCTGGGTGTCCGTCACTAACACTTTCGCTAGTAAAAATATAGTTCATATTAGTCCTTTTTTTCTTAGTTTGTCGTCTAAGTTCTTAATCGGTGCTTTCATAGCCCGCTCATGTTGTTTGTTTTTATATTCAAGTGCCCCACGCATTTCCAAAGAGTGAAATGTGAAGTCTCGGGGTAAATCTCCATCCTTTTTCCATACACGCTTCGGCAACTTCTTTAACGTTGAGATTGTATTCTTCACTGCGTCCGCCCATTGGCATAAGGTATACTGGACATTGTAGCCCGGCACTCTGGTAAGCACTAACAGCTTTTTCAACTTCAGCAAAATCATCTTGAGTAGCGACAACAAACTTAAAATAAATGCTACTATTGTCAACAAGACTATAGCAATGAGCAACAGCAGGTTTAATAGCATCTTCCCAAGATTCTCCTGAAGCACTAAGTTTTGGGGAACAACTCCATGTGACTGTAATGTCGTCATTGTTGTTAAGATAGTCAAAGAACTCGTCGTGTAAATGTTGTGTAGTGTTTGTTTCAAATGTAACATTTTTTAAATCCTTCATACGTGGGTGTTCAAATAGTTCTATATACAACCGTTGCCATGCCAACAACGGTTCGCCACCCGTTAAAATCAAATGAACATCTTGTCCATTGTCCATTGTCCACTTACCTTCTGGAGTAAGTGATAGTAGATGTTCTACTACTTCATCAATAGTACGATCATGCACCAAGTGTTTAAACTCAGGATAGATACTTGCATAAGTGTCACATCCTGTATGAATGATAGGCAGGTCTTCAAACTTTTTAGTAGTGTTGTGTACACCTGCATCAATCAATGCTTTTACTTCTTCGTTGTATCTTTGCCCGTTTGCATGTTTCTCTGCACGACTAGGTTCATCCTTGCCAAGTCCAAAGTTCATACAACGGAAGTTACAGCCAAAGGTGCGTAGGAATACACTAGGTACTCCTACAAACTTACCTTCGCCTTGCACACTATAAAATGCTTCTGAGTATCTTAGTTTCATTTGTTTAACATCCTCATACAAGTAAATACACTATTTTCATTCAAGCAATCACTCCAAATGTGCTGTAAGTAAAAGCCAACGCCGGCAATAAAGATAATTGCAGCAGCGACATAAATTAATTTCTCAATCAGCGTCATCTTGGTGCAAACTCCTGTTGTAGTTTAATATTATCAAAGAACTCTTTCTTTGTACTAGGATCAGTTTTAAATGCACCTTTGAGTACACTTGTTTGTGTAAGACTACTATGTGCCATAATGCCTCTATTCTCACAACAACCGTGTGTTGCTTGAATATACACACCTACATCTTTAGCATTGGTAGCATCCATGATCTCTTTAGCAATATCATTACATAGTTCTTCTTGCAATGTACCACGTCTAGCACACCATTGTGCAATACGTGTATACTTGCTGAGACCAATAAGTTTGTCAGCAGCAATAATACCAATATATGCAACGCCTGTTACTGGCTGATGATGATGCGAGCAAACACTTTTAAGTTCGCTGCGTACTACTAGCATGCCTTCATATTTGTCTTCTGCTGTATTAGGAAATGCTGTAGCAGCCGGCGCTTTAAAATAACGCCCTTGCATAAGTTCATTAATATACATTTTAGCAAGGCGCTTTGCAGTACCTTCACTGTTAGGATCATTATCAGTATCAATAATTAAAGTTTCAAGTACATCCTGAAACTTATAAGCAAGTTCGTTCTGAATCTCTTGTAGTTCAAACTCACTGATGTGTTCACTAATGTTGTCATTAGCAAAAAAGCGAACGCCTTTGTTACGTAGGCGCTCGCGTACGACTTCACTTACCTTAACTGCATTTACAGTATCAGTATCAAGTCCAATAGTATTTTCTGTCATTTATTTCTCCGAGTTTAAGACGTGGATGTCTTATTGTTTATAGTAACATTATTTAGATTATATGTCAAGCACTAAAATATTTTTGTAGCATTTCCATACGATCATTTGCAGCAGCCATTTTATCAAGTTCTTCTTGAATAGCTTCTACAATATCACTATGCTCACCAATACCTGTAGCATTGTTCATATACACCATAATGTTTGTTTTGGCCCGTTCTAGCTCGCCCTCGGCGTGCATACGTGCTGCTTTTACTAACTGTTCTTTCATGTTGTTTCCTTTCTATATCTAACAACCTTTGTACATTTCTTGCCCCAAATACTTGTAGCAAGTTCTGCTTCTTTTCTTGATTCGTATAACATTGGTTTGAGTTCGTACATATTACCTCTAGACTCTGTTATGTAAATCCAATCATCTCGTGAAAGATAAATTTTTATTGCGTACTTAGTGTTCATATGGGTACACCAGCCATACATCCTCTTCTGATTTGTTTACTTCGTCGTAGTAATATCTTACTCCATCAAAGTCACTGCCTAAGTTTTCAGTCATTACTGCAAACCGTACATTGGCAAGCGCAGTGTTCCATACACTGTTCCACGCATCATCTTCATTTGGCAAACAACTGCTTTCCCAGTCTTTTTTAATCCAGTTAAAAGTTGCACCAGTATCATTGATGTCATCTACAATAAGAATGTTTTTACGCAGTTTAGTATCCCAACGTGCGCCAGTGATTCCAGTTACATCTGGATCATTATATCCAAACGCATCTTCGCTCATCCAACAGTTACTTTCACATTCTTCACCATTTTGATTGTCACGTAGCTTTACTTTGAGTGCTTCCATTCTACACCCTAACTTATGACTAAGAATGGTTGCTAATGGTAAGCCGCCGCGTGTAATGCCTACAACATAATCTGGTCGCCACATATCTTTGTACATTTGTAGAATAATTTTATCTGCTGCTTTTTCTACGTCAGTCCAGCTATAATAATGTTTCTTAATCATTTGCCTGCCTTTGCATCTTTTTCTGCTTTGGTTAGTTTTTGATTCCAGCTACTATTACTAATGCCAAGTTCTGGTGCCATGGCTTTGGTTTTACCTTTGGTAACTTCGCCACCCTTGGCAAGAAACTGCGCTACCAAGTCTTCTGTTTCTTTGTCTTTAGGTTTTTTATCGTGGTTCATGCTCATTACTTAGATTCCTTTATTATATTATTCGAAGTAGTTTTCTAACGTGCCTTTACGTTTTGTATCTAGTGTTGCACAGTGGAAGCCGCCGCTCATACTACGTGCTTGACGCATGGGCAACCCAATAGTATCAACTCCGTGTTTGCCCAAGATGCGTCTTAATGACTCTTGCTTTTCGTCTACAATAACCAGTTCCTCATTAACACTTAGGAAGTTTAGACCAATGTAAGGACTACACGGAGCAACACCTGTGTTTGCCGGCGGAACGTGCAAGTCTTCTTCGCCTACCCAGATCTTATCCCAGTCTTTGAAAATAGGTGGATACCAATCCTCGCTTAGTCTTCCTGCGTTTAATAGTACCAATCCTGGGCGTAAAGGTAATACTGTACTGTCAAAGTGTGCAAAGCTATAATACTTCTCTGCAACGTGCAAACGATATCCTTTGGGTTCTAAGATAGTCTTAAGCCACTGAAACCCTAGTTGGTTGCCACTGTTGCTTACTTGACACAGCAAGTCTCTGCCTAGTCGCACAATGTTAGGTGCATCAAAAATAATCTCTTTGTTTACTAGTGTAGCATCACGCCTGTCTTCTAGTTGATAGTTGTCATCTGTTAGGATAGGCTTAGGAGCATTGATCCATTGTGTGCCTTCTTCCATCCATTTGTACAAATGTTTGTAATATGCTCTAGTTTCAAAGTAACGTGCCCGCATAGGTGAAGGGCATTCGATGATCATATTATCCAACGGTAGCAGCAAATCACGTGGACAGAAAGTATACCATCCGGTTGTTTCCCACTCAGGTGTGCTAAACTTCTTATTGTGATCTACACTATCAGGACGCATTGTTTTTACACCCAGCCCTTGCAAACATTTTTCTAAGCCGTTGAGGTCTTCGTTTGCTTCATCAACAATCCATTGTGCAATTGGCTGTCCATCAAACTGTTTAATATCTTCCAACTGTTCGCCACCGTAAATAAAACTATGTGTACTAATATTCATAGTAGGATGCACACAGTTATCAGCAGTGCCAATGATGATTTCTTCTAGTGGATCCCAATCGTTGTTACTCTGTACTGGCAATGTCTAGTCCTTTAATATATTGCTTGTGGAAACTTAGTCGATTACTAGTTCCGCCTCGGTTGTATTGAGGGTATTTATTATTGTTGTCAATACCAAATAACACTGTTTTACTCGGTAACACATTAGTATTATTACAGAATTCTGTCTGTTTGTCAAGATATTTGTTTGATATATAATCAGGCCCAAAATGTTTAAAATATTCTAGCCCTAGTAATGCACCTATTTTGTTGTTATAGTTTATTTTATGATACACAAACATTGTGTCATCGTTGTCTTCTTTTGTGTATCGTATACCTATTCGAGCATATGCTAATGGAAATGTTTTACTTAAACTAAATGTAACATCAGTTATACAAGGATAAGCTACATCAATGTGTATGTTTCTACACGCTCCAAAATATGCACAATCTACTAATACCGGTATGTTTAGTTCACTACATTTACGCATTAGATCGTGATAGTCTACGTGTTTATCGCCTGTGTCTGCAAATGGCAAACTAATAATCACAGCATCATTTTTATGTAGTGGTGCTTCTTCAATCCATGCCCAGTTAAACTTATCTCTCCATGCAAGTTTGTGATACATATACTCACCTTTGTAACAACGGAATCTACGCTGTGCATTTTTCATATAAAACTTATCAAATGCTTCTGTAGTTCCGTTACTGTAACAACGATGTTTAAAGTCATCTAACCCTGTAAAGACATTGTTACTTGTACTTCTAATCCAAGTATCAAACTCGTACAAGTATTCGTCGATGATACTATCACTGTTTAAGTCAGTGAAGTTGTAGTTCTGCCTTAGTAGTTTTGTAGCCTCTGGATCCATGATAGCAAATGCACTACCAAAATCCATACTGCGTTTATCATTGGGAATATTTGTCATTTTCATCCAAAAATGTTACTTGTGCAACAACTACGTCACTAGGACCAAAGTTACACATCCCGTGCCAAGTGTCGCCTTTCCAGGTGTACGTATCACCTGCTTGCCAGTGTGTGTAAACTTCATCACCAACTTGCAGCACTTGTCCTCTATCCCAGTCTTCCATCATTATAACACTACGACATACATTGTGTACATTGTTTTCATCTATGTTGTTGTATCTTACAAAGGTAGCATACGTATCAAAGTGCCACATTAAACTGCAACCTGGTGTAAGTTTTAAAAAGTTGTAGTTGAATGTCATGTGTGCATATGGCTGAATAAGTGCGCTTAACCTTTTAGTTAAAGGTGGCCTAATACTCATATAGTGTAAACTTCCTTCTTTAGGAACTCCCCACTTTTTATACATTGCTTCTAATGCTTTTTTATTTTTTGTAGCAAACGTATCCCAACTACTATCTTCTGGAATTTCGTCTGTCATATATGTTTCTTCCCACGGTAACGTAAGAAGGTCGTTGCTGTTCCAAGTAACATCTTCTACTGAACCTTCAGTAGCATCGTGTTCTTGCCAGTTTTCATAACTTCGCATATCCATTATGCGTCTCCTTTTAAGTGTGTGCGTATATATTCTTTATTTGGAATATCAAACTCGTCTAAGATATCCAATAGTTTTTGTTTGTCACACTGCTCTAAGTTTATTATATCGAGTTTTTTTGGAAATGTCAAGACATTTGTTGTCCATTTTGCATATTTTTTTGTCCATTGGTACATATCAGGCAACCCGTGCCAGTTATTTTTATGTATTGTAGTATGAATAGTATAATCAAATGTGTCAGCAATATTGTCTAGTGTTTTTACAACTCTACTCCAAACACTTCCGCTGCGCACCTGATCATTTAAGTTACCATATGCATCTATACTTACAGTAAAATGTACACGCTTGCATTTGATCAATAACTTATAATCTGCCTCTTGTAAACTATGCATACCATTAGTAAAGTATTCTACTTCTAAATGTTCTAAGGTGTCAAAACTTTCAAGAAAGCGCCTATGTCTATTTGTCATCAGTGGCTCACCACCTAAGAATACAACCTTGTCAATGCTTTCGGGAATGTTTCTAAACTCTGTTGTGCTAGTTATACCTTGCTTTGCTGGCAAGTCTGGATTCTTCTTTACCCACCAACTACTACTCCATTCTTCCCAGCATCCGTCACAAGTAAGATCGCATATGTTGTCAAATCCTACTTCAAGATAGCGTAGTTTTACTTCGTCTGTGGTATAAGTTTTGTTGAACCGTTCACGTAAACTTTCTTTACCCAGACTTTCTTCATGTTTACACTTTGCACAGTTTGGGTTATCTAGTGTAAAGTTTTTACGTAATTCTACATATTCGTCACTGTGTAAGATGTTATCTACATTGCCGTCAAATGCTTGTAATGGAGTTTTATAACGACAGCATGGATACACACGATCACCACCTCTTATGTTAGTGTGATTATGTAGTGCTGCGCAAGTCAACATCAATACTTCCTTTTAACTTAGCATAGTTACGAAACAGTACAGGCAACATATCTCCATACATAGCCTGGCACTTTTGTATATCCCAGCTATCGATTTCTGTTAACAACTCAAATATCTTTTCTAATCGTTTTTTGTGATCAAGTTCGTCGTCGTAGGACTCGTCCCAAAACTCTCCAAATGTTTCAAACCCGTCTTTGCGCATCAATGCCAAGCTACCGGGCGGCCCACATAATACAAATGGTCTTTTATTAAATATGGCATTCAACGGTTTTTCGTCATATGTTGGAAATGGTTCTGCAAATGTGCTTGCATTTACAATTGCACAAAATGTGTTTCCGTAAAGTCGATCACTTGTGTATTCATTTGTATTTGGCCCTGCTGGCATTTCTTTAGGTCGGATAGAACTATCGTATATGTTGCCTTCAACTTCAATAGAATCTGTTGCTATATCAATGTTGTTGGGATTTTCATTTAAGTTGCCAATACCATCGAGTATCTGGTCTTTGTAAGCAAACATATCAATATCAAACCATATATTGTTTAATACATTAAGTTTAGGATCAACAAACGTCCAGCTATATTGTGTATCTAACAAACTAGAAAATGCAGTAATCAGATGTCTATGAGGAGTATATCTCCAGTTTCCGCACCACAGCTTTGTATCTATTTCTATATTTTTAATACTAGTACTGTGTGGCATGTCCTGATACATAGGAGTGAGTGCATCTAATATAGCATCGTTTCGTTTTAGTGTAAAACTATATTTGTCTTTGTAAATATTATGCACATCGTCAAAGTTTACATTAACAACAACATTGGTTAGATTGTTTTTTGTTACAAATGTTTGTACACTTTCTAACTCAGGAGACCAAATAGTATCGTTTTTTGTATGTTGAAATCCATCCTTAACAGTAGAGTAACTACTTTCGCCATTGAATACAATGCGAGTATGAGGTTCGTTTGTGTGTAATAGTTGCTCTGTAATAAAAATATTTAGACCATTTTTATTACATTCTGTTTGTTCAATGGATCCTAACATTAGATTTTCTAAATATGGAATATGCCCCATATCATGAATCTGTATAAAGTTTTCAGTAATATGATTTAAAAAACTATTTTCATAGGCTTGTTTGCACCCTTCAAAATGTTCAAGATTTTCTAAAATATTATATTTGCTGTCTACAAACTGTGGTAGCAACTGTCCTATTTTAATAACCAGACAGTTATCTAATACTCCATCACTGCGTCTGTATACCTGTGAGTTGTACTGCATATCTATCCTTTAAGCTCATATTATAAAATGTATGCTTGTCGCAGTCTTTCCACCCAAAGGCATCTCCTGCTTTCCACATAGTGTGTGTATTGTTTTCTATTGTCAGCATCTGTCCATCAGTGCCGTCTTCTAGCATTATTATATATCGATGTATAACTTGATTGTTGTCTAAGTTATAATGTGTCTTGTATGCTTGATACAAATCACAATGTACTGGCAAATATTGCCCTGGAGTAAACTTGTTAACAGCAACACTTGTGCATTGAAGGTTAAAATAGCCCTTTATATACTCTATACTGCTCGGCATTGGTTTAGGTTCAAAATAGTTGTACAGGGCTATAGCCGACTTGCTATGCCCTGCTTTGACGTATGTATCAACTAACTCCTGGTCTTTGTGAAAATCAGCTTTATAATCCAAGTTTGTATAATCTAATATATTCCACTTAGGCGGTATATTAAAATGGTGGATCATCTTCTTTTTGCCTTCCAATCCAGTCTTGCTCAACTAGTTTATAGAATGTTTTAAAGTTTTCGTATGCTTTTGCCAATGCTGGATAGTCATTACACATGTCTTCTACTTTAGCAACACTGGGCATACTATCTTCAAACTCAATTCGTTCCCAAGTAATCTCGTCTGACCAGTGTGTGTCGTCAAGTGTAATAGTACTAACAGTACTTGATGTAATACTACTAATATCAATGGTATTAACTGTAATATCGCCAACCGAAACTGTAACAGTGTCGGAGTATTCTGGAACTCCGTAGTATGTTTCTTTATTCATTATACTAACGGTCTTACGTTTTCTATATTTTCCATTACAGCAGCCCAGTCTTCTTCGTCGACATACCCTGCTTGTACATTCCATATTTTTACAAGTTGCTCGTTTGCATCCAAGTCGCCTAAAATTGGTCGAATAGCAGATTCAAATAGGCTATAACATCCCATAAGATCGCCGCTGTCCAGCAGCTTTATAATTTCAACTGATAGTGTTTTAAGTTCTTCCATTTTTTCCTATCTCCAGTTTGTATTGGTCTAAGCACATATCTTCTATACTTTTGTTTAGTGTGACTAAATCACTTAGTGTATCTACTACACTAGCAACAGCATCGCCCGCTCTACGATCTGCTTCGATAATATTTAACTTTTTACCAGTAACTTCCTGCATGGTATTGATTACTTCACGTACACTGTATCCTACGTTGCTACCGAGACATTCATAGTCTGTGTTGGCAGGTCCAGTTTCTACAGCAGTAACAATAGCATTGCTGAGATCCATAACGTGAATGTAATCACGTATGCAAGTCCCATCCGGTGTTTCGTAGTCTGTGCCATATATTTCTACTTTATCTCGTCGTCCTGATGCAGCTTCAGCAGCAACACGAATAAGATGGGTAGGATCACCAAGTTGACGATTAACCCCATCAGTGCCGCTGACGTTGAAGAATCTAAAAATAGTGTATCCATCTGCTTTTTCCTTGATTACATCTTCTGCTGCTACCTTACTTCTAGCATAAGGACTAGCCATTTCCCAAGCACTGCTAGTACTTGCAAACAGCACATGAGGCGTTTTTACTTTGTTAAGCAAGTTGTCTGTGCCCATAACATTTACACGATAATATTCAGCAGGTTCTTTTAAACTTTGTGGAACAACACTGCGTCCTGCTAAATGAACTACTGCATCGTAGATGCCACCGACATATTGGCCAGTGACATCTACTTTGTCATAATAGTCACAGTATGCAGTAACATCGTTTGTTTCGTTGTGGATTTCTGTATCCCAACCAATAACAGTATGTCCGTGCTCTTTTAATAGTTTACAAACATGACTGCCAATATACCCGCTTGCTCCTGTGACTAATACTTTCATTTTTTTAGTACTTTCTTTTTGCTACTTCATCTCTGTAGCGGTTACTGTTTCGATTCCATTGTTCACCGTTGCCTTGCATAATATCAAGATAACGATCAATAGTATCATTAGTCCAATCCGAAATCTTTCCAACATTACGATGTTGTGTCTGTAGTAATACGTTTAGTTTATTATCAGCATCAACAATACTCCACGGAACATACATACGTTCGTGGTCGTTGTTAAAGATTTCAGGAAAACTGCGATATGCAGGAAATAGTACGTTAGTACCTAACGCATCAGCTTCACTAACAGTGTTACTGGTCCAGTCCTGCAAAGCACAGTTAAACATCACACGACTATCATTGAGAATGTTGTAGTAATCATTCTTTTGTAGATTTTCGTATACCTTCAATACACCACGTGCTTCTAGTTCTCTAGCACGTTTGATGTATTTAGGATTGTTTGAACGTAGTGGGCCACCTTGTAGTACAGCAAACTCGACATCTGTATCTTGATTCATTTCTGCAAGATCCATATAGAAGTCTGGTTGCTTCTCTTGATCCCAACGTGCTGCAAATACAACACGTTGTTTACGTTCGTTGAACGGCTTGATCTCGCCTACTCGTTCTTGCACTTCTGTCTTATCAAAAGCAAGTCCGCTGACATTATAGAGAGGAGCCTTCCAGTTTGCAACTTTCATGTTAGCAACCATTTCTTCGTTACTTGCTAGTACGCCAGTAACAAACTCGTTGCACATTTCTTCATACAAACTCATCCACTTGCCCATACCCCAAACATGAACAAAGTCATCTGGGTCTACAGCTTGTGCTAGACAACGTACCCAAACCTTAGGGCGTTGTTCTTCTGGAATCTGATCCATAATATATGGAAGCGATTCCATGCCTGGCTGAAACATGTCTTCAAAGAAAACAACGTCTTGGCCAGTACATTCACCTTCACGCATCATTTGTACAAGATTCATCATCTGACTCATACCAAAATAACTGCGTCCGTGTGCATCCAAAACTTGTCCAACACTAATAGCTTTTGTATTGTCAATAGTTGTGCCTGGAACAATAACATAGTCAATGTTACGTCTTTTAAAAGCACGTTCACTCCAGTCTTGCAACTGGAGTGTGTAACGTCCTTCATATGGCTCTAAGCCCATATAAAATAGTTTACGCATGACGAGGCTTTCTTTCACCACCACGAGCTTTTGCACGTAGCCAGTTTTTATATTTCTGGAAGGCCATCCACGGCCGACGATCATTGCGATATAAATCTTCCTTGTTAAAAGGGTGGCCTTCAGTACGACAGAAGTCGTGGAACTCTTCAAGATCGTTGAAGATTTTATTTACCGCTGGATTTGTGATAGTCATTTAATTATTCCTTAATTTTTAGGATAAAAGTTTGAACAGCCATTTTCGCCATCTTCGGCAACATCAATTTCTACAAAGCGGCCAGGGTACTTTGCAGTGATTTCTTTGTACAAGTCATCTGCGATCATTTCGCAGCTCTTGTGATTCAGCTGTAGTACAGATGTAGAGCTATCTACTTCAGCATACAACCGTTCCATCCAGCGTTTAAACTGAATGAATTCAATGTCGCGATCGTTGTGAAACACTTCGATGCGAACTTTAAAGTGGAAAATATGACGATGCGGAATGCCTAAGAATGATACATCATCCCAATCGCCGGTTGCTAGTTTAGGATCAGTATCTGCACCAGGGTACATATGTACACCTTCTTTGCGGAATGTAACCCAAATACTTT
>ERZ887849.618-NODE-618-length-37457-cov-13.850730_pt1 | contig 37457 bp, 28 predicted proteins | sample MGYA00521267_ERZ887849 | MGnify/ENA primary metagenome ERZ887849 (study PRJEB32303, sample SAMEA104408601) | aquatic metagenome | biome: Brackish water; feature: Pelagic; material: water | place: Baltic Sea | collected 2014-06-06T16:11:00 | depth 2,863 m ... | reverse complement strand
TTGGCGGCTGTTAGGCGGGTCCATGGGCTGCTGGGCCGGCCTTGTTGTTTGGCTAAGTTGTTCGGCTAAGTTGTTTGGCTAGGTTGTTTGGTTATGTTGTTTGGTGAGACGACGCCTGCGTGTATGGCGGCGGAAAAATATAACAAGTAATGAGTATTGCCATGGAGAGGGTATGACTCAGAGTCAGGAAATGAATAACGGGATCGACGTTCCCGATTTTTATACCTATGCAGCGGCACCTCTGGCCGGTGTAGAGCACCACGGAGATTTTATTCATCTCAGCTGGGGCGATGGACAACGGTTACATTGCCACCGATTTTGGCTGCGTGAAAACGCCTTGGGCCTTGGTGGCATTGATCCAGCAACCCGGGAAGGACTGCTCGATCCTGCTGACCTTTCTGACGACATGACCATTGCTGCGGCGGACGTGACTGATCAGGGCGATCTGTCGATTCTTTGGCTACCTGAGTCGCAACGCTGTGTTTATCACGGGGGTTGGTTACGCCACATCGCCGACGGACAGCACTTACCCGAGAGCTGGCTGCCCAAACCCGAGGCCTGGGATGCCAAGATCTTGCCCCAACCCCCTCGTAGATCGATCTCTGGCGCCCTGGAAAGTGATCGGGACCTGTGCGAGGTTATGAATGATTTAATTCGTTACGGCGTTTGTGTACTTGAGAAGGCGCCTAGCGAGGAGGGGTTTCTCAATAAGCTCGCTGCCAGAATTGGGCCGGTCCGAGATAGCAATTTTGGTGCGTTATGGGATGTCGTGGCCGATGTCAGTTTGGCCGGTGACGCCAAAACGAATACCACTGCAAATACAGGCTTGCGGTTGGGCCCCCATACCGATTTACCGACTCGGGAAATTCCCCCGGGGTACCAGTTTCTCCATTGCCTGATTAACGAGGCCGATGGCGGCGAGTCCACGTTAACCGATGGTGCGGCTCTGGTTCAGGAGCTCAAAATCCATCACCCGGCAGATTACGAGCTGCTGTCCACGCGTCGCTGGGTCTTTTTCAATCGCGGCCCGGGAATTGACCATCGATGGTCGGCACCGATTATTGACACCTCGGGAACCCACGCCCTGCCAACCCTGCGTGCTTTTTATCCGGTTCGCGCGTTTCCCGATATGCCCGAGGGTGACGTGGCCGAGGCCTACGAGGCGCTGCGGCGCTTTCACAAGCTCGCCGATGATCCACGGTTTGAACTCACCTTTCGGCTAGGTGCCGGGGATATTATGTGTTTCGATAATCGACGGGTTATGCACGGGCGCAAAGAGTTTTCAGGGTCGGGAAAACGGCACTTGCAGGGGGTTTACATTGACCGCGATGAAATTTTGTCCCGGGCGCGAGCTTTGAATCGAAGTCATGGGTCTGAAGTTAACGGCGCAGGGCATTAAGTTGTCACAACGATCGGTCTGCGAAGCCATCTGACTTTTTTATTTACCAGCAAAAGCGAAATTAACTATGCCATTGGCTATGCGAAAAAAAGTGTTTATTACGGCAGCCGTTACCGGCTCAGGCAGTACTCAGGAGCGCAGCGATAAGGTGCCACGCAGCCCTCAACAGATTGCTGAGTCGGCCATCGATGCCGCTCGCGCCGGTGCTGCCGTTGTCCATTGTCATGTCCGTGACCCAGATACCGGCGTTCCCTCAAGGGATGTCGCTTTGTACCGGGAAGTCGTAGAGCGCATTCGCGCCTCCGAGGTCGATGTTGTTGTGAACCTAACCGCGGGCATGGGCGGAGATTTGGTTTTTGGCCCTACCGATGCGCCCTTGCCTTTAAAGCCTGAGGGGACAGACATGGTTTCGGCGGCTGAGCGGGTGGCGCACCTAGAGGCGTGTCTCCCCGAAATCGCAACCCTCGACTGCGGCACCATGAATTTTGCTGAGGCCGATTACGTGATGACCAACACCCCGGGCATGCTTCGGGATATGGCTCAACGCATGACAGATTTAGGCATTCAAATTGAAATTGAGGCCTTCGATACGGGGCATTTGTGGTTTGCCAAGGAGCTGGTCAAGGAGGGCATTATTCCTGATCCGGTCATGGTGCAGCTGTGCATGGGCGTGCCCTGGGGTGCCCCGGATGACCTCAATACCTTTATGGCAATGGTCAATAACGTCCCCGGTGACTGGGTACATTCAGCCTTTGCTATCGGTCGCCATCAAATGGCCTACGTGGCGGCGGCGGTGCTCTCGGGGGGTAATGTTCGTGTAGGGCTCGAGGACAACCTGTGGCTGGACAAAGGCCGGCTTGCTACCAATGCCGAACTGGTGGAACGTGCTGCAGCGATCATTCGGGCCATGGGGGTAGAAATTATGACCCCCGCTGAAGTTCGCAGCGAATTAAACCTCACTGAGCGAGCGCTGCCCTGATGCCGGTTGCAGCGATTATCGGCGGGGGTGTTATTGGTTCGGGCTGGGCTGCCCGGTTTTTGCTTAACGGCTGGGAAGTCCGGTATTTTGACCCGGCACCTACCGCCGATGAAACGTTGGCGAGAACCCTGGAGAAAGCCCGCCGTTGGGTTCCAGAGATCTACGACGGACTTCCTGCCGAGGGGCAACTCACTACCGCTGCAACTATCGAAGAAGCGGTGGTTGGGGTTGATTGGGTGCAGGAATCTACCCCTGAACGGCTGCCCGTAAAGCATAAAGTCATCGCGACGATTCAGCAGGCCTGTCCGGCTTCGGCGGTGATTGGATCGTCTACGTCGGGCTTTATGCCCTCAGAACTACAAGCCCAGTCGCAGCGACCCGAACAGATACTGGTCACCCATCCCTACAACCCCGTGTATTTATTGCCCATTGTCGAGTGTGTGCCATCTCCGGCAACGTCGGCATCGACACTCGATAGCGCGATGGCAACTCTAGAGTCGATTGGCATGAAACCCGTGGCGGTAGGCGCAGAGGTGCCTGCACACATTGGTGATCGTCTGATGGAAGCCTTGTGGCGTGAAGCACTTTGGTTGGTCAAGGATGGGGTGGCCACGACCGAGCAAATTGACGACATTATGACCCACGGTTTTGGCCTGCGTTGGGCACAAAAAGGACTCTTTGAAACCTATCGCGTTGCCGGGGGTGAGGCGGGTATGCAGCATTTTCTCGAGCAGTTTGGACCCTGTCTCTCCTGGCCCTGGACCAAGCTCATGGATGTTCCTGATCTGGATGATGAGCTGATAGGGCGCATTGTTGAACAGTCTGACGCGCAAGCGGGTGATCGGTCGGTAAGCACATTGGAAGCCGAGCGCGATGCCAATCTGGTGGCGTTACTCAAGGTGCTTCGAGAGCAGGACACAGCGGCAGGAGCCTTCCTCAATCGAGTCGCAGCCAAACCTCGAACACGCTCACCCCAATAGGACGCGCACTTGTCTCAGTGATTGGGGCGGTAGCTTATGTCCGTGTTGTTCTGTTGTGCTGGTGCTATGCCGCAAAGTGCAGGCCTAGTCAGTGAGGGTGCCTAAATCAAAATTTTGGTCACCCGGCTGGGTATCCGGCCAATTGGTGCGCCACACCTCTCGAGATACCGAACCCACAGGCACGGGCTCGCGATTGAAACCCGCCTGAGGGGTGATTAAAGGTGCCACGCTGACATCGTGCCTAGGCACCGTGAAAAATGGAAAGCTGTAGCGCTCCTGCCCTGACTGGTTCACGACTTTATGGGGTGTTGAAACAAAGTAGCCCCCGGACCACAGCTCCAATAGGTCGCCAATATTCACAATCAGAGTATCTTCCCCAGCGACAACTTCTAACCAATTATCTTGTTCACGGGGACGCAGCCAAAGCCCGCCAACCGGATCAGGAAACAGCAGGGTCAAGGCGTCAGTATCTTTGTGGGGATGAATACCATAGCCCACCTCCTCGGGTGGCTTAGCTGGCGTCGACGGATAGTGCAGCAGGGTCATATTGGTGAGCGGTGAGTTAAACATTGACAAAAACCGGTGCTCATCGACGCCCATGATTTGTGCCACTAGGCCCAGTAGCCTATGGCTAACCCGGTCGCAGGCCTGCCAATAACTTAAAAGCGTGTCTTTGAAGTGGGCGGGCTCACTGGGCCAACGGTTGGGGCCGTACAAGTCACACTGCTCAATAATCGGGTCGGCTGCAGCAACTTCATAATGAAGCTTATAGCCCTCGTAGTGATCGGTGAGGGTGCTGTTACTGTTCGCCGAAAAGAATCCCAGGGGGATATAGCCGCGATAATTTTCGGGGGTGATGGACTCGTGCAATTTTTCGGTGAGCGGACGGTTGAAGTATGTTTTAAGCAGCTCCCGCATCTCCGAGATTTGCTGAGCTGCAATGCCGTGCCCGGTGATCAGTGCAAAGCCAATCTTGTTAAAAGCGCTTTCCAAAGCCGGCTTTACTGCCTCATCACTGGCTTGCAAATCAATTAGGGGTAAGTGGGTTAGGTTCATGAGCTCCCAATGGTTATCGCCATGCTATTTCTGGTGCGGTTCTACTCTTGGCATCATGACCTATGCGCACTTCTCGTGCAAAATGTGCTCACTTGATGCTTACTGCAAAGGCGATGCGACTTAACGCAACAGTTGCGCTATTTACTGTGGAAGCTTCTTACTGTGGAAGCTTCGCGATAGGAGATGGTGAGTGCAGTGGGGTTTAACCCTCAAGGGAGATTTAGCCATGACCATAAGTTGCAGTATTTTGGGTGACCGGTTGTCGAGGACCACCGTTATCTCGTGGTCCCCTACCACTGACGGCGCCAGCGCCAGCTTTTATCTCGTAAACTGTTTAGTGGCGCTGACGCTAATGATCCTCAATGTAACCACAGCTTCGGCTGCCGGGGCGGGTAGTGGGATGACAAACAACACAGCGGCGGTGACTAACAAAGCAGTTTTTCTGATTGTCGACGGTATTCCAGCCGATGTTATCGAGCGCGTGGTCACTCCCAATCTCGATGCCATTGCCAAAGTGGGTGGCTATACTCGCGCCGAAGTAGGAGGTCCTTTGAACGGCCCTGCGGAGACCCCCACGGTGTCTGCACCGGGGTACATGAGTTTGGTGACCGGGACTTGGGCAAACAAGCACAACGTTTACGGTAACGCCGGTCTAACGCCCAATTACGACTACTGGAACCTATTTCGTCTCGCCAAATCGGTGGAGCCTCCGCTGCAGACCGGGATCTTTTCAACCTGGACCGATAATAGAACGGTGCTGCTCGGTGCCGGACTGGCGAATGCGGGCAGTGTAACGATCGATTTCGTTGCCGACGGCTTCGAGACCGACGCCCAGCTTTTTCCCCATGCCCCCCAAGATCGTCACATACAGGCGATCGATCGCCATGTCGCTGCCGAGGCGGCCCGGGTGATCGAGCAGGCAGGGCCTGATTTGTCCTGGGTGTATTTGCAGTACACCGACGATGTCGGTCACGCCCGGGGGGACAGCCCCGAGCTTGATGCGGCGGTTGAGGTCATGGATGAGTTGGTCGGCACCGTCTGGTCGGCTGTTCAGGCTCGAGCTGCTGGCCATGATGAAGATTGGTTGATTTTAATCACGACTGATCACGGTCGAGACGTCGCCACGGGGAGAGATCATGGTGGTCAGAGCGAACGCGAACGGACAACGTGGATGGTGACCAACAGTCATCGACTCTCTCCGCGTTTTTACCAGCGACCCGCTATCGTCGATATTTACCCCTCCCTTGCACGTCACCTGGAGATCAGCCTGCCCGCGTCGGTGGCAGCCCACCTGGATGGCCGTTCATTTATTGAATAATGCGATTCCATGTTGAGCTCATCAGCGGTCGCCGCCTAAACTGGCCAACCCGGTGTGGGTTGCCAAGGGGCACGGTGGCTGGCCTCATTGCCAAGTGAGGCGAGCATGGCTGTGATATTGAGGCATTGATATTGGCTGTGGCAGCGGCGTGCTCGCACCCCAGTACCGTTATCCCAGTACCGTTATAAAGGAGCACTAAAGCATTGAGTGAGTTCGACTACATTATCGTGGGTGCCGGTTCGGCGGGTTGTGTGCTTGCCAATCGCCTGACGGAAGATGGGGCGCACTCGGTCTTGCTGATCGAAGCCGGCAAGGACGATAGAAGCCTTTTTATTCGTATGCCCACGGCACTGTCTATACCCATGAGCACGCCGCGCTTTAACTGGGGTTACTGGGGCGCAGCAGAACCGGGCCTTGAAGGTCGCAAGATGGATTGCGCCCGGGGCAAAGTGCTGGGCGGTTCCTCGGCCATTAATGGCATGGTTTACGTGCGGGGCCACGCTCAAGATTTTGACAGCTGGGTCGAGCAGGGTGCCGAAGGCTGGAGCTATGCTGACTGCTTGCCTTATTTTCGTCGAGCTGAGCGGTGGATGTCGGGGGCTGATGACTACCGCGGGGGCGAGGGGCCTCTCGATACCTGCAACGGTAACCGCATGCGCAATCCGCTTTATCAGGCCTTTGTCGATGCGGGTTGCGATGCCGGCTACGGCAGCACGCCGGATTACAACGGGTTTCGCCAAGAAGGTTTTGGCCCGATGCACATGACGGTTCGCCACGGTGAGCGCTGCTCAACCGATCTGGCCTATCTCAAACCTGCACGTAAGCGCTCAAATTTGACTCTTGTGACTCGCGCTGAGGTCGAGCGTCTGGTTTTATCCGGCGATCGTGTCACCGGGGTGCAGTATCGCAGCAAGGGCAAGACTGTCACGGCGTCTGCGCGACGTGAGGTGGTGGTAAGTGCGGGATCAGTGGGTTCGCCGCTTCTGCTCCAACGCTCGGGTATTGGTCCGGCCGCTGTACTGAAGGCCGCCGGTGTCGAAGTGCGTCACGAGCTGCCGGGGGTGGGCGAAAACTTACAAGACCATCTCGAGGTGTATTTTCAGTACCGCTGCCGTCAACCGATTACGGTCAATGGGCACCTCGATTGGTTTTCTAAGCTGCGTATTGGGGTGCGTTGGATACTGACCAAGTCGGGTCTTGGCGCCACGAATCATTTTGAGTCCTGTGGTTTTATTCGTTCTCGAGCTGGATTGTCGGCCCCAGACATCCAGTATCATTTTATGCCCGCAGCCATTCGCTACGATGGCCGCGCCGCCTTTGACGGGCATGGCTTTCAGGTGCACGTGGGCCCCAATAAGCCTGAAAGCCGGGGGCATGTGCGCATCACAGGGCCGGGTGCCGGAGATGACCCGGAGATATTGTTTAATTATTTAGCGACGGAGCAGGATCGCCAGGACTGGCGCAATTGTTTGCGTTTAACCCGTGAAATACTGCAGCAGCCGGCCCTTGATGCCTATCGCGCTGAAGAAATTCAACCCGCCATTGATCTGGCTGACGACGCTGCGATTGATGCCTGGGTGCGGCAAAATGTTGAAACGGCCTATCACCCGTCGTGCTCTTGTCGCATGGGAGCCGCTGACGATCTTGGTGCCGTGGTGGATCCCCAGTGTCGTGTGCGAGGCTTGCAAGGTTTGCGGGTGGTCGATTCGTCAATCTTCCCGATCATTCCTAACGGCAATCTCAACGCGCCTACCATTATGGTGGCGGAGCGTGCGGCCGACTTGATCAGGGGTAAAACCCCCGAGCGGCAGGAGGCTAGGGTTTGGGAAGCGCCTGACTGGCAAACACAGCAACGCATGGGACAACCCCTGCGCCCCGTTCTAGTGGGGCCGCCACCTGCGACTCAATAGAGGTCATTGACCATGAAGTTCATCTTGTCGACCGCGATTATAGTGACAACGCTGACCTCGCTATTTTTGGTGATCAGGTATCGCAACCTTCCGATTGAGGGCAGTGTGCCGGTGCCTGTGGTGACTTTCTTGGCGATTCTTTTCACCTCGGGCTTAGACGTGGGGCTGATCATGTTTCCCCTAGTCGACTTTCAATCCTTTGCCGCTGATCCCGAGTATGCCTTCGCCAATCCCCTGGCCCTTGAGTTCGGTTTTTGGGGTTTTCTAGTTTGGGGATTTTACTTTTTAACGACCTTCTACTTTTGCGTGGTCGAGCCCAAACTCAAATTGTTTGAAATACCTGTGATTAAGCTGGCTAATAACTTTTGCATTATTGGCACCTGCGCTTTTACCGGCTATTTATTCCTTCACTACCTCCCCGATTACATTGCCGGTATTTCAGATAGCCTCCGGTTCGGCGGGGTGGCGCTGGTGGTCTTATTGGCGGTGCTGTCGAGCACCCATTTACGTTTTGTTAAAGCCCTCAGCCTAACTTCAACCGCCTTGTTTTTTCTGCTCATTGCCGGGGCTTTCCTGGCCTCAGATATGGGTGTTGCTGGACTGGGCGAGTCCCTCGCGGGTTTGGGCGACTATTTTGGGCAGATTCATCGTTTCGTGTTGCCCCTCAACGACTACCATGCGTTTTATCTGTTTTGGTGGTTTGCCTGGAGCATTATGATTGGTCAATTCGTGTCGCGATTTGTGGGCGGGCTGACCGCTTGGCAACTGTTACTGGCGCTATTAATCGTGCCCTCTATTCCTATCGCTCTGTGGTTTGCGGTTTTGTACGGTTACTTCACCCAGGGCTTAAATGTTGCCGGCGGTTTGAGCTGGGCAATGATTGCCGTGGGCGTGCTGTTTGTTGTGAACTCCCTCGACTCACTGACGCGGTTGTATACGCAAAATGTGGGTTTAACGGTGGAGCGTTTGGGTATTGGCCGCTACGTGGCGCTTAACTGGTTTATTCTTTTTGCTTTGGTGCTGTCTTTTCAGTTCACGCCGTTCAAAATCGAGTGGGTAGGGCTTTTGGTCATTGGTATTTACGCCGCGGTGTACGCCCTAGTGTATCGGCACAGGGCGCTGCTTCGGGCTTAAGCCTCAGGGCGAAGGGCCCAGCTGGGTTAGGGCTTGGTAGGTCGCCACCTTTAAATCAAAGCGCAGGGCATCGCCGTAGGGTGCCCCCATTACCTGAGTCATGAGAATAACGACGAGGTCTTCTTTGGGGTCTATCCAGAACTTTGTGTTGGCGGCCCCGCCCCAGGAATAAGCCCCTTTCGATGAGATCACGCCAGTTTGGGCGGGATCGGTAATTACGCCTAAACCCAGCCCCGCAGACTGTCCGGGGTATAGATGCGAATCGGGGTATTCACTGGCCCCATGATTACGAACCTCGGGTGTGAGGTGATCTAAGATCATAAATTCTACGGTCTTGGGGCCTAAAATTCGTGTTCCTTCGTAGTTACCACCGCGACGCAGCATTTCGCAAAAAATCCAATAGTCTTTGGCGGTAGATACCAAACCACCGCCCCCCGAAAATGCAGTGACGCCGGTGAAGGGTTGTGCCATGGCTGCAGGTATTGGCGCAATACTGCCCCGCTGTGCATCCCAATAGTGATTGGGAGCAAAGCGATCCAGTTTGTCAGCGGGCACGTTGAAGAAGGTGTCCGTCATGCCCAAGGGCGCAAAAATGCGTGTTTGAAAAAATACTTCAAGGCTCATGCCCGACAAACGCTCAACAAGTACACCCAACACATCGGTGGCCACGCTGTAGTGGTAGCGGCTTCCCGGTTCAAAGCGCAAGGGTAGCTTTGCCAGACGGGCAATAAAGTCATCGCTATCTGTACTGTGGGTCAGGTCGGCCTCTTCATAAGCCTGATCGACGGGGTCGTTAGGGTGCCAGCCATAAGAAAGCCCGGCGGTGTGGGTCATTAGCTGTCCGATGGTCACGGGCTGCTTGGGTGCGACCAACTCCCCGTCACGGAGCAGCTGGACTGATTCCAATTCTGGAATATAACGACTGACCGGCTCACCGAGGTGAAATGCACCCTCTTCATACAGCATCATGGCCGCCACCGTGGTGATGGGTTTGGTCATGGAAAAAATGCGAAATAGCGTATCTTCTTTCAGCGGTCGTGGATCTTCACTGCCAAAGTTGCCCTGAGCAGAAAAATGCACCAGCTGACCGTGACGTGCCACCAGCGTGACGGCACCGGACACCTTCCCGGCCTCGATATCTCGTTGCACAAATTCATTGATTTTTTGCAGCCGCTCGGGGGCGAAGCCAGCTTGCTCAATGCGCTCGATTGGAATTTCAGCATTGGCCTTGGCGGACAATAGGAGAAGGCAACCCATAGCTGCGCTAAACATGCGGTGACGTCGTTGCATCATAGCCTTTGATCCTGAAGTGCTGAGAACTTGGCTAGGCCATAGTCCGGTAGCTGTTATTGGCAGAGGGTACACCGCGGTTCATACCTTGACCTAATATTGATCAGAGTAGATGGAACTGCCATGAGGCTACTGGGCGGATGAGTCCCCGCTGGTGAGTTGGCCCCGAGAGGCGCTCGGGTATTTATGGGTCGGTTCCTTGGCATGTCCATGCTCATTGGATGTCTGTCATCCCAGTAGCTTGTCTGCACAGCCCCTTGGGGTTGAGAGGCTGTTGCTGGGTTGCGACTCAATGAATGCGCACTTCCTGCTTAAGGAGCTCTTTTTGCACGGCCCCAACAGACAGATCCTTAAAGTCACGGTCCTCCTTCACTGCTAGGGCGGCCGCAACGCCGGCACCTTGGCCGGTGACCGTGCAACACATCATATTGCGCGTGGCCGCATGGCTCACGCGATCGCCACCGGTAATTCGGCCGGCACAAATCAGGTGTTTGACCCTATCGGGAAGCAGGGTGCGGTAGGGAATCTGAAAGTAGCGTCCGGTGGTGGGCAGAATGAGAATGCCATACCCGTCAATAAATTCGGGGAAGATGCCAATGCTGTCGTCAAAGCGCCCCTGCTCACGAACGTCGTGCTCGGTCATGTTGTAGTGGGCATCAATCTTGCGCGTGTCTCGAATGCCCAGAGTCATACCAAAGTTACGAAGTTTGGCACCCTCGCAGCCGGGCATAAACTGCTTTAAGGCTTCAATAGCCATCATGGCCTGCTCGCGACCCTTCATCTCCCCACGGGTGAGATCGTCGGGGTTGGTGCCGTCATAGCCCAGCAGATGAACAAGGTTGAGATAGGTGAGGTCGCCGCTGTCATAAATGGCGCCCCAAGTGCCCGCGATGGTGTCGAGATTGGCGGGAATCAGGCCCGCCTCCCGGGCCTGCTCGAAAGGCTTGCGTAAAAACGGCGAAAACATCTCGTCTTCCTTACCGGTGGTTTCTACCGTCCACTGACCGTAAGCCCAGTCCCGGTAAGTCTGGGGGTCAGCTTTTACCTGTTCAATAAAACGCTGCTTGTTAACCCCGGACATAGAAAACATGACCGACGTGCCTATCATGTCCTCGGGCGCTTGCTTAAGGGTGGTCGCGCCGGCTCTGTGGGCAACATCGGCATCCCCTGTGGCATCGATGACCCGCTTGGCTAAAATAGCCTCACGCCCTGCTTTGCTCTCAACAATGGCGCCCACAATACGGTCGCCCTCCATGAGGGGCGCGACAAACATGCGATGGAGCATAGGCGTAATGCCCGCTTCAGATACCAGGGTATCGGCCACCCACTTAAAGGCTTCGCCATCAATAGCATGGCTATTAGATTGGGGCTCTTCTACGGCTGCGCCGGCACTGACCGCGCGCTGCTCAAATTCAATGCCCAGACCCTCACTGTCTACGGTCTGTTCGTGGCGATACCAGGCGAAGCCCTCGACACCCACGGCAGTGATGTTTCCGCCGAAGCAACCAAAGCGCTCCAAAAGGGCCACCTCAACGCCGCATCGCGCCGCCGCAATGGCAGCCGCGAGCCCTCCGGGTCCCGAGCCAATAACGAGCACGTCGGTTTGATGGATTACCGGAACGGTTCTAGCGGGTTCCTCGATGTGCATAACGCCTCCTATGGATCTCTATTCCCAGCGGATTGTGGTCGGAGCAGACCTTAGCGGCATCGTACAAGCTTTGGCGGTTAGAGGGGATAAATAAGCCCACCTGATCACCAATAGTTGATACCAGTTCGCGGCACATTGGCAGTCGTGCTGCAAGGGCATAATCAGTTTGATTTATTGGGTTCAATCGCGTTATAAATGCGCAAAAGTCGTACAAAAACAAAACGGCTCAGTCCCATGAGTCAAATTGAGGAGAGCTGGAGCAGATTTTGAATTTGCTTCTAGCCACAGGGGGTCCCAATCTATGAGTTCTATCACTAAACCGTATTCCTATCGTCCAAGGCGGGCTAATCGACCACTGGCAATGGCTGTTGCGGCTGCCTGTGGCGCTGTTGGCGTGGCAGGAGGCGTTGCCATTCCTGGTGTTGCCCAGGCGCAAATTGAAGAGGTCGTTGTCACGGCGACACGTCGTTCTGAGAGCGTCCAAGAAGTCCCGATGAGCGTATCGGTGCTGGGGGAGACCCAGCTTCAGGACCTCAACATCACAGATATGGAAGATTATCTGATGATGCTGCCCAACGTGAGCTACGTCACCCTAGGACCAGGTTCGGGTAATATTTACATTCGCGGTGTATCCAGTGGCGGCGAGAGCACCCTGGGCGCCAACCCCAGTGTTGCGGTCTATCTCGATGAGCAGCCGGTGACATTGGTCGGTAACTACCTAAACCCCCACATTTATGACGTCAATCGTATTGAAGTATTGGCGGGGCCTCAGGGTACGACCTTTGGTGCCAATGCCCAGTCGGGTGCGATGCGTATCATTACTAACCAGCCCGAACTCGGTGAATTTTCAGGCGGTTACAGCCTCGATACCAGCCAGGTTAAGAGCGGTGACCCGAGTTATCGCGCCGAAGGCTTTGTGAACATTCCTATCGGTGAGCGTGCTGCTTTGAGAGTCATGGGTTTTTACAAGCACGACGGCGGCTATATCGATAACGTGCAGGGCTCACATACCTTTAAGCGTGGTTACATTCGCGCGGGTCTTCCCGAGGGCAGCCCTCTGAGAGACATTGCCTCAGACTTTACGGCGAGTAACGCCGATATTGCCAAGGAGAATTTCAACGAAGCGACAACTTTTGGTGGCCGTGCGGCACTTAGGGTTGACCTGAATGACTCTTGGACCTTTACCGCCATGGCCATGATGCAGGACCTTGATCGCGAAGGTGTTTGGGATCACGACCCCACGATTGGCGATCTACAGGTTATGCAGTTGTTGCCCGAGTCGATGACCGACAAGTGGACCCAGTTCTCTGCGAAAATAGAAGGCGAGCTCTTTGGCGGCACATTAACTGCCACGGCAGCCGATCTTGATCGCGATATTGAGTTGTACGCCGATTACTCGCTGTACAGCGATTACTACGTGTCTCAGGGCTTTGTTGATCCCTATTACAACTGTTACGTCAGCTACTTTGGCACTTGTGGCGACCCACGAGAGCAGTTCACCCAAGAGAGTAATCAGGGGCGACAGACCTTTGAGATTCGTTATGCGTCAGACCCCGATAAGCGTTTCCGCTACATGGCGGGTTTCTACTACGTCGACGTAGAAGGCACGAACGACTACGAGTGGCACGTGCTGGGATTGGCCGAAACGCCACAAGCGGCCGTTGATGCCCCCGATATCTATTGGACTACCGACTTTGAACGGCTCTATGAAGAGACAGCCATTTTTGGTGAAGTGTCCTTTGATATTACTGACCGCTTAACGTTGACAGGCAGTGCCCGTCAATTTGACTACGAGAGCTCACTAGACGGTTTCTCTGGCACGGTGTTCTGGCCTTGCGGTGGCTTTGGTCCACAGGGTGACCGGCCGGCTAGCAACTACGGTGACTCTTGTGCACCTGACAGCCGCGTGACCGAAAGCAAAGATGAGGTGTATCGCGTCTCTGCCGATTGGCAGGTGACCGACGATATCATGCTCTACACCACCTGGGGTGAGGGTTACAGGCCCGGTGGTCTGAACCGTTTCTGTCAGACTCGTATCCCCGATGGCCTTCCCGGTCAGGGCTCGATCAATATCGGTTGTGAATTCACATCAGACTTCCTGACCGCTGTTGAGGTGGGCTTTAAATCTGAGCTGTTTGACGGTCGACTCCGCTTGAATGCTGCGGCGTTCTGGCAAGACTGGGAGGACTTCCAGTTTTCGCGTCTCGATACGTCAATCTCGCCAATTACTTTGACGTATAACGTGGGTAATGCCGAGAGCAACGGCTTTGAGTTTGATTTCGCGGCCATGATTACCGATAACTGGAGTGTCACGGGCGCGGCGAGTTTCCTCGACTCAACCCTGACTTCAGATTACCGACGTAATCCCAGCAGCTCAGAACCTGATGCCGCCTCAGGCACTGATCTGCCGCGGGTTCCCGACGTGAAGTTCAACCTGACAACCCGCTACGACTTTATGCAGGATTGGTTTGTACAGGCGTCTTACATGTACACCGGGGAGTCGACCAACACTTTGTTCGACGGTGGTTCTGCGCAAAATGAATTGCGCATACAGCCCTCTTACGATGTATTGAACACGGCCTTGGGTCTGCAAAAGGAAACCTGGACTGCCGAGGTTTATGTTCAGAACGTGACCGACGAACGTGGTGTTGTTTGGATTAACGCGGTCAACTGGGATACCCGTGAACAGGTTAACCAGCCTCGCAGTATTGGTGTGCGCTGGCGTCAATCGTTCTAATTAACGGCGATGCATGAAAACCGTAAAGGGCGTCTCTCGGGACGCCCTTTGCGTTAGTGCGATGTCCACCGCATACTCGTTGCGGTGTTTTAAACAAGTATTTATGACTTAACGTTTATGTCTTCTATTGAGCCCCTTTTCGAGCAGGCACGTGCTGCGCTGCGAAACAATGAACCTGAGCGCGCCCGGGATCTCTGTGCCGAGGCCCGTGCATTAGACCCTAATGACTTTCGGTTGATCCTAGTGCACGGCTTTGCTCTGCGAAGATCCGATGATTTTGCGGCGGCAGAACCACTGCTGCGCCAGGTGATTGAGGCAGACCCGGGGTTGGAGTCGGCGCATCATGAGCTGGGCCTTGCGTTGCGTGGCATGGGTCGCCTGAGTGCCGCACGCCAAGCCCTTGAGCGTGCCGTGGGTTTAAAACCAGATTATGCCGCAGCCTGGCGTGACCTTTATGAGGTCTGTGCCGCAGAGGGTGATGACGCGGCAGCGGCGGAAGCGTATCGGCAAATGATTCGCCAAAAGGGCTTAGACCCCTTGCTGCAGAAAGCCCTAGACCTCGTGGGTGCCGGGCGCCTGGGCGCGGCGGAAGGCATTTGTCGCGAGTACTTAAAACGCCGCCCCCATGATGTCGATGCCATTCGTTTACTGGCGGAGATTGGCATTAACTTGGGCGTATTGGATGAATCCATCAACCTGCTGGAGCGCTGCCTAGAGCTGGCCCCTGATTTCCATATTGCCCGAGCTAACTTTGTCACGGCTTTGGCGCGGCATCAGGAGTTTGCCAAAGCCCTTGAGGCCTGCGCTCACCTGAGGTCTAAGGAGCCCGAAAAACTCACCCACAAAGTGCAGCACGCGTCAGTGCTGGCGATGGCCGGGCGCTTTCAAGACGCCCACGAGCAGTACGCCGAGGTGCTCAAGGAGGTTCCGGATAACGCCACTATTCTGACCAGTTACGGTCATGCATTGCGCTATGGCGGTAAGGGTAATGAGGCCGCTGACGCCTATCGTCGCGCCATTGCCGTGGAGTCTGGTGCTGGTGAGGCCTACTGGAGCCTTGCCAACCTTAAGACCGTCGAGTTTGATGACGCTTTGCTCGACACCATGGTGAGCGAGTATGCGGCCCTCGATCGTCCTGGCCCGAACAAATACCACCTCGCCTTTGCCTTGGGTAAAGCCCATGAAGACCGCGGCGATTATGACGCGTCCTTTCAAGCCTACGACGAAGGCAATGCCATCAAGAAGCAGTTTAGTGCCTATAAGCCGGAGGGAACTCGAGAGCGCGTCGATGCCATGATTGAGCATTGCGGCAGCTCTCTTCTGGAGTGCCCGGGCCACCCGTCTAATGCGCCTATTTTTATATTGGGATTGCCCCGGGCGGGGTCCACGCTGTTGGAGCAAATCTTAGCCAGTCATTCTCAGGTTGAAGCGACTGCAGAGCTGCCCTTTATTGGTCGTATCGCCAGTGATATCTCTGGAGTTCGCAAACGTTCGGAGGAGAGTCTCTACCCCAGCAGCCTCAACGAGCTTTCTGCCGATGAGCGCAGGGCCATGGGCCAGCGATACTTAGATCGGGCGGCAGCGTACCGAACGGACAAACCGTATTTTGTCGACAAACTGCCCAACAACTGGGTACACATTGGATTAATCAAAGCCATTTTACCCAACGCAACAATCATAGATGCACGACGTCATCCCATGGCGGCGTGTTTTGCCAACTTTAAGCAGCTCTTTGCCCGAGGTCAGGAATTTACCTACGGCCTTGAGGAGATTGGTCATTACTACGCCGATTATTTGCGTCTCATGGACCATTGGCACGGTGCGTTTCCCGAGGGCTTGCTCACCGTGCAGTACGAAGAGGTGGTTAAAGATCTCGATACACAGGTAGCGGGTTTACTGGCCCATTGCGGTTTGCCTTTTGAGGAGGCGTGTCTGCGCTATTACGAGAAAGATCGCGCGATTCGTACCGCCAGCTCAGAGCAGGTTCGCCAGCCCATCTATAGCAGTGCGGTTAATGTCTGGGAGCATTACCGAAGCCACCTCGGGCCTCTTGAGGAACTGCTTAAAGCCCAAGGTGTGGCGCTCTAAAGGCCCCTCCAGCAACTCCCTCGTGTTGGTTTAACGAGGGGCATTAAACGTCAGGTGAAGGTCAATCAGTGGCACCGACGCTGACTAACTACCCGGGCAAATACCTCTTGAATCACCGATAACGAGAGGAGCGCATTAGCCTTGTTAAGGTCTTATGATCGAAGCCCCTACCTCGGCACTGCCCTGGAAGTTTAGTCCCAACAGTTGGGCCACCGTTGCGGCGATCTGATCCTGCCCCAGCTCCACGGTATCTCTTAGCTCGCCTTGAGCAGCAATATCGGGCCCTAGCATGGCGATCCAGATTTGGTCGGCGCCCTCAACTCCGGCGGCATGATCGGTCCACTGAGTCTTCGAGCCCCGGCCGTGGTCTGTGGTAATCACCAGCGTTGTGCGGTCACGGTAATGGGGATCACTTTGTACGTAGGACCAAAGGTCGCTGATAAATCTGTCGGCACGATGGGCGGCATCGAGGTACTGGTGGTATTGGGCATCGTGGGCGAAGTCATCAGTTTCACCGTAGGCCATATACAGCAGTCGCGGCTGTGAGTGCTTGAGATATTCGATACCGTAGTGGTGGGTAAAAACATCGAGGCGCACAGCTTCCCAAGGTGAGGGCGTTTGTTCTTGGAGCTGGTTCAACCATTCCTCACGTTCACTGCGAGGGGGCTGGGCGGTGTCAAAGCCTGCGTTTACCGGTACGCCACTGCGATCTCGATTGATGATAAAGGGAAATACATCCCAGGAGCCGAAGGCGGCGACCTTTCCCTCGAAGCCGGGTTGTTGGTTGACCCACTCGAGTACCGTGGTATTGCGGTTGGGGACTTTGGCGTTACTGCTAATGTTTGCATCGACCGCTCCGGTCAGAATCTCGTTGTAGCCCGGGTAAGAAAACAGGCCGTTGTTACGCACATTCACGTGGCTATTCAAGCTGCGGTTGCCGTAAATGACGCCTTCGGTGGCTATCGTGCTCCAAAAAAAGGGCATTAGAGCACTACGCCGTGCCCTCGCCGTGTCGCGCCAGTATCGATCAGCCATGATGTCGGGGCTGCGGGTATAGTCAGGGTCGTGAATAAGGGTTTCATCGGCGCCGGTAAACAATTCCTGCCAGCGCAAGCCATCGAGGGTGATGAGAAAAACGTTATCAGCACCCCAGCTCGGTAGCGGCTGCGTCAGAAGACCAATTAACACTGCGGATATCAATGTCATACGCATGGAGAATTCCTTCTTATCATTAATGCCGTGAACCGCCACCGGTTGCCAAAGTCTGAAAAGCCATACGTTGTCCCTTGCCCCTTACCCCTTACCCCGGGGACTTACTGCTCGGCGTCAAGTCCCTCAGCGCTCTGAGTTTGCTTGCCCACCTCTGCGGCAATACTGTTAGGAACCAGCATGGTGAGCGCATAATGTGCGATACGCCAGCCCGCTGGCGTGCGAAGGACGACGCCGGTACCGCGGCAGTGCCCCAATTTTTCATTGTCGAGCACCTCGTCAAACCAGCGTATTTCTCCCGTGCCTTCGAGATGGCGTTCAACCACCTGATACGTCCAGCCGCGGCCGTCATCGAAAACGGGCTTAGCGTAGGCTTTAAATTCAGGAAGGGTCCAGCGCTCGTCTTTATCGGTGCCAAGAAAGACGGCGTCGGGGGTGTAACGGTTAAAATAATCGTCAAACTGCGCGCTGGCGGCATCCTTGTGCAGGCCGTCAAGCAGGGCGTTGATAGCCACGATTTGCTCAGCTACGGGTTCATTGGCTCGAGGGGAAAATGATGCGCTCAGCAGTAGCGTCGCAAAGGCCACTAAAGCCAGCGTATATATCGGGATTGAATTTTTAACCAAGGAAGAATCGTTGTTCATAGGCACGTCTCGAGACTCTCAAAACAGGATGACATTAAGCATGAATTCAGCTACCAGGGCACGCTAAATTCTGCAAATCTGGACCTGATGTTAGCTGCCCATGGCCACTGGCCAACTGGGCATGTCAGTGTCAATGCGCTGCCAAATGTGGACGGGGTTGAGCACTGGCGGGTATGGGGTTGTGGGTGAGTATAAATCGCAATCGCCAGTATGTCGGTGCAGATTCATTGCGATGAATCTTATGACGATTTTGAAACCCCCTCTTCCAAGTCGACAGCATCGCGAGCCTCGTTGCGATAATCGCTAGGGGTTGTTCCGGTCCAGCGTTTGAAGGCTCGCGTGAAGGCCGACGCATCTGAAAATCCGCAGGCGAGCCCCACTTCAGTTGCCGAAATGTCAGGTGATGCTAACAACTGCTGGGCTAATTGCATTCGCGTTTGCTGCACTACCTCGCCGTAAGAGGTATTTTCAGACTTCAAGCGTCGTTGTAGGGTACGTGGACTCATGTGTAATGCTTGTGCCACGTCCTCCTCTGAGGGCAGTTGTTCATCGAGAGCATCGAGCAGCTGCCAGCGCACCTGGCCGGCAACATCACCGGTTCTGAGTGACCGCAGCAAATTATCGAGCATGGGCTCGTTGCTTCGCACAATTTCCGTATTGTGCATCTGCCAGGGTTCCAGCAGTTGCGCCTTGTTAAAAATCATAGCAGTTCGCCCTTGAGACCAGGCCACCTTGCAACCCATGGCCGTTTCAAACTGCTGGTTGTCGGGTTGGGGGAGTGCCATTGCTATCTTGAGGGGTTGCAGCGTTGCAGGCGCGGCCATTTTCATACAGCGCCAAAGCATGGCCAATAAATAAGTGCCCAGTACGTCTCTTGATTGCTCAAAAGTCTGGGGCACAAAAATAAGTTCCACCTGACCTTTGTGCTCCTCAAGGTACATGGGTGCCCCCGTGGACAGTAACTGCTGATACCGCAGCCCCCGCTCAAGGGCTTGCAGGCCGTTGTCTGAGGCAAGCAAGGTAATGCCCAGGGCATGGGTGTCATTGAGCCGGTGAAATTCGGCGAGTTCAGTGCCCAAGCAAGGGCGTTGGAAATGGTCTCTGAGGTCGGCCAGTAGTGCATCGACAGCTGCTGCGGGGAGGCGCTCCCGCGGTTGGTTTAGGGTTGCGATATCGATGCCATGGCGCTGAAAGTGCGTACTTGGTTGCTCACCTTGCGCTTCCAGCCAGCGTAAAACCATACGCAAATGCGTGGCTAAAACTGAGTAGGTTCCCTGGGTCATAACGGCTATCCCTGCGGGCTTGATGTTGGCACTGGCCCTGATTGATTTGGCGCCTAAAGACAAAGGCTTGGCCGCAAAAGCACAGCCGAGTTAATCGCTAGGCGCCACTATATTTACCACTATAGAAACCTAACACAGCTGGTAAGGCGGGGTGTTGTCAAATACTGACTCTAAACCTTAAAGCGCAGTGACTAGATGCTACGTCGAGGAGATGTCGCTTCATGAGTACTTTTACAAAACCCATGCCGCTTGCCTGGCAAAATAAACCTGCGAGCAGTGACTATGCGGCAACCCAGGCCTTGGGCGTTAATGAAACAGATGCCGATCGCGTTTATGGCCGTGCCGTGCAGTTGGGTCGATTTCGGTTTGGTTGGTCGGTGAGACAATGTGATTTTTTAAAAACCGAAGCGGAACAGTGGACGGGGTCTGCCTGTTTGGCGCTAGGGGAAGATATTGTGGGTATTCGGGAGTCTATTCTCTGGGAGCTGCCACCCTTGGAGCAGGCGGCACAGTGCCGTTTTCGGCTAGAGCAAATTGAAGTGTTAAAACGGCAAGCCGGACTGAGCCCGGCGCTACGCCGATCACTCGCCCTTATGAAAACCCGCGAAGCAAGACAGCAACAAGAGTACGAGCAGCTCGCGCTGGCTGTACAACACGTGGTTCAGGCCAAAGAACGAGAAATCAATAATCCCTGGTTTATTGATGTTCTACAGACCCAAGCGGCGAGCCGACTATCCCTCGAAACCCTCAGGTCAGGCTTGCTGCTTCTGGCCCATATTCTTGCTGATAGCCCTAGTGAGAGGCCCGACGACAGTCCCACAGATAAGCCGATCAACAACCCCGACGATAGCCCATCCAATAGTTCTTAAACTCGCGGCTCTAATGACTGTGGGTACTCGTGTCTCGGGGTGATAGTGCCCACACAAGATCTCAAGGACAGCTTACACTTGCGGCTGTTTATGAATGAGGGCAAGCGATGCGTTGGTTTTGGGTAGCGGTACTGCTGGTGGTTGGCGGCGTCATGGTGGTGGCGCATTCGGCGGGCAAAATTGGCGTTGGTTACGCAGCGAAACAACTGTGTTCGGGTGTTTTTGTGAGTGAGTTACCGGCTAGGTTTGTGCTGGACCACGACATAGAGCCTCGCCTTGCTACGGTGCCACTGTTGTCTGAGTTTCTGACGACTCACGTTAACGGTGTGACGGCCTCTGCCCGGGTACTGACCGCCCAAGCTAGTGCCACCTTTCGTGCCGGCTATGGCTGTACCTTGCACGGCGAGGTCGATGAAAATCTGGCAGCCGACCCCTCCGCGGCTACGGAGGCTACCCGTGGGGTAGCGCTCATGAAGTCTCAAACCGTTACCGAGCCGGTAGCACCCGTGCCAGATACCCTCGCCGCAATTTTCGACGGCGCCTTTGCCGAGCCTCCCGCCGGTGGGCGCAATACTCTGGCGATGGTCGTCATGCATCGAGGGCAGCTCGTGGCTGAGCGTTATGCCGCGCCAGTGACCCCTGCAACCCGATTACAGGGGTGGTCCATGAATAAAAGCTTGATGGCTTCGTTTGTGGGCATACAGGTTGCCAAAGGGAAAATGGCTCTCACCGACAACGTCGCCGCGCGCCTTGAAGCGTTGGGCGTGCAAGCTAAGACCTTTGCCGGGCTTTCTGAAGCTATGAGCCTCCAGCATTTAATGTCGATGACCAGCGGCCTCGATTTTGAAGAGCGCTACTTTCCCGGTGACGATGTGACCGAGATGCTCTATGGCCATGCGCCAATGTGGCAGGTGCCTGTGGGGTTGGGGCAGCGACACGAACCGGGCGAGGTATTTTCCTATTCCAGCGGTGATACCAATGTTGTGTCGTTCCTTTGGCAGAACACGCTGGGTAATGAACCCTATGTGGACTGGTTGCAGCGTGAAGTTTATGCGCCACTGGCCCTAACCGAACCCCTGCTAGAGCCCGATGTGGCGGGCTTTCAGGTAGGCTCAAGCTTTGCCAACCTGACGGCGCGTGATTGGGCGCGGGTGGGGCAATGGTGGCTCGATGCCTGGCAGGGTGGGGACGCGCTGTTGTCTCAAGACTGGCAGCGAACAGCCGTAACCCCCGGTGCGGGCGCGGGCGGTGCAAATTACGGCTTGGGATTTTGGTTAAATACCGGCCAGCGTATCTTCCCGGGCCTGCCGGAAAATACCTTTCACTCCGGGGGAAATTCAGGGCAGTTTGTTGTGGTGATTCCTGACGCTGAGCTCGTTGTCGTGCGGTTGGGATTGACCCTCGACGAATCGAAATCGGCCATGGCGCCGGTGCTGGTGGCCCTTAAAGATCACTTTGTCAGCCAGGCGCCAATGCCAAGGGTCGCGTCAGACGCGCTCACTAGAGTGGGGTTGGAGTAAAGGCTTGGGTCGTTAAAGTGACATTTATTGCCGAAGTATTTTGGTGGCAGTGACCCGGTCCCTGTGGATCAGCGTTGCTCAAGGGCGGCAGCTTGGCCAGGTTCCAACACCCAAAAGGTATCGCGGGCCAAGCCTCGATCACTGAGTGCCGACTCCAGGTCTTGTAACGGTTCGTCAATCCCTTCCCAGGTCAGTTGAAAAACCCCAAAGTGAATGCCCAGGCTCTGTTGGCTTTGGAGGTCGAGATGCGCTTGAACGGCCTCTTCGGGGTTCAGGTGTACATCTTTCATAAACCAGCGGGGCTCATACGCACCAACCGGTAGCAGGGTCAGCGCAAAGGGTCCCCAGCGCTCGCCCTGCGCGCTGAAATGTGGCGAATAGCCGGTGTCACCGGCAAAATACACATTGCCCTGGGGGGTCTCCAAGACAAAGGATCCCCACAGTGTTTTCATTTGATCGAACACCCCCCGGCCTGACCGGTGCTGACACTCGACAAAATGGATCGTGGTTTCTCCCAAAGTTCTTGATTCATTCCAGTCGAGCTCAACGGCGGTGTCATAACCCAGTTTGCGCAGCAGTTTTTGGTTGCCTAGCCCGCTAATAATGAGCGGCGCTTGGTCTTGTTGCGCCCGAATCGCTTTGAGGCTTTTTGTATCGAGGTGATCGTAGTGGTTGTGGCTGATCAAAATTAGGTCGATTTCGGGCAAATCTGAAATCGGAATGCCGGGCGCTCTCACACGTTTAGGTCCGGCAAAAGCCACAGGACTCACGCGTTTAGACCACACCGGATCGGTGAGTATGTTGAGGCCGGCGACTTGAATGAGCACCGTGGCGTGGTTGATATAGGTGGCGCGTAGGCCCTCATTGACCCGGGGGGCAATGATGTCAGCGGGAGGGTTCTCCAGCCATTTCGGCCAGGGCTTCTCATTAGACAGGCTGGTCCAAAGGAAACGGCTAACGTCACCCAGGTGTTTATCGCTGCCGTTGCTGTTGTGAAAGCGCTTTCCGTCGTAGTGCTTGCTCAAGATCCAATCCTCGTCGGCGGCTCGGCTGGTGTTAGGCAACAGCAGTTGGCAGAGCAACGCCAGTAGACCAAGGCATGTGTAAAAAGTGTGGGTAGTGGGCATTGCTGGAGTCTACCGTTAATGAGCTAAGGTTACGCACCCCCAGGGAACACCGATCAGTAGTCGGCAACAATAGCCCTGCCTTTTATCCAGCCAGACTGACGCCTACCGGCCGTTGGTGACAACCGTGCCAGTAGCTTCAGTAAGTCTGGTGTGCGCTTTGTATCACACGCTTAACGCCACAGTATTCACCGAACTGTTTTTCATGACGGCTTTAACTCGGGGGCGCGTTGATTCGGCCCGCACCAAAAACTCGATGCATAGCCCCACGGTGGCAATGAGCAAGAAAATGCATTAAAACATTCACGCTTGACGGTTTTTTATGAAGCGGTTAGCTTAGAGCCTAAGCAGGAGCCTGAAAGTAGTGCCAAACGGTCTTAGACCGTAAACAGGGCCCCCTGACTTGGTACCTCACAATAATTTTAAACCCACAGAGGAGGGTGCGCGTGTCCATTCCAACACAAGCCCTGAGCAACGCTTATCGGTTAATGAAGACCATTCGTGAATTTGAAGAGCGGGTAAACGCCGAGATCATGAACGGACAGATCCCCGGATTTACCCACCTCTACACCGGTCAGGAAGCCAACGCTGTGGGTGTTTGTGCCCACCTCGATACGGGTGACACCATCATTTCTACCCACCGGGGACACGGGCATTGTATTGCCAAGGGCGCCGATGTCTCGGGCATGATGAAAGAGCTTTTTGGTTCCTCCGAGGGGCTGTGCAAAGGTAAGGGCGGCTCTATGCACGTTGCCGACATTGATAAGGGCATTTTGGGTGCCAATGGCATTGTGGCGGGTGGACCGCCGATTTCTGTGGGTTCTGCACTGGCGGCGAAAATACGTAAAAACGGCAAGGTGGCGGTTTCTTTTTCGGGCGACGGATCGGTGAATCAGGGCACCTGTTTCGAGGCCATGAATATGGCGGTGGTCTTGCAGGCGCCGGCGGTGTTTGTCATTGAAAACAACTATTACTCTGAGCACACCAATATTAGTTATGCCGTGGGCTGCGACGACCTAAAAGCCCGAACCGAAGCCTTTGGTTTCCCCGTGTTTGTTGCCGATGGTGCAGATTTCTTTGCCGTCCATGAAGCGGCGGGCAAAGCGATTGCCCATGCCCGGGCTGGCAATGGACCGGCGGGTGTCTTTGCTGAGCAAGGGCGGTATCACGGTCACTTTGTGGGCGACCCCCAGCATTATCGCGGTGAGGGAGAGCTCGATGATCTGCGAGAAAACCACTGCTGTTTGAAAAACTTTCGCGCCCGCATGGTAGAGACGGGAGAGGTCGGTAACGACGTGCTCGATGCGATCGATGCCGAAGTGATGGCTGAGATCGAGCAGGCGGTGGTCGATGCCAAGGCGGCGGCCCGGCCAACCCCGGAACAAGTGACCGAAGACGTTTACATTAATTACGGCGCAGGCGCCTGAGGAGAATAGAGCATGTCTCAGAAAACGATGCGCGATGCGATTAACGAAGCCCTGCACCAGGCCATGGAGCAGGATGAGTCGGTTTTCGTGATTGGTGAGGACGTCGCCGGCTGCCAGGGCAGTGCTGGAGAAGTGGGCTCTGTGGGTGGTGTGTTTGGCGTGACCACCGGTATTTACAACCGTTGGCCCGACCGCTGTATTGATACTCCGATTTCCGAATCGGCGATTGTGGGAGCCGCAGCAGGTGCGGCTTTGGTGGGCATGCGCCCCGTAGCCGAAATTATGTTTGCTGATTTTATTGGCGTCTGTATGGATCAGATCGTTAACCAAATGGCGAAATTTCGTTACATGTTTGGCGGCAAGAGCCGTTGCCCCGCAGTGATTCGTTTTTCAGCGGGCGGTGGTTTTAGCGCTGCGGGCCAGCATAGCCAGGCCATGTATCAGGTGATGACCTCCTTCCCCGGCATTAAAGTTGTCGTGCCTTCGAATGCCTACGACGCGAAAGGTTTGCTGTTGTCGGCCATTGCCGATGACGATCCGGTGCTGTTTTTTGAGCCCAAGGTGCTTTATCAGGAAGCCTGCGAAGTGCCCGATGAAATGTATACCATTCCCTTTGGCGAGGCGGCGTTTGTGCGCGAAGGTGACGACGTGACCGTGGTCGCCTTTGGTCAAATGGTGCCCAAAGCCGCGGCAGCGATCGACGAATTGGCTGCCGAGGGCATTAGTTGCGACCTGATTGACCCCCGAACCACGTCACCGCTGGATGAAAATGCCATCTTGGAATCGGTAGAGGCAACGGGTCGGTTGGTGGTTGTCGATGAAGCGCCACCACGCTGTGGACTCACCGCTGATATTGCCGGGCTTGCGGCTGACCGGGCTTTCTCCAGTTTGAAAGGTCCCATTAAGCAGGTCTGTGCGCCCCATAGCCCAACGCCATTCTCACCTGAGCTCGAAGCGGCGTACTTACCTGACATTCCTAAAATTAAAGCGGCTATTAAAGCCACTATGGCCTGAAGCTGTCTGACCTCGAGGATTAAAACGTTGAGCGATATTTATCCGATTGCGGTGCCCAAGTGGGGCATTGAAATGGTGGAAGGCACCATTACGACCTGGAACAAGTCTCAGGGTGATGCGGTTGCCAAGGGCGACGAAGTGTTTGAGATGGAATCGGACAAGATTGTCAATGTCTGGGAAGCGCCGGTAGAAGGCGTTTTGCGCCGTGTTCTTGCCGAGCCTGGTGACGCCCACCCCGTGGGTGCTCTGTTGGGCGTTATTGCACCTGCTGCGGTGAGTGATGCCGATATTGATGCCTTTATTGGCAGTTATGCCGGTGGGGAAACCAGTGATGCGCCCGACCAGGCAGCCCCAGAGCCTGCCAAACCTGCGGTGCAAACGAGCGATGCCTATACCCGATCTTCACCTTCGGTACGCAAGCTTGCCGACGAGCTCAACGTAGATCTCAGTACGGTGACCGGTACCGGGCGACGGGGTCGAATTACCGATGAAGATGTGAGGGACGCAGCGGGTGGTAACAACGCCGCTGCGGGTGTGCAGGTGATTCCACTCTCGCCAACGCGCAAGACCATTGCGAGAAGGTTGACCGAGGCCAAACAGACCATCCCTCATTTTTACCTCAGTGCCGATTACGCCCTCGATGGTCTTATGGCCCATCGTAAAACGCTGAATGACAGTGGCGACACCAAGGTGTCGGTTAATGATTTATTGGTGTGGTGTGTTGGCCAGGCACTGATGCGTGAGCCCCGGGTAAATGTGAATTTGGTGGGCGATGACATTCACCAATTTGAGGCCGCTCATATTGCCGTGGCGATTGCCACCGATGACGGCCTGTACCCCGCAACCATTCCAAGCGTTGAGGCCAAGTCGCCCGCTGAGGTGGCTCAGGCTACCGGCGCCCTGGCCGAGAAGGCCCAGACTAATAGCCTGACCAAGGAAGATATTAGTGGTGGCTCATTCACCGTGTCTAATTTGGGCATGTACGGTATTTCGGAATTTACCGCCATTATTAACCCCCCGATGGGTGCCATTCTTGCGTTGGGCAAGGCCGAGCCCAAGGTGGTAGTGAAAGACGGCGAGCAAGTGGTTGCTACCGTGCTTACGGCAACCCTGTCTTGCGACCATCGCGTGATCGATGGCGCCGTGGGTGCGCAGTTTATGGCTGCCCTGCGCGAGGTGATCGACGCTCTGTAACCAACGGCCTATAGGCCGCTTAATGACACCCCCGGGGAAGGCGTGCGCGCTGTGAGTCGACAGCGTAGGCGCCACCGCACAATCTCATTGGCGGTTTGCTTTTACTCGCATCGCTAATCCCCAAGCCCCAAGACCAAAGCCCCAAGCCCTAGCAAGAACTGTGCTGGTGAAAGCCCATGTGTCGCCCAGTGGTTTACGGCTGATTGTTCAGGCGCGCGAAGTAATCCTTTGCGGCGATCATAACCTTAGGTGCCAACACTAAAGTGCTAATCATGGTGGGAATCGCCATAAGCCCATAGCTGCCCGAAATAAGATTAAAGACCACATCGATACTCACTGTGGCGCCAAAGACAACCGCAGCAATAAAAAACCAGCGGAAATAGGGCTGCCATTGTGCGCCCACCAAAAACCCAAAACACTTGGCCCCGTAATACCAGCCGGTAAACATGGTCGTGGTACTCAGAATTAGGGCGACAAAGCTCAAGGCCAATATGCCTGGCAGCCCCATTTCGGCTCTGAAGGCGTTGGCGGTGAGTGTAATGCCCGACAGGTTGCCCGGTGCCTGCCAGTCGCCGGCGAGCAAAATCACCAGCGCGGTGCAGGTGCAAACAAGAAGGGTATCGATGATAGGCCCCAGTGCGGCGAGCAACCCTTCCCGAATTGGCTCGCCGGTGCGTGCGGCACCATGGGCCATAACTTCGGTACCCACCCCGGCCTCGTTGGAAAAAGCGCCGCGGCTGACACCAATTAATATGACCCCGAGCATGCCGCCACCCACGGCGGTGGGCTGAAAGGCCTCGCTGACAATGCTGGCCAATACAGCGGGCACCTCGGTGATATGGGTAGCTACAATCCATAGCGTCATGGCTAAATACACCATGACCATGGCGGGTAGCGCGGTCACCGCCACCCGGGCGACCCGGGGCAGGCCTCCAAAGATGACTTTGCCCACCACAACCGCGAGGACCAACCCCGTTGCGGGGGCGGCCCAGTTGGGGGGATTGCCTGAAAATACGGCGTCGCTAATGAGAGCCGACAGTTGATTGGCCTGAAACAAAGGCAGGGTGCCCACGAGCCCGGCTAGGGCAAACATAATGGCCAAGGGGTAGAAGCCCCGTGGCAGGGCCTCGCGAATAACGTACATGGGCCCCCCTTGCAGCTGCCCGAGACTGTCGGTGCCGCGATACATAACCCCCAGTGAACAGGTAAAAAACTTGGTGGCAATGCCAATTACCGCCGACATCCACATCCAAAAAATCGCACCGGGCCCCCCGGCGACAATGGCCAGGGCGACACCGGCCACATTGCCCAGGCCCATGGTGTTAGACAGCGCTGCCGCGAGAGCCTGCTTATGGGAGAGTTCCCCGGGCTGATCCGGGGTCTCGTAGCGGCCCAGCATAATGCCCAAAGCGTGCCCCAAGTGACGGTAGGGCAGGGCACGGGACAGCACCAGAAAAAAACAGCCCCCGCCTAATAACAAAACGACCAGGGGCGTACCCCAAACCAGCTCAACAAAACGTTGTGAAAACACTTCCAGCGGGGTCATGGGGGCACAGCTTCCTTGGCAATAGGTAAGCGCTACACCCTAACCCATAGTCTGGCTGGTGGTCGACGCTGGCTGGCATATTGAAAGGGCGCCAATTCTTGGGGTGCCGTCGTGGTTGCACCGGGCCCGGTGGCCGACTAATCTTAGCCCTGAGTGTTTGGCTACTGGGGGACAGGCACTCGTCGCTCCATCTCTGAGGGAACAGAGAGTTAATCCGAGAATGCCTAGTGACCGTCGTGACTACCTCCCTACGGAGGGTCATCCGGTAGATGCTTGGGTTGCGCCCATATCGATGCACCCTTGGAGGTGGAGCCCTCGTAAAAAACAACAAAAGAGGATAGTCGTGATAAATCAAACCAAATTGTTAATTGGAACGGTGGGCCTTGCCCTGCTCGTGGGTTGTGGTGACAAAGAAGCCACCGTAGCGGCTCCCACCGAAAATGCGGGCAGTGAGCCGGCAGCAGCAGCCGAAGCATCTCGGCCCATGGCAGAGGTGAGTCAGGCGCGGCTAGACAGTGCGGCAGAGCAGCCCGAGCAGTGGCTGACCTACGGCGGTTCCTACGATGAAACACGGCACTCGAGCTTAACCAAGGTTAATAAAGACACTTTGCCCGAGCTGGGTATTGGCTGGGTCTACGATATGAAAAAACCCCGGGGTGTTGAAGCGACCCCTATTGTGGTGGACGGCGTTATGTACGTGACCGGCTCGTGGTCGGTGGTTTATGCCCTCGACGCCCGCACCGGCGAAGAGATTTGGGTTTATGACCCTGAAGTTTCTGGAGAAGACGCGGCGAAAGGTTGTTGTGACGTGGTAAACCGGGGTCTAGCGGTTTACGAAGGCAAGGTCTTTGTCGGGGTCTTTGACGGTCGACTGGAAGCCCTGGACGCCAAGACCGGTGCTGTGATTTGGAGCAACGTCACCGTTGACCAAAGCAAGCCTTACACCATTACCGGCGCCCCTCGAGTGATTAAGGACAAAGTCATTATTGGTAATGGCGGCGCCGAGCTGGGTGTGCGCGGCTATGTGACGGCTTACGATACCAACACCGGGGATTTGGTCTGGCGTTTTTACACCGTGCCCAACCCCAATAAAGAACCTGACGGTGCCATCTCGGATGAGATTTTTGCCAAGTTGGCCAACGAGACCTGGGGCGATACCGGTGCCTGGACCACTGACGGTGGCGGCGGTACGGTTTGGGACGCGATTGTCTATGACCACGTCAACGATCAGGTGTTGCTGGGTGTAGGCAACGGCTCGCCTTGGAACGCGGCGATTCGCGACCCCGAGGGTAACGGCGACAACTTGTTCCTGTCTTCAATTTTGGCGGTCGACACCGATACCGGTGCCTACAAGTGGCACTACCAAACCACGCCGCGCGACATGTGGGATTACACCGCAACCCAACCCATGCTGCTGGCTGATCTGCCTTTAGGGGTCGATGGTGCCCCGCGACGGGTTGTGATGCAGGCTCCCAAGAACGGTTTCTTCTACGTGCTCGACGCTGCGACCGGTGAATTACTCTCGGCCGATGCCTTTACCGATATGACCTGGGCCACAGGCATTGATGAAAATGGCCGGCCTATTGAGGTGCCTGGAGCCCGCAGCCTCGACGAAGATTTTGTGGTGCTGCCCGGCCCCACGGGTGCCCACAACTGGCACCCTATGTCGTACAACCCCGATACCGGGCTTGTTTATATTCCCACCAACGTTTGGCCCTTGGTGTATAGCCACCCTGATCCCGATGACCCTATCAAGAGCAACTGGAACATTGGTTACCGCGAAGACGCGGGCTGGCCTTTGGAGATTCCAGCCGGGGGTATTGAAGGGCTGCGCGAAATGGGTGGCGGTTCATTGCTGGCCTGGGACCCGGTTAAAGGTGAAGCCCGTTGGGCCGTACCCTTCCCGGTACCCTTTAACGGCGGCACGCTGTCAACGGCGAGCGGCTTAATTTTTCAAGCCAACAAAGCCGGTGAACTGGTGGCTTACGATGCTGAAACCGGTGAACGGGTTTGGGCCCACGGTTTAGTGGGTGGCCCCGGCGCGGCTCCCATGACCTACGAGGTCGACGGTGAGCAATATGTCACCATTCTCTCGGGTTGGGGCAGCACCATTGCCATGGTTTACGGCGTGGTCTTTGAAGAGGCCGTAGCGGCCGAGACCGGACGGGTCATTACCTTTAAAATTGGTGGTGACGGCGTGTTACCCAAACCTTTGGAGAACGGCATAGCCCGAACCCCTAAGAGTTCACCGATTGGTGACGAAGCGCTACACACCGAAGGGCTTAAGTTGTTTGCCGGTAACTGTCAGTGGTGCCACGGAGCCTTTGCGATCAGTTCAGGCGTGCTGCCTGATTTGCGCTGGTCTGCTATGACCTCTAGCGATGCCGCTTGGGATACGGTGGTTCGCGACGGTGCCCTCAGTGCTCGGGGCATGGTGGGTGTGGGTGATCGCCTCACCAAAGAAGAGACCGATGCGATTCGGGCCTATGTGGTGAAACAGGCATGGGACGCCGTAGCTCGAGGCGAAGCGACAGCGCCGACAGCGCCCAGCGTGTCAGCTAACTGAGTTCAGCAAAACGAGGGCCGGTACTTCGTGCCGGCCTTCTGTCTTTTTAGCCCTCTTGCAAATTTCGCCGTCTAGTTTTTAGACCGGTTTCTCTTCAGATACTACCGGCTGACTTTCGGATACAGCTCGGCCTCGTCTTCGGTGCCACAGCAAAACGATAGGCTGGGGTCCACAATAAAACGCTTCTTCAGTGATTGCCGGCCAATGAGCATGCGCAGTCCCATATCGTCACGGTTGGTGAGAGTGACTTCGGTGAGAAAGGTGTGGCCTCCCAAGGCCAGCTGCATTTCCACAACCGGGCGCTTTTCGGTTTCGCCGTTGGAGCTGGTCACTTTGCGGTAGTCGATGCAGCGGGCTGAGCACTGAATCGCCGGGCGTCGCCGTCGCCGCACAGGGTGCACTTTAAAGTCTAGCCAGCCCTCGCCTTTATCACTGGGGCGAATGTCTACCGCATGCAGCGCTGAGGTTTTGGCCCCGGTATCAATCTTGGCCAGTACGCCGGGTAGATTGAGATCGGGCAGGGCACACCACTCTTGCCAACCAATAATGACCTTGGGCGGTTTTGGGCCGCGCCGGGGTTTTCCAACCATGGAGTCGCTCACTGCCAGACCCCTTATTGGGGCAATCGTGCAATATGGCAGTTATTGGCTTGCGATTTCAATGGCATGCTCTAAAGTCTCGCTCCCGTTCTCATAAGCTGAGGTAGTGGCTGCGGCATAGAACGGGTTTTTTTTATTACTAACTCGGTTTGCGACTCATGAAACTTGCCATTCTTTCCCGTGCCCCCAGGGCCTACAGCACCGTCCGTTTTCGCGAGGCCGCCGAGCAGCGCGGCCACGAGGTGAAAGTGCTTAACACCTTCAATTTTTCGATTGACCTCGATCGGGGCTCCCCAGATTTGTATTTCCGTAACCGTCAGCTGAGCGACTACGACGCGGTGCTGCCTCGGGTGGGTGCCTCGGTTACCTACTACGGCACAGCGGTAGTGCGGCAGTTTCAGGAGATGGGTATCTTTTGCGCCAATACCGCCCACGGTATTTTGAATAGCCGGGACAAGCTGCGCAGCCTGCAAATTTTGAGTCGCCACAATATTGGTATTCCCCGAACCAGCTTCGTGCGGGACAAGAAAGACGTGTTGCCCGCCATTGAGCGGGTAGGGGGTGCCCCGGTAGTGATTAAGCTCATTGAGGGTACCCAGGGCATTGGCGTGCTGCTGGCCGACACCGTAAAACAGGCCGAGTCGATTATTGAGTTGCTGCAAAGCCAAAAACAAAATGTGCTCATTCAAAAGTTTGTGGCCGAGAGTAAGGGCCGTGATATTCGTGCCTTTGTGGTGGGTGACCGCGTGGTGGCCGCCATGCGCCGGGTGGCTCAGGGCCAGGAATTTCGTAGCAACGTTCACCGGGGCGGTATTGCCGAGCCGGTTGAGCTTAACGATGAATACCGCGAAACCGCCGTGCGCTGCGCACAGATTATGGGGCTCAATGTGGCCGGTGTGGATATGCTTGAGGGTAAAAATGGACCTCAGGTGATGGAGGTCAACTCATCCCCCGGGCTTGAAGGTATTGAAACCTGCACCGAGCTCGACATTGCGGGCGCGGTGGTCGACTACATTGCCGCCCAAGTCGACTTTCCCGAAATCGATGTGCGTCAGCGGCTAACGGTGAGCAAAGGCTATGGGGTGAGTGAAATTTACATCCCTGAGGGCTCGGAGTTTGTGGGTAAAACTGTGGCCGATTTTCAGCTCAATGATCGGGAGCTCAACGTACTCACGCTGTATCGCGGCACTCGGGTTATTCCCAACCCCCGCCTCAGTCGTGAACTGGAAGCTGAGGACAAACTGCTGTGTTTTGGCAAGCTTGAGGTCATGCGCGGCATGGTTCCCGTACGTACCCGCCGACGCCGCCGTCCAGTCCCCCAAGACCTCCCCGACCTTGATGACAGCGGCAGCGTTGCCGACTGACGTTTTTGTCCCCAAGTAGGCCGTTATTGGACCATTTGGGGGCTGTCCCACGTATAGCCTAAGGCGTAGCATTTCGGTCGAGTTTTGGGCGGGATAGGTCTGTTTTTACGGCAGGTGTTGACGGTGTCTATGACGGCGTTATCACTGATGGCATCGACAGACGGGTTGCGCCGATGAGCGGGCTATTTGCGGGTTTTCCTCGCGCACCTAGCCCCTTGGGGCCACAGTAAATCGCTGTGGTTTGTTCGGTAAAAATAAGATCGTGGAGTATTGCTATGACAACCCAGCAATCACAAGAATTTGGCTTCGGCACACAAATACGTAAATCGCCTTACTTTGACGCCACGGTGCGTTGGGGGGCACAGGGCTTTTCGGTGTACAACCACATGTACATTCCCCGTGACTTTGGCGACCCCGAGCAAAACTTTTGGAACTTGGTAAACACCGCGATTCTGTGCGACGTGGCGGTGGAGCGGCAGGTGCAAATTACCGGGCCCGACGCGGCTCGGTTTGTTCAGCTACTTACCCCAAGAGACCTGTCAAAGCTGGCAGTGGGCCAGTGCAAGTACGTCATGATTACCAACAACGACGGCTGTATTTTGAACGACCCGGTGCTGTTGCGCCTGGCCGAAGACAAATTTTGGCTGTCACTCGCTGACAGCGATATTTTATTGTGGGCCCAGGGTGTGGCGGTGCATGCCGGTATGGACGTACACATTTGCGAACCCGACGTGTCGCCGCTGCAGCTGCAGGGGCCCAACTCGGGAGAAATTGCCAAAGCATTGTTTGGTGAAGACATTGCTGACCTGCGTTACTACTGGCTGCGGGAATACACCCTAGACGGCATGCCCCTGGTGGTATCGCGCACGGGCTGGTCTAGCGAGTTGGGTTACGAGATTTACCTCTTGGATGGTAGCCGGGGGAGCGACCTGTGGGAGGCCATTATGGCCGCCGGTGAACCCTTTGGGCTGAAGCCAGGGCACACCTCGACTATCCGTCGCGTTGAGGGTGGCATGCTTTCTTACCATGCCGACATGGATAACCAGACCAATCCCTTTGAGGTGGGCTTGGGGCGCTGGGCGGCTGTTGATACCGACCTTGAATTTATTGGCAAGGCGGCATTAACCGCCATTCGTGATGCCGGCGTCACCCGGCAGCAGGTGGGTCTGGTGATCGACGGTGAGGCGTTGCCGGCGCCGAACACCCGATTCTGGGAACTCAGTGTCAACGAAGCTCCTGTGGGCAAAGTCACCTCGGCGGTGTATTCACCTCGGCTGAAAAAGAACATTGCGTTGGCCATGGTCGACTGCGCCGCGGCAGCCTTGGGCACTGAAATAGCGGTTGCCATGCCCGACGGGGTGCGGTTAGCTACGGTGGTGGAAAAGCCTTTTTATGATCCCAAGAAGCAAATTACCGCCGCCTCCTTGAGCGCGGCCACGGCGCCCAGTGCTGTTTGACGGTCCCGAGTTAGCCAAGACCGCGGCCAACCATACGCCGCTGTCACCGGTCTCTATTTTAAAACGCGTCGAACGGGTTCATCCGAACTTACCCGCCCAGGTGCACGGCAGCATTCGCCGTAACTGGGGCCAGGTAGCCGCCCGGTGCAAGCGTCTCGCCTCGGCCCTGGCAAAGCGGGGGGTGAGCAAAGGCGATACCGTTGCCCTCATTGCCCCCAACATACCCGAGGCCCTTGAGTGTGCTCTGGCAGTCCCCATGCTGGGGGCTGTGCTCAATGCCAACAACATGCGCCTTGAAGCCAATACGCTGGGTTACATTTTGGAGCACGGTGAGGCCTCGGTGTTGCTGGTCGATACCGAGTTTTCAGCCGTGGCCGCCGAGGCGGTGCAGCTGTCGGGCCGAGATCTTTTGGTGATCGATATTGAAGACCCTGAGGGGCCCGGGGGTGCGTGCATTGGCGCACTCACCTACGAAGCCCTGCTCGCCGAGGGTTCAGAAGATTTTGCCTATACCTTGCCCGATGACGAGTGGGACGCCTTGGCGCTGAACTACACCTCGGGCACCACCGGTCACCCCAAGGGTGTGGTCTATTCCCACCGCGGTGCTTGGACTAACTCGGTGAACAATGTGGTGACCTGGGAAATGCCCCATCACCCTGTTTATCTTTGGACGCTACCGCTGTTTCACTGCAACGGCTGGTGCTTTCCCTGGACCATTACGCTGCTCGCGGGTACCCATGTGTTTATGCGCGGCCCGACGGCCAAGGGCATTTACGCAGCCTTTGCCGAGCACGGTGTGACCCACCTGTGTGGGGCGCCCATTATTATGTCGATGATCGCCAGCGCCCCCGATAACGAGCGTCAGGCCTTTGACCAAAAAGTGCGCATGATGACCGCGGCGGCACCGCCCCCGGCCCCGGTGATTGAAGCCATGGAGCAAATGGGTATTGCCATTACCCACGTGTATGGCCTGACCGAGGTTTATGGTCCCGCCGTGGTGTGCGCGGCCAAGCCCGAGTGGGCGGCGTTGCCCCTCGATGAGCAATCGAAGCTCAAGGCCCGCCAAGGTGTGGCCTACGAGCTCGAAGAAGACGTGCTGGTGCTAGACCCCGAAACCAGTTTGCCGGTGCCCCTAGACGGTGAAACCCAGGGCGAGGTGGTCTTTCGCGGCAATATTGTTATGAAAGGCTATTTGAAGCGCCCCGATGAAACAGCGGAAGCCTTTCGGGACGGCTGGTTTTGGTCGGGTGATTTAGCGGTGCAGCACCCCGACGGTTATATTGAAATTCGTGATCGGGCCAAGGACATTATTATTTCCGGGGGCGAGAACATTTCGTCCATCGAAGTAGAGAACGCCCTGCACACCCACCCCGCCGTCGATTTTGTGGCAGTGGTGGCCATGGCCGATGAGAAGTGGGGGGAGACACCCTGTGCTTTCGTAGAGCTTGCCGAGGGCAGCACGGCCACCGAGCAAGAGCTGCTAGACCATGCCCGGGGTTTACTGGCCGGGTTCAAACGCCCTAAGAAGGTAGTGTTTGGACCATTGCCCAAAACCACTACGGGTAAGATTCGCAAGAACGAGTTGCGGGATCGGTTACGCAAGGTTTAACTGGTCCGACGCCCTTTCAATTATTGTGAGGTGATTTTTATGACGACGTCCCCAGCTGAACCCATCCTATACATGAACGGTGAGTACCTGCCGTTGTCGGCGTCGCGAATTTCCCCCCTGGATCAGGGGTTCCTGTTAGGTGACGGCATTTTCGATGTTGTCTCGGCGTGGCAGGGCGTTATTTTTAAATTGGAAGAACACCTCGATCGCTTCTTCGACTCGGTGCGGGCAGCACGGCTGGAAACGCGCCTGACCCGGGAGCAATGGCGCGAAGCCATTATTGAAACCACCCGGCGCAATCAGCTGGCCGATGCGAGCATTCGTTTTATCTTGACCCGGGGTGTGCCCGACGGGGTGGTCGCCGACCCCCGGGAAATCGTGCCCACCGAAATGATCTGGGCGGCCCCTTACATTTTTCTGGCCGATGACACCAAACGCCGTGAGGGCATTCGCCTCATGATTAGTGCCAGTCGGGGGTTTAGCCCCGACACCCTGGACCCCCGTTTTAAGTGTCTCGATCGCCTGAATTCCCAGCTCATACGGCTGGAGTCACTGGAGGCAGGCTATGACGATGCCGTATGGCTCGATACCCAGGGCTACGTGGCCGAGGCAGCGGCGAGCAATATCTTCGTGGTGAAGAAGGGCCAGCTGTTTACCCCGGCCAGCGGCATATTGCACGGTATTACCCGGGCCACGGTACTGGAGTTGGCCGATCGCATTGGGGTGTCTTGCGCCCAGGCCCAGCTCACCAGCTTTGACCTGTACGCCGCCGACGAGGTGTTTACCTGCAGTACCGCCGGGGGCGTGCTGCCCGTGCGCGAGGTGTCGGGCAGGCTCATTGCCAACCCCAATGGCCCTGTAACCCGGGCCATTGATGAAGCCTACTGGGCCTCAAGGGCCGCCGGAGAATACGGCACATCTCTTGGCTTGTAGCGGCTGGTAGCGGGTGCCGGTGGCTTGTTGGAGTTGTTGTGCAATGGCACAAATTTTATTAGGTAGGGTATCTGTTGAGACCGCATGAGAACCCGTGAAAAAGCCTGTGCCCAGTGTTTGGTGGTGTTGCCCGTGCTGTACCGCTGCCGTTATGACGAGCGCCCCGATTGGCAGTTCCTCTGTGAGCCTTGCTTAAACGCGGTCAAAACAAAGCACGAAAAGAGCTATCAGTATGGTGGCACTTGGAAGGCTAAGAAGCGGTAGCTAGTGCTGAACACTTTGAGCTTACTCGGCTCAGCGACGCTTGCTTGTCTATTGAGCGCCGCATTATTGAACTTAAGGCTATTCATCACCGCGCTATTCATCGCTCCGCTATTGAACGCCAGGCCTGCAATACGCCACCGCAAACTTGTCTACTCGGGTGGCGCTAGCCGCTCTCCCCATGGTGGGCATTCAGCTTTACTGAGTCTTTGCCAAACAATCAATGCGGTCGTAGGTGAGCTCACTCACCACATTGCCCTCGGGTGCTCGATAGCCAAACAGCACTTCAGTGCGGGCCT
>ERZ887849.616-NODE-616-length-37490-cov-8.205343_pt1 | contig 37490 bp, 29 predicted proteins | sample MGYA00521267_ERZ887849 | MGnify/ENA primary metagenome ERZ887849 (study PRJEB32303, sample SAMEA104408601) | aquatic metagenome | biome: Brackish water; feature: Pelagic; material: water | place: Baltic Sea | collected 2014-06-06T16:11:00 | depth 2,863 m ... | reverse complement strand
ACAAACCAATGAAGGAACAATCAAGTATTCCATAAGATGTAATGAACTCACTTTGTTATTCATCCAGAGCATAGTTGTGGTAACATCACCTATCGGTGACCATGCTCCTCCGGCATTTGCAGCGATGATGATTAAACCTGCAAACCAAATTCTTGTTTCAGAATCTTTAACGATTTTCCGTAAAATAGTGATCAAAACAATTGTCGCGGTTAAGTTGTCGATGATAGCCGAAAGAATAAACGCCAAGCCACAAACAATCCAAAGCAATTTCTTTTTATTGGTTGTCTTTATGGCCTTTTTAATTGTCTGAAAGCCATTGAAATGATCTGTTATCTCAACAATAGTCATGGCTCCAACGAGGAAAATCAAAATCTCACAAGTCTTACCAAAATGATGCAAGAGCGTTTCTTCCATCAAATGCGACCGTTCTGGGTGTTTTAAAGCTGAATAACCCTCGATTAAAGCACTATTACTGCTGTCGAACCATTGGGTAAATGAATCTAAGCCGAATGCGATACCTGCCCACGCCAAAGCCATCATGACCAGTGCTGGAATCAGTTTGTCGATTTTAAGCGAATGCTCTATTGTAATTGCTAAGTATCCTAGTATAAAAACGGATACGATAAAAACTTCCATAGTTTGTTTTAAGACGATTTGAGGTCAAAAATAACTATTCTGATAAGGTAAATAGTCAACTCTAAATTTTATTATTCACTTTCAGATGAGGAAATAAACAATCAATGAATTACGTCACCCATTTGTAAAGCTATTTCAGGAACTTGAAAGCATAAAAAAGACGCAAATCTTAATTTAGAATTCAGGCTAATCTATAATATTAACTGCTTATACCAGTTGTTCTAATGCAATAGCAAATGCCCCTTTTGCAATTCCAGTTTTAGAAGAATTCTTTGCATGTGTCTTTTTCATCGCTTCCTTGATAATGTTACTTGTATCAGAAAACACACCTTCATCTGTAATTTCGTCCAAATCATTGCTCATCAAATAAGCGAAGACTCTAGCCATGCCACAATTGGATATAAAATCTGGGATAATAGAAATATTATTATCCGCATAATCGGCAATTGCTCCAAAGAAAATTTCAGGATCAGCAAAAGGTACGTTCGCTCCGGCAGAAATAACCTCCACACCGGCCGCTATCATCTTTTCCAATTGGTCTTTTTGAATCAAACGCGAAGCGGCGCAAGGAATGAAAACTTCCGATTTTACATCCCAAATTTTCGCATTCACTTCATCGTAGCTCATCATATTTGGATGATTCAACTCATTTCCATCTTTCGTCAAGAACAAATCGCGAATTTCTTCCAATGAAAATCCTTCTTCTTTAATTAAACCTCCTACTCTATCAATAATTCCAACGATTATAGCGCCTTCCCGCGCTAAATAATACGCTCCGGCAGAACCAACATTTCCCCAACCTTGCACGATTACTCTTTTACCTTTGATATTTCCACCCCAGATATCGTAATAATGTTTCACTGATTCGGCAACACCATAACCTGTAATCATATCGGCTACCACATATTTTCGCGCAATGGCAGGCGTGTATTTTTCATCTTCGATAACTTTCAAAACACCGTAACGCAATTGACCAATTCTATTGATTTTTTGTGCTTCTCTTGGCTGAAAGTGTCCGTTAAAAACACCCTCTTGTGGATGCCACACGCCACATTCTTCCGTAATAGGAATCACTTCGTGAATTTCATCTACGTTCAAATCTCCACCCGTTCCATAATAATGTTTCAACAAAGGAGTTACAGCAGCATACCAACGTTTCAAAACACCTTTTTTACGTGGGTCCTTTGGATCGAAATTGATACCAGACTTTGCTCCACCAATCGGCGGTCCAGCAACGGTAAATTTCACTTCCATCGTCTTTGCCAAAGATTCTACTTCACGTTTGTCCAAACCAACACGCATGCGAGTTCCACCTCCAGCGGCACCGCCACGTAATGAGTTTATGACTACCCAACCCATTGCTTCGGTTTCCGGGTCTTTCCATTCAAATACGATTTCGGGTTGTTTATTCTCAAACTTTTCAAGTAAATCTTTCATGAACTTCTTTTTGTTGGATGGCAAATTTAATAAACTAATCAGTGGCAAGTTGAAGTAAAACAGAAAAAGAATTACGATTGGTGCAGAACGCCTAGACTCACTTCTTTGCGAGCTCCTGTTGCGGAGGGAACATTGCTCGGTTCGTTATTTAAATGTAATGCACCAAGAAAGGCGAAAATCAATGCTTCTTTGAATTCAATAATTTCTTTTGATGGTAAAACCACTTCGCAATCCGAATGATGTTTTATTCTTTCGATTAAAAAAGAATTGAAAGCTCCTCCACCTGTTACCAATATACTTTTAAGTTTGTTTACGGTTAGTACATTCGCAATTTGAATGGCAGTATGTTCTAACAAGGTGCGCATATTGTCCTCAGGTGTCTTAGAGAATTTTATTAACGGATAAAATTTTCCTTCCAACCACTCTGTTCCGAGCGATTTCGGATAAGACGAATTATAGTACTCTAATTTATTAAGTAGATCCAAAAGGAATAAATTTATCGTTCCCTGTTTCGCAATTTCCCCTCCTTTATCGTACTCTTGCCCTTTTTGATTCGCAATTTTATTCAGGGGTAAATTGCAAGGTGCAATATCAAACGCTATCCACTTTTCTTTCTCATTAACAAAGCTAATGTTGCAAAATCCACCTAAATTTAAAAACGCACTTGCCAAATCACTGAACAATAACTTATCACCAATGGGCACTAATGGCGCTCCTTGTCCGCCTTCCCGTATGTCTCCGTTTCGAAAATCATTAATAACCGGAAGTCCTGTTTCAGCCGCCAGCGTTTTTCCGCAACCGATTTGTAAACTGAATCCTTTATCTGGTTGATGAAAAACTGTTTGACCATGCGAGGCAATTGCATCAATAGTCGTGTCGTCAATATTTCTATTGGATAAAAACAAATTGACCATGAGCGCCATTTCATGTGCAAAATCTTTGTCCAATTTTTTCAAATCGGGTTCGGAAATTTCTGTTGCCTTTTGAAGTCGCGCCAATAATTCACCAGAATAAGGAATCGTCTCTGAATTCAATATATCATAAGTCCACTTTTCATCCTTTTTTGCAAAGCGCGAATGAACAATATCCAAACCATCCAGCGAGGTTCCTGACATTAATCCAACAATTTCGTACTTTGACATGTTACAAGGAATAATTAGACCGAATAATTAAGTAAATTTGCAAAGAAATTGCGAATAATTAATCGAAAGTACAGATGAATTTTGAATTAACGGAAGAACAAATAGCTGTTAGAGATGCGGCGAGAGATTTTGCCCAAAACGTTTTGAAGCCAGGTGTTATTGCGCGTGATAATGAGCAACGATTCCCGAAGGACGAAATACAACAATTGGGTGAACTAGGTTTCATGGGTATGATGGTTAGCCCTGAATACGGAGGTAGTGGGATGGACACGATGTCTTATGTATTAGCCATGGAAGAAATTTCAAAGGTAGATGCATCGGCTTCGGTTTGTATGTCTGTCAACAATTCATTGGTTTGTTGGGGACTTGAGAAATACGGAAACGAAGAGCAAAAACAAAAATATTTAGTCGATTTAGCATCAGGTAAAAAAATCGGAGCGTTTTGTTTGTCTGAGCCAGAAGCAGGATCGGATGCGACATCGCAAAGAACTACAGCGATTGACAAAGGAGATCATTATTTGTTGAATGGAACGAAGAACTGGATAACAAATGGTTCCTCTGCATCTACATACTTGGTGATTGCTCAAACAAACGTTGAAGCAGGTCACAAAGGAATCAATGCTTTCATCATCGAAAGAGGAATGGAAGGATTTATCGTTGGAGCAAAAGAAGATAAATTAGGAATTAGAGGAAGTGACACGCATACTTTGTTATTCAATGACGTGAAAGTTCCAAAAGAAAATAGAATTGGTGAAGATGGATTCGGATTTACTTTCGCAATGAAAGTTTTATCAGGAGGAAGAATTGGAATCGCTGCACAAGCATTAGGAATTGCTGGTGGTGGATTTGAATTGGCTACGGCTTACTCAAAAGAGAGAAAAACATTCGGAAAAGAAATTTACAAACACCAAGCAATCGCATTCAAATTAGCCGATATGGCAACGGAAATTGAAGCAGCAAAGTTGTTGGTGTATAAATCGGCTTCCGATAAAGATTCAGGCAGAAACTACGATCAATCATCAGCAATGGCGAAATTATACGCCTCTAAAGTAGCGATGGAACAAACGGTAGAAGCTGTTCAGATTCACGGTGGATATGGATTCGTAAAAGAATACCACGTAGAACGTTTGATGCGTGACGCGAAAATCACACAAATTTATGAAGGAACGTCTGAAATCCAGAAAATCGTTATTTCTAGAAATTTATTGAAGGATTAATATTATTACAACATATATAGGGGCATTCCGATATCAATTTGGATGCCCATTTTTTTTTGCCACGAATTCCAACGAATACATTTGTGTAAATTCGTGAAATCCGTGGCTTACATCTTATAAATTGTAAATTGCTTTCTCCAATTGGATTCCTCGCGAACCTTTCAAAATAATCAATGCCTCTTTGATTATTTCGGTTTGTAAATATTCGTTTAAATCTTCTACATTAGGAAAGGACAAATAGGTCGAATCCATGTCGTCAAAAATTCCGCCGACTAGAATAGCGTCCAATGATAATTCTTCGAGCAACTCAATGATATCTCGATGTTCAGAGATTTCGTCGTCGCCCAATTCGCGCATATCGCCTAGAATTGCAATTTTATTGTCGTGATCGATTTGGGAAAAACTGGTGAGAGCTGAACGCATACTGGACGGATTAGCGTTATAACAATCCACTATGAGCGTGTTTAACGTCGTTTTTTGAACCTGCGATCTATTGTTGCTCGGAACGTATTCAGACAAGGCATTGTTGATGTCATCATTCGGCACATCAAACAAAACACCAAAAGCTATTGCCGCCAAGAAATTGTAAAAGTTGTATTCACCAACCAAATTTGTATTGATTTCGGGTGATTCATATCCTTCAACACTCCATTTCAATTTCACAAACGGTGTGAGCCCAATCAGGCTGCCGTTAATCAGACTAGCCGAATCGTTTTTCGAAAAGGAATAATTTGTTGTACTGGGAGGAACTATTCCACTAACAACTTTATCATCCGCATTATAAATCAGAGTTCCTTTTGATTTTTCAACTGCATCAAACAATTCTTTTTTTGTTTTCAAAACACCTGCTACTCCACCGAAGCCATCCAAATGTGCTTTACCAATATTGGTTATGATGCCATAATTTGGTTCTGTAATGTTGCACAATTCTTCAATGTCTCTGAACTTATTGGCACCCATTTCTATTATGGTAATTTCGTGTTCTTTTTTAAGCTTCAGCAAAGTCAGGGGAACACCAATATGGTTGTTTAAATTTCCGAAGGTAAAATGCGTGTTGTATTTCTTTTGGAGAACTGCCGCCATCAATTCTTTGTTGGTCGTTTTTCCATTGCTTCCTGTAATTCCGATAATCGGAATAACAAATTGACGTCTGTGATGCAGTGCCAACTCCTGAAGAAACTTCAATGCATCATCAACTAGGAGTATATTTTCATTCGTTTGATACTTCTTTTCATCGACTATCGCGTACTTCGCTCCTACTTTTAAAGCTTCTTCGGCAAAGGTATTTCCATTGAAATTGGCCCCTTTTAAGGCAATAAATAGGCAATCTTTTTCTATTGCTCTTGTATCGGTGCACACACCAGAAGCCGACAAGAATAGTTGATACATTTTTTCCATACTACAAACATAAAAAAAAGCCCTCTTGAGATAAGAGGGCTTTTTCAATATTTATCAACTAGTTATTTTTTCTTTTGTTTCTTTTTACCGTAGTTTAATCCGACAGGAGAACCGATTCTATCCATCGCACATCGGAAACCGAGTGTGCTCATAGATTGCTCCTCATCAAGGAATCTTCTGTTTCCACCTACTAGCCAGTACGCTCTGTCTTTCCAAGAACCACCTTTGTACACGCGCGATTTATCAGAAATCAACGTCGATGGCCAAGAAGCTCTTCCTTCGTCACCTGCTTGGTTAATCAGATTACCATCTAAATCATACTCTTCGAACTCATTTTGGTACATTACCAAATTCGGATTACGATTAGCTTGATTGATTTTGTTCTTCGCATCTTGATTTTTAAAGACCAAAGAGCTTTCGATGTCACCATCTAAATAATCGATGTAATCATCACGACGGTAGTTCAAACGACCGATGTTTTCTTCTTCAGTTACATTTCTGTATTTCAATTGACCTGGCGTTCCGATTATGAAATCAGTAAATCCTTCTCTCAACATAGAGATCACTTCGAATGCATACTCCTCACCATCTGGTCCTTCTCGCAATTCATCTGCGAAAATTCCGTCAAACAATTCATCTTGAATTCTTGTGTTCGCCTCGATATCGTGACGATTGTTTAAATCTTCAACAGACGCATCGATCACTTTATTGATTCTACCAATCAAATCCAACTCCACAGAATCCTTAAGGTTTTTGTGATTTGTATAGAAAGGATCTGGAGCATAACCACTTTTAACCGGGTTTCTTGATTCTACCGTTTTTGAAATTCCTGTTGTAACAACAGTATCAGTAATGTTGTGTTTCGCAGCAGAAATTCTTTGGTAACGAATTCTTTCAAACTCATTCAAGTATTCCTTCATGCCATGAACATCATATTGCACTTGTGAGTTTTTCAAATCGATAACTCCTTCGTTGTTCAATACTTTTGTTTTAAACACATTTCCACGGAAAGGTCTGAACTCATCAAAATCTTCAGAACTCAAAGGACGATAAACATCCATCACCCATTCTGAAACGTTTCCAGCCATGTTGTACAAACCGTAATCATTTGGCCAATACGATTCGACTGGAGCAGTAACATCGGCTCCATCGTTCAATTGTCCAGCAACACCCATGTAATCTCCTTTTCCACGAACAAAGTTGGCACGAATAGCACCTTGTAAAGCTTGATCCTCTTGACGAACGAAGTGACCGTTCCAAGGATAATTTCTTCTTTCAGTAATAACTTCCGTACCCGGTTGAACGTTACCAATCAATCCATAGTAAGCAAATTCCCACTCAGCTTCAGTCGGCAGACGATATCTAGGCATCATTAAACCATCTTCCATTATAACCTGTCTTTTACCTAATTTCTTTCCTTCCATATTCGAAGGATCATAATCGGTCAAGTTTCTCTTAACACCTTCTTCGTATTGTCCAGCATAGTATGACTCAGTTGTATATACATCGTCATTACTTTGCTCTGTTCGGAAATCTAAAACCCCTTCACGAATAAGAATAAATTCGTTCACACGATCCGTTCTCCATTTACAATAATCTGAAGCTTGCAACCAAGAAACTCCAACAACTGGATAATCACGGTAAGCTGGGTGACGTAAATAATAATCCACATACTTCTCGTTGAAACCTAATTTAGATCTCCAACACAAAGTGTCCGGTAAAGCGTTTTTATACACCATTGGATAAGATTCTCCATACGCTCTTTTCACCCAGTACAAGTACTCTAACCAATGAAAGTTCGACACCTCAGTTTGATCGATGTAAAAAGAAGAAACAGTGACACGAGCCGGACGATTGTTCCAGTCGAACATCACATCGTTTTCAGTTTGTCCCATGGTAAACGTACCACCTTCAACCAAAACCAAACCTGGTCCAGTCTCTTGATCAACGAAAGGAACTTTTTGAAAACCACCGTTATTCGGATTGTTATACTCCCAGCCAGTGTTGGAAGATCTTTCCCTAGCACATGAAGCTATTAAGCCCATGCCCAAAACGGCTACGATTAAAATTTTTGAGAATTTCATATATCGATTCTATTTATTCATATTGTAATACAACTTACAAATGTAGTCTTTTAACGTAACACACAAAAAAAGTTACATGTATTTTTACTTTTTATTCATTACAACCTTATTTCCTCCAACTTTTCTACTCTTTAGAACGTTATAAAGTAAGGTATTCTTATTTGTAAACTCTAATTTTGAAAAAAGTTACACTTGGTGTTTAAAATATTTGGCTCTTGAAGCCGTTAAAGCGACAGTCTAACGATTGTAACATTATTTCTATAAACCATATGAGTTCATTTAAAATATTTTTTTTCACATTTATTTTTACACTTATTTACACTTTTTCTCTTGGACAAGAATTAGTCAATTTAGAATTAAAATGGCTCGCACCTACTTCGGTTAAACTGAACGGAAAAGATTTTGTGATTCCAAGTCTTGAAAACCAAGGATATGAAAACAACTTACCCAATTATTTTTGGAGCAAGGAATTAGACCCCAAATCTGCATTTAGCGCTCGTTTAGTGAATTTCACTGCGGAAGATTGCCCTAGAATTGATAAAGAATTTTTAAACACGACCAACCATCCTATCCCAACTAGCTTCGCGCCAGATGTAGAAGTCACTAATAGTGGTCGTGAATTATATGCAGTAACCTCTTTCTTTCCTTATTTTGAAGAAAACGACGTTTTAAAAAGAATTACTAACATTCAACTGGAAATTACAAGAACTGGTAAAAAACCTAAGCCCGTTTCTTCTAAATCTTTCGTTACGGAATCCGTTTTGCGCGAGGGCAGCGGAATTTGGTATAAAATATCTGTGACAGAAGATGGAATTCATAAAATAGACAAAGCACTCCTTGAAGAATGCGGAATATCTACAGCTGGCTTAAACCCAAATCATATTAACATTTTTGGAAATGGCGAAGGAATGCTTCCAGAATCAAATACCGTGTTTCGCACTGATGATTTGGCGAAAAACGCGATTAAAATAGTAGGTGGCGACGATGGTAGTTTTGATCAAGGGGATTATATCCTGTTCAATGCTTTTGGCCCACACCGTTGGTATGCAAATGGTCTGGTTGACTTCAGTAGAAAAACGAATAGTTACTCAGATGTAGCTTTTTATTTCATTAATGTTAACGAATTAGAGACTCCATTGCGCGTTCAAGACGTGAATTCGAGCCTTGCTCCTGCCACCCATGTTACAAATGTTGTGGATTATAGAACAATCTATGAAAATGAAACTAAGAATTTAGTGAAGGGCGGACAAAGATGGTACGGTGATTTATTTGACGTTGAACTGAACAAAACATTCAATTTTAGTATCCCAAATATCGGTACTACACCAATCGGTTTTCGGACGGCTTTTGCGGGGAATGCTCCAAATAGCGCCAGTACTTTAAAAACGTACACAAATGGAACACTGGTCGATGACACAAGTGTGCCTGCGGCTAGTGCAGATTACGCGCGAACAAATAGACTTTTCACAGCCAACCCAGCATCCAATTTATCGGTCAATATTGTTGTCAATAGAACAAATCCGAATGTGCTAACGTATTTAGATTTTATAATAATAAACGCCCGAAGAAACCTAATTTTTTATGGTGATGAAATCGGATTCAGAGATTTAAGTTCAGTTGGATCCGGTGTAATTTCGAAATTTGAAATATCTAATTTTTCGAATGCGAATTATTTTGTTTGGGACGTTACAGATAGACACATACCCAAAAGAGTATTAGGAAACTTAGTTGGATCTACTTTTGAATTCACACATCCAACAGATACGATTAAAGAATTTATCGCTTCAAGTGGACAAAACTTCAAGACACCTGCTCGTGTAGGATCTGTCAATTATCAAAACTTACATGGTTTAGCTCAAGCTGATTATGTCATCGTTAGTCATCCTTCGTTTTTGACGCATGCCAATCGATTGGCTGATTTACATCGTGCTGAGGGGCTTGAAGTTCATGTGGTAACGGAAAATGCTATCTACAATGAATTCAGTTCCGGAGTGAAAGACGCTACGGCGATTCGTTACTTTATGAAAATGTTTTACGATAGAGGGCAAGTTTCAAATGACCCACCTAAATATTTGTTGCTTTTTGGAGATGGCACTTTCGACCATAGAAATAAAACAACGAGCGAAAATTATGTAATCACCTATCAAGTTCCATCTAGTGAAAATCACATTTCAGCTCTGGTATCGGATGATTATTTTGGAATGTTGGACGACACGGATTCATTTTTAAGCACCAACTTATTGGACATTGGTGTCGGCAGATTACTGATTTCAAACAATCAAATTGCCAAAGAACAAGTCGACAAGGTAGAACATTATATGAAAAACGGTTCTACCTATTATGCCACCCCAGGTGATTGTGATTGCAGTCCTTCCAAAACGACCAATACTTTGGGTGACTGGCGTTTAAAGTACGTGCAGATTGCAGACGATCCGGATTTGACAATTGGAGTCAACGGTTACGACTTTGTCGGACAAGATACCGAACCTCAAGTTGCACTTGTTGATGGATATAGACAAGATATGAATGTCGATAAAATCTATTGCGATGCTTATCAGCAGGTTTCTGGTGCAGGAGGACAAAGATATCCAGGTGTGAATACCGCAATAAACGACAGAATTCGACGTGGAGTTTTGGTAATGAATTATGTTGGTCACGGCGGTGAAACGGGTGTTGCTGAAGAAAGAATTATCACCGTACCTATGCTACAAGGTTGGAAAAATGCGAATGGAATGCCATTATTGATTAGTGCGACATGCGAATTCACAAAATACGATGATCCAGACAGAGTTTCAGCCGGAGAATGGGCATCCTTGAATGCGAAAGGAGGCGCAATTGCTCTGATGACCACAACACGTTCAGTTTACTTCGATGTAAATTCAGAAACAGCCAAAAAATTCTATTTGAACGTCTTTCAAAGAGATAACGATAGTTTGCCACGAGCCTTTGGAGAAATCATTCGACAAACAAAGAACGTCACCAATTCAGGCGACAACAAACGAAGTTTTACCTTAATTGGTGATCCTGCGTTGCGCATCGCGATGCCTAGATTGACTATGAAAACGGATAGTATATATCGCGAAGGGACGGGCAATATTTATGACACGATTAGAGCTTTAGACAAAATGACTTTGGTGGGTCATGTAGAAGATTTGAGTGGAAATATTCTTACCAGTTTTAATGGAATTGCAAGCCCAACTATTTTTGATAAACCGATTACCGAATATACATTGGGACAGGATCCGGGAGCGCCAATCGTAGCGTATCAACAACAGAAAAATGCAATTTTTAGAGGGCAAGCGACGATAGAAAATGGCTATTTCAAGATTTCATTCATCGTGCCGAAAGACATCAATTTCGGCCTAGGTCAAGGGAAAATAAGTATGTACGGTCACAATTTTGTAACCGATGCAATGGGGTATGATAAAAGCGTAACCATTGGCGGAGTAAATCCAAATGGAATAAATGATGACAAAGGTCCTGACATTGAATTATTCATGAACGACGAATCTTTTGTTTCTGGTGGGTTGACGGACGAAAATCCGATTCTAATCGCGAAGTTGTTTGATGAAAATGGAATCAATGCAGTGGGAACTGGCATTGGACACGATATTATAGCTATAATAGATGAGAACTCGGCAAATCCGATCATATTGAACGAATATTTTTTGGCAGACTTGAATACATATCAATCAGGAATTATCAATTACAATTTTACCAATTTAGAGAAAGGTGAACACACCCTAACGCTAAAAGCGTGGGATGTCAATAACAACTCCTCACAGGCATCTATAAAGTTTGTCGTTCAGGAAGAAGAAACACCAGCCTTGTCACATGTTTTGAACTATCCGAATCCGTTTACAACCAGTACGAACTTCTTTTTCGAACACAATCAGGTAAATACAGGTTTAGAAACTCAAATACAGATATTTACCGTTTCAGGAAAGTTAGTGAAAACGATCAATAAATTGGTGAATACACAAGGCTTTAGAACAGATGGAATACCTTGGGACGGGAAAGATGACTTCGGTGATCAATTGGCCAAAGGTGTATATATTTATCGCTTATCGATAAAAACGGATACAGGCGAGAAAGCAGAAAAGCTCGAAAAATTAGTCTTATTAAAGTAAGTAAAACAATAACAAAGCGTGTTTTACGTATATTTGTCAACTCAAAAAAAGTAAATGAATACTAAAATAATAACAGCTGTATTGTCGGCGATACCAATGTTTGCCTTGGCGCAACCGACTGGTGTTAACGACCCATCCCAACTAGATGGAAAGCTGGGACTCAATACTATAACCACGGCGCTTCCATTTATGTCCATCACTCCAGACTCAAGAGCTGGCGGTATGGGCGATGCTGGAACAGCACTTTCACCAAGTTCACTTTCGATATATTGGAACACCTCAAATTTGATTTTTGCAAAAGAGAAAGCAGAAATTGGTTTGTCTTATGTTCCATGGCTTCGTCAGTTGACGAATGATATTCATTTATCTTATTTATCTGGATATTCACAATTGGGTGATCGTCATGTTGTTGGAGGTTCTTTGCGGTTTTTCTCTTTGGGATCTATTACTTTTACGACCGATGATGCTCAAATTATCCGTGAAGATAAACCAAGCGAATACGAATTAACAGGTGCTTATGGATTCAGACTAAGCGAAAAAATGGCCATTGGCGTAAATGGTAAATTTGCTTATTCTAATTTAACAGGCGGATTGACAGTTGGAGGAATTGACTCAAAACCCGCCATCGCGGGTGCGGCTGATCTTTCCTTTACTTATTTTAATGAGGACGCGAAGTTCTTCGGCCGCAGAGGTAGTTATACTTTCGGAGCGACAATCAATAACATAGGAAATAAAGTAAGTTATTCATCTGCTGCTGTTAGAGATTTCATTCCCGCTAATTTAAAAATTGGTAATGCCTTTACCCTAGAATTTGATGATTTCAACGCTTTGACATGGTCTATAGATGTTCAAAAATTATTGGTCCCTACTCCACCAAGAACGGTCAGTTCTACTGGTGCCATTCTCGCGGGTCAGTCGAGTGATGTAGGTACAATTGCTGGAATGATTCAATCTTTTTACGATGCTCCTGGAGCCTTATTGAAAGACGATAACGGAGATAAATTGTACAACGATGATGGAACTGAACAAATCGTAAAAGGTTCAAAATTAAAAGAAGAATTGAACGAAATTATGATAGCTACTGGTTTTGAATATTGGTACAACGATCTTTTTGCTTTGCGTGCTGGTATATTCTACGAAGCAGCAACAAAAGGGAATCGCCAGTTTTATAACGCGGGGGTCGGTTTGAAATACAACGCTTTCTTAATTGACATTTCTTATTTAGGAAGTCTGAACGGAAGAAATAGTCCTTTGGCAAATACTCTACGTTTTACTATGCGTCTTACTCTCGGTAAATAAATGGATATTCGGATAGGTTTTGGAGTGGATGTGCATCGCCTCGAGCAAGGGTATAAACTTTGGTTGGGTGGAATACAACTCGAAAGCGAAAAAGGAGCGGTTGGTCACTCAGATGCCGATGTTCTTCTTCACGCCATTTGCGATGCATTATTAGGCGCTGCAAACCTTCGCGATATTGGTTATCATTTTTCAGATACTGATCCACAGTTCAAAGGAATCGACAGTAAAATTTTACTTAAAAAAGTTTTCGAATTACTTCAGGAAAAAGGGTTCTCAATTGGAAACTTAGATTGCACGGTTGTTCTTGAAAAACCAAAAGTGAATCCACATATAGAAAAGATGCAAACCGTTATCGCTGATATTTTAGAAATAGATGTTGAGCGCGTTTCTCTAAAAGCGACTACACACGAAAAAGTGGATTCATTCGGAAAAGAGGAAGCTATTAAAGCATATGCCACCGTTTTGATTCTTAAATAACTTACGTGTAAATACTGATTTCTCTTACATCAATTATTCAATTGATAAACCGTACACGTATTTCCTTTCAACAATAGCGCCTTCGTATACAAGAAATTTTCCGAACTATCTCTAACTATCAATGAGTATGATTTCGATTCAATTTTACCAATGCTAACAACAGTAGAAAACGAATTGTTAAAAATACAATTGGGAGCAGATGTTGAATATTCTGTCGTCTCAACAGTTCCGATTAATTGACCATTCAAATAGTACTTTAACTGAAAAATTCCACTCCCGATAAAAGCATTGCTTTGCGCTTGGTTGAAATATATTTTTAAATCACTGTTGTAAACGCATGAACCATCATCCTTTTTAGCCGACTCATCGTAACTAACAGAATTTTCATTGGTACAGCCTAGTTTTTTGCAACTTCCGAAAAACGTGATACAAGCAACTAAAAGAAAGAGTGTTTTGAAAATTCTCATTTACATTCAACGAAAAAATACGCGTTTTCGTCTGTTAATTAGGAATTTTGAAAGCGCTACATTCATTTGTCTTAACCATAAAAGTATGGGTGCTAATTAAAGTATCATTCGATTTTTTTATTTTTAATTCAATTGAATCTGATCGTTTTCTTGCTAAATCATGAACGTAATTTAATCCTTTCGGGCTTCCACAAGAAGGAGGAGTTCCAGTATAATTAAACGCGTCAATCGTTCCTATCAATTCATCTTCTACATAGCAATATATGGTTGGAATTGTGTCGTTTGTATATTCTACTTGTTTCTCTATATCGAACCAGATAATGCAATCACCGAAATATCTGCACGAATTATCATTCGAGTTTGCTTTTCCATTGTGATTTATTGCATCCACATCAGTACAGCCTTTTTTATCACATGAAGTCAACGAGAAAACCGTAAATACAAGTAAAGAAAGAAATATTTTAGTCATGTTGGTTGATATTTTCGACTGCAAGATAAAGGATTAATTTGTTATTCCGAATTATTTTATTGTTTGAATCTTTTTGATAGTAAATAGACTTGTTTTGAATTCGATAGGTTGCATACTAGAATGTATTGAAGGCAAGGAAGATTGTTCAAGCGTACCTTGATTTCCTTCCCAATTCTCGAGATTGGCTGCGCCTTTCCCATTTGGGGGAGCCATGCATGAAAAGTTCAATGCATGCTGTATTGCTTTTTTCGTTTCACCCTATTTGTTCAAACGAGGTTGACAAATAGGGTGAAACGAAAAAAGTCTCTCGATAAATCGAGAGACTTTTTATGCGGAGAGTGAGGGATTCGAACCCCCGGTACCTTGCGGTACGCCGGTTTTCAAGACCGGTGCATTCGACCACTCTGCCAACTCTCCGCGGCAAAAGTACTAATAGTTTGAATACTGGCAAGTGGGTTTGTAAAAAAAAATGATCGTCCTCTTTTTAATTCCCAATTAAACACGACAAACCCTTCATTGACAATCTTTTAATCGTATTTTTTTTATGTGTTTTTAATAGAGTATGCTCCATATAATCAAGATATCATACCATTTGCTACATTGCAATCCTTAGAATAGTGAAAAGGCATTCCTTTTTTGTAACTTTACTTTTTTAAAGTAAAATGAAATTACTCGCGCTGTTCGTATTGTTTTGGATGGTTTCGGCTACAGTCTTTTCACAGGAAAAACGCCTGCGAGTATATGTCGACACGAAACAATTCTACGCACCAAGTCTTGGGCACCTGCTTGAGGTGAATCTTCAGTTTTCAGGTCCAAGCGTAAATTATGTTGGAAAAGGAGATGGCCTAGTTGCTGATGTAGCTGTTTTTCTTGCAGTAGAACGCGGTGGAAATATAATCAAAGAAGATGCACATAGATTGGAATCTCCTTTCATGAAAGACAGCATTATTGAAGATTTTTATGATTTAAAACGTTTCGTTCTTGACACAGGAAGTTACGTTCTGAAACTTGAAATTCGAGATTTAAACTCAGACCGTGAACCGATTAAAGGCGAAGTACCAATCGAAATCAGTAACAAACAAGGACGAACATCAATAAGTAACATTCAAATAGCGGAAGTAGCGAAAGAAGGTGACGAAAACAACATGTTCTATAAATCAGGATATGAAATTATTCCTCGAATTTCTACCTATTTCTCAAACGATTTGAACTTTCTGCCGTACTACGTTGAAATGTACAACACCAACTTACTAGAAACTCCTGAGTTTGGATTAAAACAAAGTATAGTTGACTTTGAAACTACTGAGGAGGTCGAAGAGTTTACCATCTATTATCGTTTCAAATCTGCCGAAGTAGTTCCTACATTGAAAAAAATCGATATTAGCAATTTACAGACTGGGAAATATTATTTAAAACTGTCTATTGTAGCGCATGACTTGTCGGAAATACACAGTGATGCATATCTTTTTGAACGAACAAAAGAGGTTAATATCAACTTTAATTTAAATACCTTGACGGTGCTTGATCCAATGTTCGAATCTTCAATTTCATTAGATAGTGCAAGGTATTATCTTGGAAGTGTTATTCCAATAGCTCCACCATCTGCTGTTAGAGATATATTGACCGTTTTAAAAAATGACGATGAAAAAAAAGCGTTTTTAACCCTTCAAGCTTTCTGGTCAGCAACAGCTGGCACCAAAGCCTATACCGATTGGATTAAGTACAAAGGCCAAGTTGACTTAGTGAACACCTTATATAAAACTCATTTTTTAAGTGGATACGAATCAGATAGAGGACGTGTTTATTTACAATATGGAAGTCCAACACAGGTGATCCAAAGCCAATATTCGGCATCTGAATATCCTTATGAAATCTGGCAATACAATAAAATTGGACGTTTCTCGAACAAACGTTTTATCTTTTATAACTCAGATTTAGTGACCGAAAATTATCGATTACTTCATTCGGACATGATTGGAGAAATTAAAAATCAGAATTGGCCGAGAGCTTTAAATTCAAGAAATTCCACAAATGGTGATGTCGATAACGGAAATGGAGGAGTTGATAACCACTGGGGGGGGAATAGCAACACAAATTTTCGACAATTTTAATTTTCCTTGTTCCTTTGAAAAAACTGGCCATCGTAATTCTTAATTTCAACGGAAAAGACTTTTTAGAAAAGTTTCTACCAAGTGTTATCCAGTATTCTGAAGGTCATGAAATAATTGTGGCCGATAACTGTTCGACGGATGAATCCGTTTTATTTCTGCAAGAAAACTTCCCTAAAATTCGATTGATCATTAACGCATCAAATGGTGGATTTGCCAAAGGTTACAATGATGCTTTGAAATTGGTGGATAGTGAATTGTACCTCTTACTCAATAGTGACATAGAAGTAACCGAAAACTGGCTGAATCCGCTTTTGGAAGTTATGAAAGATCCAGATGTTGCGGGTTGTCAACCTAAAATTCGATCGTTCAACGCAAAACAAAATTTCGAACATGCTGGAGCGAGTGGTGGTTTTTTGGACAAAGATTATTTCCCGTTTTGTAGAGGTAGGATTTTTCAAAAAATTGAAGAAGATACAGGTCAATATAACGACTCAATAGAAGTTTTTTGGTCGACGGGGGCAGCCCTGATGATACGTTCAAAATTATACCATGAATCCGGCGGGCTAGATGAAGATTTCTTTGCGCACATGGAAGAAATTGATTTGTGCTGGCGATTGAAGAAACGAGGTTGCAAATTTATGGTAGAACCAAAATCGGTCGTATATCATGTGGGTGGAGGAACTTTGGACTACTCGTCCCCTTTCAAAACATACTTGAATTTCAGGAACAGTTTATTTATGATTGTGAAAAATCACGAAGGGTTATTATTCCCCAAAATGTTCCGAAGATTATTTTTAGATGGAATAGCTGGAATTCGTTTTCTTGTTCGTGGTGAATTCAAACAGTTGGGAAGTGTATTCAAGGCACATCGCGATGTTTATCTAAAACTGGGCTCTTCGCTGAAGAAAAGAAAAGAAATCAAAAAGAATTCAACCCAATTCAATAGAAAGGGTTTGTTTAATGACAGTATACTCTGGCAAAGGTATATTTTGAAGAAAGATCTATTTTCTCATTTACCAAAGGAGAAATTCTAATTCTTATTCTGGAAATAAGTCAAAGCCAAACGGTAACTTTCCATTCCCAATCCAAAAATACAACCCACACAAACCGGTGTCAGAAAAGACTCGTGTCGAAATGATTCGCGTTTCGTAATATTCGATAAATGAACTTCCATCACCGGAATTGAGATAGCCGAAACAGCATCACGCAAGCCAATGCTCGTGTGCGTATATGCCCCAGCATTGAAAATAATTCCATCAGCATCCGAGTTTTGAAGCGTATTTATTAGTTCGCCTTCTACGTTCGATTGGAAAAAATCAATCTCCAATGAAAATTCCTCTGACCAAAGTTTCAGTGCCTCCTCGAAAGTAAGTTTCCCGTATATTTCAGGTTCTCTTTGACCAATTAAGTTTAAATTTGGGCCGTTGAGTATCAATATCTTCATGTGATGTCTTATTCAGAACGCTATATTAAGCAATTTGTCGCTTACTTGAAAATCGAGAAAGGACTAGCCGAAAATTCCATTTTTGCCTATCAGCGAGATGTGGCCAAGCTTTTATCGTATTGTGAGGGACAAAATAAAGAGTTGACCGATTTGCAATATGCAGATTTGAATCAATTTGTTGGCATGCTGTACGATTTGGCCATGAGTCCGAGAAGTCAAGCGCGAAACATAAGTGGAATCAAACAGTTTTTTGGTTTTCTGCTCATGGAGGACATTATCAAAGTCGATCCTTCGGAAAGTTTGGAGTTGCCCAAATTAGGAAGAAAACTGCCTGAAGTTCTTTCTATAGAAGAAATTGATCAAATGATAGACGCAATAGATTTAAGTAAACCGGAAGGACATCGTAACAAAGCCATTCTTGAAACGCTATACAGCTGCGGACTTCGTGTTTCTGAATTGGTCAATTTAAAATTTGGCGATTTGTATTTCGATGATGGATTTATTCGTGTGATCGGGAAAGGAAATAAACAACGAATTGTACCTGTGAGTCCGAGCGTAGAAAAGGAAATTAATTTTTACAAAGAACACACACGCAACCACTTGAATGTTAGAAAAGACAGTGAAAATGTTGTTTTTCTTAATCGCAGAGGAGCAAAATTGACCCGAGAAATGATTTTTACGATTATTAAAAATCTATCGAAAGAAATTGGTTTGACAAAGAATGTTTCACCTCATACCTTTCGGCACTCCTTCGCCACCCATTTACTGGAAGGTGGCGCCAACTTGCGCGCGATACAAGAAATGCTTGGTCATGAATCTATTACTACAACCGAAATATACACACATCTCGACCAAAGCTTTTTACGCGAGGCAATTCTGAGTTATCACCCTCGAAATATGGGCTAATTCTTTTTCTCAGATTTGACAAACATGTTGATCCAAATGATTTTGGACAAAGCATATAAATATGGTCCTGTAAGAATACTCGTAACGGCAATAACAAGTATTGGCCACCAAACGCTATAATCTTTCACAAAAAGAGCAAAACTCCAATAAATAGTGGCAAATATGGCAACTCCTAAAGCGTAAGAAACATACAACGCTCCAAAATAATATCCCGGTTCACGTTGATAATCCAATCCGCAATTCGGACATTCATCATACGTTTTACCTGCGTTTTTCAAATCGTAGGGGTGCGAAACAAAAAAGTTACCTTCTTGGCATCGCGGACATTTCATTTTGAAAATACTTTTAAGCTTACTCATTATCGCGAGAGAAATTAATTTTCATAAGAAACAGGGAAATCCACTGGAATAACAAAAATAAAATCGGCTCTTCCTTTCATCTCATCGGAGAGTTTTTTTCCGTCTTGGCGAACAATTGAAATGGTCACTGTTTTCGATCCTGGTTTATAATATTCCAAATACCACAAAATACTTTGTTGAAAATCAGAATGGTAGCTACCATTCAAATGAAACACCTTATTCCCTTTTTTTAATTCTTTGAACACTGATTCCGCCATAGTTGCATCTTTTATGGCTTGTGCTTCAACGAAGTTTTTACCGCTCATGTGTTGCTCCATTTCAATCAGTTGCTTGTATTGCGACAATTCTCTATCCACAGGAAAATCAAGCGGACAAATATAATTCCTTTCCTCCTGCGGCAAAGCTTTCAGGGAATCTCGATTTTGTTTAAACAATAGCGAAGCGTATTTTCTAGGAATATTGGAGGCAACAATTGGCATTTTTTTCTGGAGGGCGAGTTCTAAAAAAGGAGAATAATCCGTTTCATAGTTGCTCCAAGTTGCGGTGTGCTTTGGCAAATCTTTCAATTCGAACTTGCCTTGAATCAGACTATCTAGGGAGCTTTGTTGATCTCTTTCAAACATTTCCAAAACGAAAGATTTATTCAAACTATCCGTTTTCGTCCACTCCAACAAAAGTTGTTTGGTCAACCAATGCGCCATCACACAATTGTGCTCTTCTCCAAAGAATATGACATCCGATTGATTCATTTGTTTTGTCAATTTCTTCCAGCTCGTTTTCTTTCCTTTGAAATTCACTAGGACATAAGGAGTTGAGTTTTGAGAATAAGCTACCGTGGTATTCAGAAGATAAAATAAGCTGAAAATTGCAAGCAATCGTTTGACGTTTTTCATGAAAGAATTTTATACAAAATTATAGTTTTATTTGTTTTCACACGGTAAATACTGCCCGTATATTCGCTATTTTTGAACACTCAATGAATAAAGACTGGTTGAAACGATTCAAAGCACCGCATGTCCGCAACTTTTGGTGGATGTTACTATTGACGGTATTTGTATTGACAATTCTCCGAATAATTTTCTTTTTCCTGCACAAAAATGCATTTCCTTCCGTCGGATTTAAAGAATGGGGAGTCGGATTCGTTTTTGATTGGATTACCGTCTGCATTTATTTTTTACCTTTTGCCCTACTTCATTTTTTGCCTATTTTCCAACGAAATAACAGAATCTACAGGGTCTGGAGTATGGCCTATTTCTTTATGGTAAATATTGTTTTGTTGCTCCTCAACCTAATCGATTTAGAATATTTTAAATTTACGAGCAAGCGTTCCACAACCGATTTATTTGCCATAACCTCCGCAGGTAGCGATATCTCGCAATTACTTGGGACATTCTTAATCGAATTTTGGTGGATGTGGGTGCTGTTAATCTTGTTCCTTTTTTCACTCAGATGGGCGTATAAAAAAGTAACGAGGAAAGAAGAACCGTTGAAAAAAACGGACATTCTTCCTCATTTTGTTTTGATGCTCATTAATGTCCTTGTAGTGATCAGTATTGGTCGTGGTGGATGGAGTTTACGTCCGATTGGAACCATTGAAGCGGCTCAGTACACTCAAGCAAGCAACACAGCTTTGGTTCTGAACACTGGATTTACTATGCTTAAATCCTACGGAAAAGAAGGTGTTGAACCTTTAAAATATTATTCTACGGCCAAAGCAACGACAATTTTTAATCCGATACGAAGTACAAAACCGGCCAATATTTTACCTGAAAAGACCAGTGTCGTTATTATCATGTTGGAGAGTTTTGGAAACGAGTGGATGGCATTCAACAACAAAGAACTAAAAACATCGTACACACCATTCCTCGATTCATTGGCCGAAGAGAGTATGAATTTCCAAAATGGTTACGCCAATGGTAAAAAGTCAATTGAAGCCGTACCATCCATCATTTCTTCACTGCCCAGTTTAATGGATAATCCGTATATCAGTTCGCCGTATGGAAACAATTCAATGGAATCCTTACCCGATATCTTGAAAAAAGCCGGATACAGTTCAGGATTTTATCATGGTGCGACAAATGGTTCGATGCGCTTTGACGGATATGCTGCCCAAGCTGGTTTTGACAATTACTTCGGCAGAACAGAGTACGACAACGATGAACATTTTGATAAAACGTGGGGAATTTCAGATGAGTACTTCAATCCATGGGCAGCGAAAAAAATGAGTGAATTAAAGGCTCCATTTTTTGCCACCCTTTTCACCTTGTCGAGTCATCACCCTTATTTCATTCCAGAGAATAGAAGAAAGCAAACTACATATGGACCTGAACCAATTTGTGGATCAATAAACTATGGTGATTTTGCATTGCGCAAATTCTTTAAAGAAGCAAAAAAACAACCTTGGTATGATAAAACTTTGTTCGTTATTTGTGCCGACCATACACCTTCAACCTCATCACCGATCTATAGTCAGCGAAGCAAAATGTACAGCATTCCTATTCTTTTTTATCACCCAAGTGGGAAAATTGCGAAAGGAAACAAGATGGAGATTTTTCAGCAATTGGATATAATGCCGACCATACTCGATTTATTAAACATTAAAACGAACTATTATGCTTTCGGTAATTCGTATTATCAAGAAGGTCCAAGAGAGGGAATTACTTATTTGGAGGGAATTTATTCCTATTTTAGCGCCCCGAGTATGATGGAATTCACCGCTGGTAAAACCAAAAACATGTACAATTTGGACGGTGGATTTTATTGGACGAAGGAAAACATGGCCAACGATCCGAAACAGATCAACAAGATGGAAAAACGGTTAAAAGCCATAATACAGCGATATAACAACGATTTGATAAAGAATCAAACGAAGGCAAAATGAAACGGAAAATTCGATTTATTGTCAATCCAAAATCTGGAATTCAGAGCAAGAAAAACATTCCTGGTCTGATTGCTCAATATTTGGATACTGAATCGTTCGAGTACGACATTAAAGAAACCGAATACAGGTATCACGCAATAAAAATCACTGAAGAATCTATTGCAGAAGGATTTGAAATAGTTTGTGCTGTTGGTGGTGACGGATCCGTTCATGAAGTTGGAACCGCATTGATTGGAACAACGATTAAAATGGCGATAATCCCAGCAGGTTCTGGAAATGGATTGGCACGCCATCTTAAAATCCCGATGGATACGAAAGCTGCTATCGAAACGATAAACAATTCGAAGGCGGATATAATGGACACCGTAAAAGTCAACGATCGTTCTTTCTTGAATGTTGGCGGTTTTGGCTTTGACTCGCTTATTGCCAAACAATTTGACAGTGACAAACGTCGTGGATTTTGGGGGTATGTTAAACTCATTCGAAAAGAATTTTTCAGCTATCGTGCTTCTCATTTTGAGATAGAAATCGATGGAGTAAAAACGAAGAAGAAATTAATCCTTTGTACCATCGCCAATGCCAATGAGTATGGAAATGGATTCAGCATTTCACCAAAATCGGAGGTAAACGATGGAATAATTGAACTCAGTTTGCTTCACCCTTTTCGATTCTGGCATTTCCCAGCTATGGTCCTTTGTTTCTTTAAAAAGCAACATGCTAAATCTCGCTTTATCGAAATTATTCCTTTTACCAAAGCTAAAATTACATTGGAGAAAGCAGTGGCACAATACGATGGTGAGCCTTTCGAAGTAGATAATGAGATAAATATTGAAGTTGTCCCTCAAAGTCTTCATATCTTAGTCGGAAAATAAACACCATGGCCAACCGTTGGAACTTAGAAACTATCTTAGAAACTATCGAAAAATTAGATGAGAATACAAAACCGGAATGGGGCAGTATGTCAGCACAAAGAATGGTGGAACACCTCACAGACACTATCCGTGTTGCAACGGGTAAAAATCCGCAACCCCTTTTGATTCCAGAAGATAAAATCGAAAAGATGCAAGGTTTTTTGGAGACAGACAAATCGATGGCTCGGAATGTTGAAGTGCCATTTGCACCTAAGAATGTCGCGCTTCGCAATGAAGACACTGAACTAGCAATAGACGAATTTGTGGAAGAATGGATTCTGTTTGAAGATCTTTACAATACGAATCCAGCGCTTCGTGCCAATCATTCTTTCTATGGTGAATTGAATTTCCAACAATGGCAAAAACTGAATGACAAACATTTGAACCATCACTTTGAACAGTTTGGTTTGATTTAAAAAAATATTTCATAAAAAAAGCCTCAACTTTTAAGTCGGGGCTTTTGGTTCTGTCTCATCTAATTTAATTAAAATAACTATTTAGCCGCATTTAGATCAAAAAGATATAGTCAAGCACCATTGTTTTCCTTAGTCGATCATTTCACAAGCTGTTTATTTTAAATTACGTTTTAGTTTAAGTTATCGATATGTAGAAGAAATGATGGCAATACGTGGAGTAAAAGTAGATCATGCAACAATTCAACGTTGGGTGTTCAAATTCACGTGCCATTCGGGTTTATAGCAAACGCGCATTAGCAACAAAATCAAGAATTAGAATCAGGAAATTGGTCAAGATAAAAATTCGTTCAAATCGCTCACAGCATTGGCCGCTTAGAATTTAAAAATATTTGTACTTTTAGATCCTTGTCTAACAGATGCGACAGAACCGCTTTTCTATATCTTTACCTTATGGTTAAATTATTCTATTTTTTTTGTGTTTTTTTTACATTTCAAAGCTACGGGCAATTCAACTTCGAATTCAGTGCGGATATTTCGGTAAATGCAAATGGAAATCCTTTAACAAAAGCCTGGACCGGAGGATTTAATTTTGCCCAATTTTCTGAGATTGACTTCGATTTTGATGGTGATATGGACCTGGTTGTTTTTGACCGAACGACAGACAATATTAAATGCTTTGAGCATGTTGTAGATGGTGGTGGTGTACATTCCTATAAATTTGTGTACAAAAGTTATCTACTTTTTCCAAGTGATATCCGCTATCGCTTGTTCTTGGCCGACTACAATCAAGATGGAAAAAACGACATATTCACCTATGGTATTGGCGGAGTTAAGGTGTATAAAAACGTTGGCAATTCAACCCTTGGTTTGCAATGGGAATTGGCTTCTAACTTACTTTATTCGCAATACGCAATCGACATTAACAACTTGTACGTTGCCTCAGCGGATATTCCCGCGATAAGCGATATTGATAATGATGGTGACTTGGACATTCTTACCTTCAGTTTGGGTGGTTCTCATGTCGAATATCACCAAAATCAAAGTCAAGAATTATACGGACACTCCGATTCCTTGATTTTTGAAGTTCGAAACGAGTGTTGGGGGAAATTTGGGGAAGATCCTGTCAATAACAATATCGTACTTAACGATCCCGCTGCAGCTTGTACGTCCAGCGTCATCGTCAATCCGGAATTTGGAACTGATATTCTCCCAAAAGCTCACGCGGGTTCTACAATTCTTGCTATAGATTTTGATAACAACGGAGTGAAAGATTTAATTCTTGGCGATATTTCTTCCAATGCAATGGTTAAACTCGTGAATGGAGGAACAGCAGTTAATACGAATTCTGCCATGACTTTTCTAGAAACCAACTTCCCATCTAATACTACACCAGTCGATTTACAATTATTTCCTGGTGCTTTTTATCTGGATGTAGACTTCGATGGTACGAAAGATTTAATTATTGGTGCAAACGCAAAAAGTGCTTCTGAAAACGAACGAAGCATTCGCTATTATAAAAATACCGGACAAGATAATTTACCGACTTTCATATACCAACAGAACGATTTCCTGCAAAGTGAAATGATTGACCATGGAACGGGAAGCATTCCTTTGTTTTTTGATCAAAATAATGACGGAAAGGAAGATTTACTCGTAGCCAATTTCTTCCGTTACAAACCAGTTTTGGACAAAGAAAGTTCAATTGCTCTTTATCGAAACACGAGTGCTACGAGCAATCCCGAATTGACGTTTATCGATGATGATTATTTGAACATGACGAATCTGAATTTAGGATTGCGCACTGTTCCAACCTTTGGAGATTTAGATGGTGATGGAGATAAAGATTTAGTTGTTGCTCGAGAAAATGGAAATTTAATGTATTTCAAAAATATTGGAACTATAGGTAACGCCATTTTTGACAACCCTATTCAACCCATGTTGGACAATACAGGATCTGTTATCAACCACGGAACATTCATTTTTCCTCAACTTTTTGATTTGAACAATGACAATAAATTGGATTTGATAGTCGGGAAACGAAACGGGACTTTGGTCTACTATGAAAATACAGGAACTATTGCAGCTCCGATATTCACGTTGAAAAACACCCAATTGGGTAACGTTTTTGTAGCAAATATTTCGCCCGATGGATATGCTGCTCCTCATTTCTTCCGACATGACGACACAACGTATCTATTCTGTGGAGCATTTGATGGAAAGCTCCATTATTACAACAACATCGATGACAACCTGAACCAAGATTCTAGCTTTTTCTATTATTCGCCCAATTTCCTCACGATAGATTCGAAAGGATACAGCTCGTTTTGGGTGAATGATTTCGATGAAGACGGTTTACTAGATCTTTTCGTGGGTCATGACCTTGGCGGGTTAATGCATTTAGAAGTTGATTTGAACAGCACCTCGACTATTAATGAACTTGAGAAAGATAAATTTTTGATTTACCCCAATCCTTCAAACGGAAAGGTCAATTTGAGAAATCACACCAATGAAGTTGAAACAATAAAAGCATTCGACTTACTTGGAAAAGAAATCGAATTGAAATGGAGTAAAATGAACGGTGAAATTCAAATTGATTTTAGTGAAAAAGTAGAAGGGGTAACAATTCTAAATATTGAAATGTATACCCAAGAAATTTATACGGAACGCATAATTGTGACTAAAGCGCAAGAATAAATTGAGTTTTGAACTCTGGAAATAATTCTTTTGGTCGCTCGTCGAAAATACCAAAAACAGAACTTCCACTGCCCGACATGGATGCATATTGTGCTCCATTCTCGTACAACTCAAGTTTCAGCACCTCTATTTCAGGGTGATTCGGGAAAATAGATTTTTCAAAATCGTTCGCCAGATTCTCTTTCCAAAACATAAAATCTTTTTGTTTCAGACACTCCCATTCAAAGGAAGATGACATTGGTTCCACATTTGCGTATGCCTCAGCAGTGCTTATGTGAATATTTGGATGAATTAGATAAAGGAACTTCCCTTTTAAACTGAGTTCAAATTCGACGAGCTCATCCCCTTTTCCCGAGGCCAATTGAGGTTTAGTATCCACGAAAAAAGGACAATCGCTACCCAATTGAGCCGCATATCCTTTTAAAGTCTCTTTTGATAAGTTTAAATTGAAATAGTCGTTCAATCCCATTAAAGTGAATGTTGCGTCAGCTGAGCCGCCACCGACTCCTGCTCCCATAGGTATGTTCTTTTGAAGGACGATACGAACTGGATCAATGGAGTTTTTTTCCTTTAGAATGGAATAAGCTTTATAAATCAAATTGTCTTGCATATCTCCATCAATAGGGGTACCCAGTATTTTTAATTCGAAATGTTCGGAAGGTAAAATTTCAATTACATCGCACAAAGGAATCGGAAACTTCAAGGAAGAAATTTCATGGTAACCGTCTTTTCTCTTCTTGAGAATAAAAAGTCCTAGATTGATTTTCGCGTTGGCAAATATGATCATGGTTCAAAGTTAAAGTTTTTAAAACCGTAAGTCGAAATATTCAACATTAAGAAATGAAGTTATTAAATTGATGAAAGAAATTCTAGGAATGTTAGAATTGATATTATGATTTCTTTGCGCCTTCTTCGCGAAACTCTCTGCACCTCTGCATTGAAAATCCTATCCATTTCTAAATATTAAACAAAAAACTTCTCCATCATAGCGAACAATTTTTTGTAACTTTCGTCCCTCAAATAATATTTCTATGGCAACGTATTTAGATTTTGAAGAACCTCTTTTAGCGTTAGAAGAACAAATCGAACAAACGAAAGAGATTGGGGCATCTACTGAAGTAGACATGACCGACAAAATCAATGAGCTTGAGAAGAAACTCAAAGCCAAAACCAAAGAAATTTTCACAAAGCTTTCTCCTTGGCAACGTGTGCAATTGTCTCGTCACCCGGACAGACCGTACACCTTAGAATACATCAAGGCGATGACCAAAGGTGAATTTCAGGAATTACACGGCGATCGCAACGTCAAAGATGACAAAGCAATTGTTGGTGGATTTGGAATGCTTGACGGACGCTCAGTAATGTTCATTGGTCAACAAAAAGGAGTCAACACGAAAATGCGTCAATTCCGAAATTTTGGAATGGCGAATCCAGAAGGATACAGAAAAGCATTGCGCTTAATGAAAATGGCAGAAAAATTCAACAAACCCATCGTTACTTTGATCGACACACCCGGAGCTTTTCCTGGATTGGAAGCGGAAGAGCGTGGTCAAGGTGAGGCAATCGCTAGAAATATTTATGAAATGATGCGTTTAAAAGTGCCTGTGATTTGCATAATTATTGGTGAAGGTGCATCAGGTGGAGCCTTGGGAATAGGCGTTGGCGACAAAGTAGTAATGATGGAAAACTCTTGGTATTCTGTAATTTCTCCTGAAAACTGTTCGACTATCCTTTGGCGTTCGTGGGATTACAAAGAAGTTGCTGCTGAAGCATTAAAGCTGACGTCGACGGATATGAAGAAAAACAAGTTAATTGACGATATCATCAAAGAGCCATTAAATGGTGCACATCGTGATAGAGAAACAGCTTTTGCTAATGTTCAAAAAGCAATTCTTGGTTACTTGAAGGAGTTAGATCCAATCGAGCCAACAAAAAGGATTAACGACCGAATTGAGAAGTATAGTAAAATGGGAGTTTATAAGTAAGCTCGAAGCCACATTAAAACATATAATATTAAAGGTCTGAAAGTAATTTCAGACCTTTTTTGTAAGTTTATACCTCGTTCAACATCTAAAAATTTAATTCCGAACGCAAATAATTTGAATGGGAAAAAGTGTCGTAATTATTGGTAATGGAATTTCCGGCGTTACTGCGGCTCGCGAAATACGCAAAAAGAGCAATTGTCGTATTACCATAATTAGCGAAGAAAGTAAATACTTTTTTTCGAGAACGGCACTGATGTATGTTTATATGGGACATATGCGTTTTCGAGACATTCAACCATACGAAGATCATTTTTGGGAGAAAAATAATATTGAAATCGTTCAAGATTCTGTTCTGGCTGTCGAATCAGACGAGAATAGGTTACAATTGAAAAATAGAACGATAAACTATAGTCATTTAATTATAGCTTCTGGATCCAAATCGAATGTCTTTGATTGGCCAGGAACTCACTACGAAGGTGTTCAAGGTTTATATTTCAAACAAGATTTAGAAGCACTTGAAAAAAGAACACCCATCATTAAAAAAGCCGCAATTATCGGTGGTGGACTGATAGGAATAGAACTTGCTGAAATGCTTTTAACAAGAGGTGTTGAAGTACATTTTCTTGTTCGAGAAGACCGATTTTGGAATGGAGTTCTTCCCGATGCCGATGCCGATTTTATTTCTGCCCATTTGGAAAAACACCATGGCTTGAAGATGATGTACGGTGCTGAACTAGACGAAATTATCGGAAATGGTAAAGAGGGTGTCACAAGCATAAAAATGAAAAATGGTAAAACATTGGATGTACAATTAGTTGGATTAACTGTTGGCGTTTCACCAAACATTGCCTTCCTAAAAGATTCGAAAATAGAAACGGAAAGAGGAATTAAAGTCAATGAATTTCTCCAAACAAATATTGAAAACATATATGCAATTGGTGATTGTGCTCAATTTATCACCCCGAATGGAAAACGGAGACCAATAGAACAAGTGTGGTATACGGGACGAATGATGGGCGAAACGATAGCTAATTCTATCTGTGGGAAACCAACTCCTTATTTGCCTGGACATTGGTTCAATTCAGCAAAATTTTTCGATTTAGAATACCAAACCTATGGATGGGTTTTCTCAAAACGAGAAGAAAACGAAGAAGAATTGATTTGGCAAGATCCGAAGAAAGAACGGATGTTGCATTTTGTTTTTGAAAAAGATACACTTGAATTCATCGGTGTTAATACCTATGGAGTTCGATTGCGACACGAAGTTTTTGATACATGGCTCAGCGAGAAAAGAGACATGAAATACATTCTCCAAAATCTAACAGGAGCCAATTTCGACCCTGAGTTTTTCAGACCATTCGAACAAAACATTATCGATACATACAACAATCAATTCAACCAAAGCCTCACTTTGAACAAAAAGATGTGGTGGCAAAAACTTGTTAGCCATGCCCAATAAAGAAGAATACGCGAATCTTTCCGTTGCTGGCGACAGAAGTCAAATGCTTTCCTTATTCCAAAAAATTGGTTCCGCCATTTTTGCGATTGGCATAGTTGGAATTTACTTCATCTATGACGCGAAAAAAGAGAATCAGTATTTCGCTGCGGTGATTGCTTTTGGTATACAATTAGTCGGTGCATTTCTATTCACCTATCAAGGAGGAAAGTTTAGCGTAAAGTCCGATGGAAGAAATTATTTTTCGCCGTTAAAAATCATCGCTTACATTTTTGCTGGAGTTGGTGTTTCGGTGCTGGCAAGTGCTTGGCTTAGCTTGTTGCCAGAAGGTAAAAATGATCTGTACTTGTTCTTAATGATGGTTCCGTTCACCCTTTCTATCGGCATATTCTCATACGCTTTGTACGCTGATCATGTATCTGGAATAAAAAACAATTATGTTTGGAATTCTACTCTTTCAGGACGTGGAGTTATTGGGTGGATAGTAGGAATCATCTTGACTATCTTTTATTTTGAAATGTATTGGGGGGGAAATCCTTTTCCTCAATTTATCGGTTTATTCGACTCGCTTTCCCTGATGTTAAAAGGTAAAGTAGCCGACAAATGGTTTCTTTATGGAACTTTTTACACCTTCGTCATCCTCTTTTTGGGCATCAAGTTCATGATTAAATATCGACACAATCGGTATCAATTGATTCGAACTGTTGTCGTTATTTTCTCACAACTCGTTTTCGCTTATTTCATTCCAAACATTATGGAATCGCTTCAGTTTAACGGAGCCGAAGCAGGATATTATAATGGAAATCCAATTAATTCTTGGCCTTTACATTACAATTATAGCTCTTTCGATGTAAGTACCCTGAAGGTGTATACAGCCGAGGCATATCAACCAGCTGGAATGGCCTATTTGATTTGGGGTGTGTTAATGTTTCTAGTCGTAACACCTGTAGTTACCTATTTTGTTGGTAAACGTTGGTATTGCAGTTGGTTTTGTGGTTGTGGTGGTTTAGCTGAAACTGCCGGAGATAGTTTTCGCCATTTATCCAACAAAAGCGTTAAAGCATGGAAAATTGAGCGATGGGTAATCCATTCGGTAATGGTATTTGTCTTATTAATGACTTTAGGCGCCATGCTCCCATTTTTTATGAAGTCTGAATTTGCTATTGGTTTTCTAACGCTTAACAAGAATTTTTTCTTTATCACAGCACTTCTGTTGCTTGGCGGTTTACTATTCTTTTTCGCTAGGAGCTATAAGAAACAAACCATAAAAAACAGATATTTGGCCGTTGCAATTATCATTATCGTTATGATAGTAATAGCGCTAGTTATGGCCTATTTTACAGGGACTAAAAATGCATTTTTAATAAAAAGCACCACCCTAAAAAACACTTATGGTTTCTTCGTTGGAAGTGCATTCTCTGGGGTTATTGGGGTTGGCTTTTATCCCATTCTTGGTAATAGAGTTTGGTGCCGATTTGGTTGCCCAATGGCTGGATACATGGGATTAATCCAACGATTCAAATCTCGATTTAGAATTACAACCAATGGCGGTCAATGTATTTCGTGTGGAAATTGTTCAACGTATTGTGAACAAGGAATCGACGTAAGAGCCTATGCTCAAAAAGGACAAAACATAGTTCGCGCAAGTTGTGTAGGATGTGGTGTTTGCTCCGCCGTTTGCCCACGAGGAGTTTTGAAATTAGAAAATGGCCCCGAAGAAGGAAGAATTACCGACAATCCGATCTTAATTGGTAAAGATGGCATACGGCTGGCAGAATTTGACAAAATGTAATTGTAAAGAATTGAAACGTGAATAGTCAAAGCCAACTCATTTAAGAAGAATGCAAAAACCAATTGTTACCGTTATTATTCCCGCTTTCAACGAAGAACAATCGATAGGAAAAGTGATAGCTGCAATTCCTAAAAATGTCGTCGACCATACGATAGTTGTCAGTAATACCTCCACGGATAATACGGTTGAAGTGGCCAGACAAGCTGGAGCAATTGTTCTGGAAGAGAAAAGAAAAGGATACGGTTGGGCGTGTTTGCTGGGTGTTGAAAAGGCAAATAAATTGAACACCGAAATAGTCGTATTCTTGGATGGTGATTATTCTGATTATCCAGAAGAGATTCCTGATGTCATTGCACCCATTTTAAAAAATGATGTTGATTTAGTAATTGGTTCAAGAGTCCTTGGAAAACGAGAAAAAGGCTCCCTTACTCCTCAACAAATATTTGGCAACTGGTTAGCCACGAAATTAATTCTACTTTTCTACCGCGCGAAATTCACAGACCTTGGTCCTTTCAGAGCAATGAAAATCAACTCTTTGAATGCACTTGAAATGGCCGACAAAACATATGGCTGGACTATAGAAATGCAGATTAAAGCGGTAAAGAAAAAAATGAAATTCGTAGAAGTACCGGTCAATTACAAAAAACGAATTGGCGTTTCAAAGGTATCGGGCACAGTTAAGGGAACAATTATGGCAGGAATAAAGATTATCTCAGCCGTTTTTAAATACCTATTTTAGTTACATTTGCCCGCGAAAGTAATTTCTAAAACTAATTGTCAAATCATGGTAAAGTACTTTATTGTTCTTCTAACTCTCATTTTTAGCATCAACGGGTTCGCGCAAACTGCCAAATCGGTGAACGGTAACATGATTGACTTGAACACCAAAAGGACTATCGATGGTATTGAAGTTCAATTGGTTAATAAAGAAAGCGAAAAAATATACACGGCAGTTTCAGACGACGACGGTAAATTCGATTTTAAAAACATTCCCTTAGGAGAATACACTTTTAACGTTTCAGATGGAGATTATAACTCAAATACATTTGACGTTTCCCTAAATGAGGCACACACTGAAAATTTCACTTTTGGTTCACCCATCACCAGTTCACCCGAAGTAAGTTGGTTGTTCAATTGGGGAGATAGTGGTGAAAAAGAACATTATTGGTCGCATCTAACTGCAAAAATTATATTATTCCTATACGGATTGTGCTTGTTGCTCATCTTTTTCTACAGTGTGCTTCAACTTTCTTTGGCCATTGCCTATGCTAAAAATCGCAAGAAAAAAGCAGCAGAAGTACATCCTCAATTAGATGAAGCCAAAGCACCTTTTGTTACTGTTCAGCTACCCATGTATAATGAATTATATGTTGCAGACCGAATTATTGAAAAAGCGGCACAATTCGATTATCCAATTGACAGAATGCAAATTCAAGTTTTGGATGACTCCACGGATGAAACGGTAGATGTGATTGCCAAAAAAGTCGCAGAGGTGGCTGCTCGTGGTATCAATATTCAACATGTGCATAGAACAGATAGAACGGGATACAAAGCAGGTGCATTAGATGCTGCAATGGATCAAGTACAAGGTGAGTTTATCGCCATTTTCGATGCCGATTTCGTACCTGAAAAAGATTGGTTGCGTCAAGCAATGGCCTATTTTACAGACGAAAAAATTGGTGTTGTACAAACACGATGGGGCCATTTAAATAAAGATTATTCGCTACTTACCGAACTTCAAGCTTTTGGTTTGAATGGTCACTTCGCTATTGAGCAAGGAGGTAGAACGGCTTCCGGTCACTTTATCAATTTCAATGGAACGGGTGGCGTTTGGCGAAAAACATGTATCGAAGATGCAGGTGGATGGGAACATGACACCTTGACGGAAGATTTAGATTTGAGTTACAGAGCACAATTAAAAGGTTGGAGATTTCACTACTGCGAACACATTATCGCACCAGCTGAGCTGCCAATTACAATGTCAGCATTGAAAAACCAACAACACCGTTGGATGAAAGGTGGAGCCGAATGTTTCATTAAAATGTGGAAAACAATTTTGACCGCAAAAGGAGTCAAAGGTTCGGATAAGGTTCATGGTTTGTCGCATTTATTCAATTCATCGGTATTCGTATTCATCCTGATGTTGAGTATACTTTCTGTGCCAGTTTTGCACATTAAAGACAGTTTTACTGATTTGAATAGCTTCATTGCCGTAGGTTCTATTTTCATCTTATCGACCATATTCCTGATGTATTATTACTGGATGTCATTCAGAGATAAAACGGAACAAACGCTGAAATCTTTCGGCAAATTTATCGTTCGATTTTTCCAGTTTCTGATTGTTTCAATGGGACTTTCATTATCAAACACCGTAGCAGTTATTGAAGGGTATCTTGGGATAAAAAGTTCATTCGTTCGAACACCAAAATTCAACGTTTTGAAGAAAGGCGAAAAAATGAAGAGCAACAAATACGACAAGAAAAGCTTAAGCATCATTAATATTGGTGAGCTGTTTTTGTTCTTGTTATTCGGATTTACCGCCATCAACAGAGCAATCTATGGCGATTTAGGAATGGTGCCATTTCACGCTATGTTAGCTACAGGTTACGGTGTCGTATTTTACCATACTATTAAAGAACTTCGTCAATCGAATCGCGCGTAATTTTGAAGAAGGAGTCAAAGAAAAATATCGTTTTTCTTTTTACTTGGCTGCTTATTCTTTTCAGTACCTATAAATTAACCCAGCTCAGTCAGAGCATGGATTTTGTCGCCATTACCATTTGGTATTGCTTTGCGTTTCTAGGGTACGTTGCTTTAATTTTTCAGGCCGATTATTTTCCAAAACATTATTTCTACCTCGGTGCAATCGTCCTTGCGGCAATATGCTTCATTGAACTTCCCTTTTTATCCAACGATTATTTTCGCTTTTTATGGGATGGAGAAATGATTCATTTGGGCATCAATCCATACGACTTTTCGCCCGATCATCTGATTCATTCTAAAGACTTCAACCATTGCTACTATTTGGATTTGTATGCTGGAATGGGTGAACTATCCAGATCCAATTACAGTTGTTACCCTACCTTCAATCAGCTTTACTTTTATTTATCGACAGGTGTTTATAAAGATATTTGGACCAATGTTCTTTTGCTCCGAATCTTCTCATTGGGAACAATTCTGATCGCTGTTTTTTACCTTGAAAAACTCTTGATTGAGTCTAATCTAAACCCAAAACGATCGCTTGTTTTTCTGCTAAATCCACTTGTAATTATAGAGTCAGTTGCCAATCTACATTATGAATTACCTATGGTGGGAATTCTCATCATCTCCTTATACTTCTTGCTGAAAAACAAACTTCTCATCTCAGGTGTGCTTTTTGCGATTAGCGTTCATGTTAAGCTAATTCCTTTACTACTTCTCCCCTTTTTCCTTTCCTTTTTGGGGTGGAAAAAATCAATTAAATACTATTCCACCGTTGGGATTACGACTATTCTATTGTTCCTTGTTTTTATTCACCTAGACAATTACGAGAACTTCCTACTCAGTTTAAGACTTTACTTTAAAGAATTCGAATTCAATTCTTTCCTGCTTTATCCCTATTTACAATATGGTATGATGGAATTTGGTTGGAATTTGACTTCATTGTATGCTCCTAAATTGGCGAAAATCACACTCGTTTTAATTCTTGGAATTGCTTGGCACCGAAAATCTATTGATAAAAGTGAGATGATTCGGAGAATATTACTCGGTATTATGGCCTATTATTTTTTCACAAGTACCATTCATCCTTGGTATTGGATTTTACCTTTGGGAATTTCTCTACTGCATTTTTCATGGTCCATTATTCTGATCACCTTATTCGCCATACTTTCCTATGGTATTTATTCTTTCGGAAACGATTCAGATTATAGAATTGTATTGGAAATATTAAATCTGGGAACCGTAATTTTATTCTTTTGGGAATACTTTAAACCTCAGAAATTCGACAAATTCCTTCCCAAGATCGTTCGTTAAGATTTCTTCTTTTTTTCAGGAACGGGGTCATATCCCATTCCGCCCCATGGGTGACATCTCGCAATGCGCTTTATTCCTAAATACATACCAACGAAGATTCCACGCTTTTTTATTGCTTCAGCAGCATAATGTGAGCAAGTAGGTTCGAACCTGCAACTTGCTGGCCATATAGGACTTAGGGTATATTGATAGATCTTTATCAATAAAAGAAACGGAAATTGTATTATTGTTTTTATAACATTCATTTGTAAGACCGAAAAAAGAAATTGTTAAAAACCCACTTTTTTTTTGTTGAAAACGTAACTTTTTTATCAAAATTACATATATTTATAGACCTACAACACAAATAAAGCCATGCGAAATATACTTTTCTTCTTTTCATTTTTTCTGACACTTTCTGTTTCTGCTCAATTGCCACAAGATTATTCTATGGAACAAGTTGAAGTGCACATAGATGATCACGTCGGTGTAATTATGGGATCTGATGCCCTTTTTATAGACCAATGGAGTATATTACCGCAACCTTTATTTTGGAAACAAATTATGACTTTATCACCAGATACTGTGCTCGTTAATGTTGCAGCGACACGTCAAGTTCTATGTAAAATGTCATTAGCCGATTGGCATGCTTTAGGGAATTCAGGAAAATCAGAGTTTAAAACTGATTTGAGAAAAGAAAACAATATTAGCACTGGCGAAGAACTTTATGTAACCTCTGGTAAAAATGACTTTTATAAGTTTGATGATGTATACCCAAGCCTATCAAAAGGTGTTTCTGCATTCGAAGATGCTGGAGTAGATCCATGGTATGCTCAAGCTATTTTATTGATTGAGAGTCCAGGACAATTGAAAAAGTCGAATGCAGGCGCATATGGTGCTTTTCAATTAATGCCAGGTGTTGCGCGAGCGCAAGGATTAACGGTTAACCGCTACAGAGATGACAGAACAGATTTTTACAAATCGGCTCAAGGTGCGGCAGGATTGCTTTCTTCGATTTGTATACCAGAGGCCAAAAAGATTTTGAATGCGCGCAGCATCGCTTTTGAAGAAAATGAAGTGTGGTTCCGATTATTCGTTTTACACATTTATCATGCAGGCGCAGGAAATGTTGCAGCTGTTGTAAACAAAATCAACCCTTCGGAAGGTGGCCAAGAATTAATCAAAGACATGTGGCAAAATAAAGCAGCGAGCTTTGGAAATAATTCTCAGAACTACACCCAATTGGCGCTAGCTTCTCAACTTATCTTGCACGATATGGTGGTAGAGAAAAGTCACGAAATTTACTTTTGTAAATTTCCTTAATCCGACTTTTTCTTAAATTTTATCGATACGGAATTGACACAATGTCTTGTGCTCTTTGCTGTCATTCTTTCCCCTTCAAAAACATGACCTAGATGCCCTTTGCAGTTTTTGCAAACAATTTCTACACGTCTTCCATCGGCATCAGGAACTCTTTCAACGAATTCGGAAGCATCATCAAAAGAAGGCCAACCACAACCCGAATTAAACTTATCAGAAGATTCATATAATGGTGCTTCACATTGACGACAAACAAAACTTCCTTCCGCTTTAAAATCATTGTACTCACCTGTTCCAGCATACTCCGTTCCTTTACTCAAGATGACTCTTTGCTCCTCCGCGGATAATGTGTTGTACTCCTCTTTTTTGGTTTTCATATTGCTTTCTACTTTACTAAATAATAAACGTACTACAAATTAGAGATAAAAAAAGCCCAACCTTAAAGCTGGACTCTTTTATTACCTGA
>ERZ887849.615-NODE-615-length-37494-cov-8.033388_pt1 | contig 37494 bp, 40 predicted proteins | sample MGYA00521267_ERZ887849 | MGnify/ENA primary metagenome ERZ887849 (study PRJEB32303, sample SAMEA104408601) | aquatic metagenome | biome: Brackish water; feature: Pelagic; material: water | place: Baltic Sea | collected 2014-06-06T16:11:00 | depth 2,863 m ... | reverse complement strand
CAAGAAGGACAGCACGCCTGCCATTCCAAAAGAAACAATGGGAATTTTGTGCAATACGATAAACAAGACACCAACAACCAAAATGATATTCGTGAACACCATCAATCCAATGTTGGACAGTAGAAAATAATTCGGAAATTGATGAAAACAATAGAGAACTAAAGGAAAAGTAAAGAGTTGTGCCGCGAGTGCTACACTCGTTCCTTCCCAAATCCAACGAAGTATTTTTGATTTAAAATAAAGTGCCTTTTTGATAGAGGGATAAACAACGAAAATTCCCAGCATGGCCAAATAAGACAATTGAAAGCCTAAATCAAAAACCAATACTGGATCGCAAATAACAAGTACAAAAGCAGAAGCGGCAAGTACATTAATCGGATTGTAATCTCGTCCTGAAATCTTAGCCAAGGTCAACATAGAAAACATGACAACAGCTCGAAAAACAGAAGGGGAAAATCCAGTTATCAAGGCGTAAAACCAAATGATTAGAAGCGCCAAAACTGTAGCTCTATATTTCGAAATCCATTTGGGGAACCGTGAAAAGAAAAAGATGAGCATGGTCAAAATCAAACCCACATGAAGCCCAGAAACTGCAAGTACGTGCATTGCTCCTGCATTTCCGAAAGAACGCAGAGCCTCGGCATCCAGATGGTCACGATCGCCAAGTATAATTGCTTTTGCAACTCCAACTGCCTCAGGTTTAAGTTTGGTTTCAAACAATGCACTTAGAGATCGGTCCAAGTTCACAAACCACTTCTCCAAAAAATTCAAATGATTTGCCTTCGTCATATAACCACTCGGATACAAAAAGGACATTTGAGTAATCCCTTTCGTTTTCCAGAATGTTTCGCTATCAAATTCACCTGGATTATTGTTGTTTTCAATAGGGAAAATATGTGCAGTGCAATACAACTGATCACCAATTTCCACATCTTCAATTTCATTTCGAACGAAGAAGAGGACATTTTCATTCATCGGTTTAATTGATCCGAAATGTTCCACTCCATTAACCCTTAAAATTGCCTTGTTCCATGTTTTAGTTGAACTCGAAATACTTAAAACTTCTGCACGATATATATCTCCTTGACTATAATCCATTTCTAAAGAATAGTCATAAATATCTTCTGTGGATTTATCCATTAACTGTATGCCAACACAAAAGAACATGGCAGCAGTTATGTATAGTATCATCTTAGGATGTTTTAAACGATTTGTCACAAAAAACAATACCAATAAAGTCAGAATAATCACGGCAAAGGCCATTGCTGTATAATGCAGATACCCGTATCCAACAACACCCAGAATCAATCCGGAGCTTATCCACACAAAAATATATGTCAGCAGGTTTTTGATGCGCTTAGTTTTCAATAATAATTCTTCATTAAAAATACTGAAAAAACAGACATCGAATACCACACCTAATTTTCAGCTAAAACTGTCTTGTAATTCCCTTAAAAACTGTACTTTTGCCAAAAGTTCGTACACGAAATGATAAAGATTATTCTTCCAGATGGCACAGTTCGCGAATATCCGAAAGGAAGTTCTGCAATGGACGTTGCACTAAGTATTTCAGAAGGTTTGGCTAGAAATGTATTGGGTGCCAAAGTCAACAATGTCGTTCAGGACGCAGATATGCCGATTGAAATTGACTCGACCTTGAGCCTACTGACCTGGAATGATGATGAAGGAAAATCGACGATGTGGCACTCGTCTGCCCATTTGATGGCGGAAGCGATTGAGTCGCTTTTTCCGGGCGTGAAATTGGCGATTGGACCACCCGTTAAGAAAGGTTTTTACTACGATGTCGATTTCATGGATCAGTCCATTTCGGAGAATGATTTACCGAAAATCGAACAAAAAATGAAGGACTTGGCAAAGCAGAAATTGACTTTTGAAAGAAAGTTGGTATCAAAAGCAGATGCCATTAAATATTTTACGGAGAAACAAGATCCATACAAGTTGGAATTGATTGATGGTTTAGAAGACGGAGAAATCACTTTCTACACCCAAGGAAATTTCACTGATTTGTGCCGTGGACCGCATATTCCCAACACTGGCGTAATCAAAGCTGTTAAGTTGACGGCAATTGCTGGTGCATACTGGCGTGGAGACGAAAAGAATAAACAATTGACCCGTATTTATGGAATCACATTCCCGAAAGCGAGTGAGTTGACGGAATATTTGGAGCTGGTTGAAGAAGCAAAAAAACGTGACCATAGAAAACTAGGGAAAGAATTGGATTTGTTCCATTTCTCACAAAGAGTTGGTCAAGGTTTGCCTTTGTGGATGCCGAAAGGTGCCGCTTTGCGTGAGCGTTTGGAAAACTTCTTGAAAAAAGCACAGAAAAAAGGAGGTTACGATCAAGTAATCACACCACATATTGGAAGCAAAGAATTGTACGTGACTTCAGGTCATTATGCGAAATACGGAGCAGACAGTTTTCAGCCGATAAACACGCCTGACGAAGGCGAAGAGTTTTTGTTGAAACCTATGAATTGCCCACATCACTGTGAAATCTATAAGGCTCGTCCACGTTCATACAAAGATTTGCCTATCCGTTTTGCAGAATTTGGTACTGTTTATCGTTACGAGCAAAGTGGAGAACTACACGGTTTAACAAGAGTTCGTGGATTTACACAAGATGATGCGCATATTTTCTGCACTCAAGATCAAGTAAAAGACGAATTCAAGAAAGTAATTGATTTGGTGCTTTACATCTTCAAAACATTAAAGTTTGAGAAATTCAAGGCTCAAATTTCTTTGCGCGACAAAGAAGATCGAGAAAAATACATTGGTTCGGACGAAAACTGGGAAAAAGCAGAGAACGCGATTATTGAAGCATCTGCCGAAAAAGGTTTAGAAACTGTAATCGAATATGGCGAAGCAGCATTTTACGGTCCGAAGCTAGATTTCATGGTAGAAGACGCCTTGGGAAGAAACTGGCAATTGGGAACAATTCAGGTCGATTACAATCTTCCGGAACGCTTCGAATTGGAGTATGCAGGATCGGATAATGCGAAACATCGTCCGGTTATGATTCACCGTGCGCCTTTCGGTTCGATGGAAAGATTTGTTGCTGTGTTGTTAGAGCACTGTGCTGGTGACTTTCCGCTTTGGCTGGCAACCGACCAATTTGCCATTTTGCCTATCTCTGAAAAATACAACGAGTACGCAGAAAAAGTTTTAGAATTGCTAAAAAATTACGATATTCGCGGCTTCGTTGACGACCGAAATGAAAAAATAGGTAAGAAAATTAGAGAGTCAGAGTTGAACAAAATTCCGTTCATGCTTGTAGTTGGAGAGAAAGAAGCTGATAATAAAGAGGTTGCAGTTCGCCAAAGACTAGAAGGAGATCAAGGATCAATGTCCATTAAAGCATTTGCCGATTTGGTATTGGAAACGATTGAAGTTGAATTAACAACGAATGCTTAAGTATTTTAATGAGAAGACCGCAAAGAAAACCTTTTAGAAGACAGGAAGAAGAATTACACAAAATCAACGGGCGAATTAACTCTCCCGAAGTGCGCGTTGTATTCGAAGGCGAAGAGCCGAGAGTAATGAAAACATCTGATGCATTGGCATTGGCTGATGAGCAAGACTTAGATTTAGTGGAAATTTCACCAAAAGCGAATCCTCCCGTGGCGAAGATCATGGATTATAAAAAGTTTTTGTACAACCAGAAGCGCAAGCAGAAAGAGTTGAAGGCGAAACAAAGTAAGATTGTACTAAAGGAAATTCGTTTTGGTCCGAATACAGACGACCATGATTTCAATTTCAAACTAGCGCACGCTAGAAAGTTTTTGGAAGAAGGAAATAAATTGAAAGCTTTCGTTTTCTTCCGCGGAAGAACGATTGTTTTTAAAGATCGTGGTGAGATTTTGCTTTTGCGTTTCGCACAGGAGTTGGCTGACTTAGGTGCAGTTGAACAAATGCCGAAATTGGAAGGAAAGCGAATGATTATTATGATCAACCCGAAAAAGAATAAATAATAATGAAAAATTAACAATGAATGGACTACTAATTATTCATTGATTATTGTTAATTGTAAAGAATATAGTGCTCAACTTTAATTAAAGAAAGAGAAAATGCCAAAAATGAAGACAAAATCCAGTGCTAAGAAGAGATTCAAAGTAACTGGTTCAGGAAAGATTAAGAGAAAGCATGCTTTCAAAAGTCACATCTTGACGAAGAAAACAAAAAAGCAGAAAAGAAATTTGACTCAATCTGGTTTGGTTCACAAATCTGACGAAGCAAATATCAAGCAGCAATTATGTATGAAATAATTCGATAGAGTCGAGTTATTAAATTAGGAACGTTAACCAAGTATAAAGTACAAAGTCAGCTGGAATAGTGCTGCACTTCTTACTAAAAAAACACAAAATTATGCCAAGATCGGTAAATCACGTTGCTTCAAGAGCCAAGAGAAAAGGTATCATGAAGATGGCCAAAGGATACTTTGGTCGAAGAAAAAATGTCTGGACAGTTGCAAAAAATGCAGTTGAGAAAGGTATGTTGTACGCTTACGAAGGACGTAAGCAAAAGAAAAGAAACTTCCGTTCATTGTGGATTATGCGTATTAACGCTGGTGCACGTTTGCACGGAATGAGCTATTCTCAGTTCATGGGAGCTGTAAACAAAAGCGGTATTGAATTAAACAGAAAAGTTTTAGCTGATTTAGCTATGAACAATCCTGAAGCGTTCAAAGCTGTTGTTGATGCTGTTAAGAAATAAATCAAAGTAGGCACTATAGTGGAACTCTCGGTCGCAAGATCGGGAGTTTTTTTTGTGTTGATTTTTTCTCTTTGTCAACGTCAATGGTCAATGGTCAATGGTCAATGGTCAAAGTTTAACAACATCCCCTTCAACGGCCTCAAAACTTTCTGGAAAAATGGCTCTAGCCTCTAACAAATGTTGATTTGCATTATCGTACCGAGCGCTAAGATGCCCAAAGTATAATCTCCCTACTTCAGCTTCCTTAGCCACAGTTGCAGCTTCTGTTGCAGTACTGTGTTTGGTTTGTACGGAACGTTCCTTGTCCTTTTTGGTAAAAGTCGCTTCGTGGTACAAAACGTCCACGCCTTTTATCCATTTAATCGTGTTTTTAGAATACGCCGTGTCCGAACAAAAAGCATAAGAAGAGGATGGTTTTGGTTTTCGCGTATATTTCTTGAAAGAGTGCCTCTCCCCTTTTTCATCCACCACATCTTTCCCTCGTTTTAAATCTGGGATTTGTTGGATACTCAGTCCGCTAGTTTTAAATTTTTCGACCAAAAGGGAACGTTCTTTTTCCTTTTCTCGGAAGACAAAACCGTGGGTTGGAATTTTATGTTTTAGCTTGAAAGTCGAAACTTTAATCACATTGTCTTCATAAACGACTCCTTCAAAATCATCTGCAATGTGCTGAAAAATCAAATCATAGGCCAATCGAGCACCAGCTATTTCTAATTGAAGTCGAACAATTTTCTGCAATAATTCAGGTCCGTATATGGCAATCGGTTTTTTTCTTCCCAATAAATGCATGGAACTAAGTAGTCCAACCAAACCGAAATAATGATCGCCATGGAGATGAGAGATGAAAATAGCGTCCAGTTTTTGGATTTTCACTTTCCGAATCCGCAATTGAATCTGCGTAGCTTCGCCACAATCCATTAAAAAATGACGATTCTGGCAAAAAATATATTGAGAAGTTGGGTGTTGTCGTGCCGTTGGCAATGCACTGCCAGTTCCTAAAAACTGAACATAGAAACTCACGCTTTAATAGTAGAAATTGCCGCTGTATGATTTTCTTCGAACAACAATACTTTATCCAATTGGGCAATTTTGATCATTTTCATGACATTGTTCTGAAGTCCGCATAGAATAAACTTACCGCTCGTATCTTTGCACAGACGATTACCCATAAGCAAGGCACTTAATCCAGAAGAATCGCAATATTTCGTTTCAGACAAATCAACGATGATGTTGTTGATGCCTTTATTGTTCAACAAAACCAACTCTGCTTTGAGTTCTGAAGCATTTTGTGCATTCAATCGATCTACGTTTGAAATTAATGTTGCACCGTATTGCTCTACTTTGGTTTCGAAATTCATTCTGTGTGATCGTTTAGTTTTAATCAAAAATAACAAAAATTTATTGTCGCTCGATTTTCCCAGCCAATAAATAAATGACAGCCATTCGAATTGCCACTCCATTTTCCACTTGTTGGAGAATAACAGCTTGCTTCGAATCCGCTACATCGCTCGTTATCTCTACGCCTCGATTAATTGGGCCAGGATGCATCACAACAATTTCTTTGGACAAAGAATCTAAAATTTCTTTGTTCAATCCAAACAACATGGAATACTCTCGTAGCGAAGGAAAATACTTGATATCTTGTCGTTCCAATTGAATCCGCAGCATATTCGCCACATCACACCATTCTAGGGCATGCCGAAGGTTATAAGAGACTTTTACGCCCAACTTATCAATGTGCTTCGGGATGAGTGTTGTTGGACCACAAACCATCACGTCGGCGCCTAATTTCTGAAGACAAAGAATATTTGACAGTGCCACTCTCGAGTGAAGAATATCTCCAACGATAACGACTTTTTTTCCTTCTAAGGTTCCTAATTTCTCGCGTATAGTAAATGCGTCCAATAATGCCTGCGTCGGATGTTCATGCGTTCCGTCTCCTGCATTGACCACTTTCGCATCAATTCTATCGGATAAAAATTTCGCTGCACCTGGGTTAGGGTGACGCATGACCACCATGTCCACTTTCATGGACAAGATGTTATTTACAGTATCAACCAAAGTTTCACCTTTAGACACAGAACTATTCGATGCACTGAAATTGACTACATCTGCAGACAATCTTTTCTCAGCTAATTCAAATGAGAGTCTTGTGCGCGTTGAGTTTTCAAAAAACAGATTGGCAATGGTAACATCTCGAAGTGAAGGAACTTTTTTTATTGGACGGTTGATGACGTCTTTAAACTGCTCAGCAGTTTTGAAAATCAATTCGATATCTGCTTTTGTTAAGTCCCGAATACCAATCAAATGTTCTACACTTAAATTATCCATTGTCTTCCTGATTAAATAAGAGTACTCTATCTATTCCTTCTGTTTCTTCCCATTCGACAGACACGCGTTCTGAGACCATAGTATCCACCGTTTTACCTACATAATCAGCTTGAATCGGCAGGTGTCGTTTGAATCTGCGGTCTATCATTGTCAATAATTCCACTTGTTGGGGACGTCCGAATGCCAAAAGCGCTTCCATTCCCGAACGAATTGTTCTACCGGTAAAAAGCACATCATCTACGAGAACGATTTTCTTATTTTCAATTGAAAAGTCGATGTTCGTTGTACTTGGAATGATGGGTTTTTCTCTTCTCCTAAAATCGTCGCGATAAAAAGTAATGTCTAGATTACCACATTTCACTTCTTTACCGAGAATTTCTTCGAGACGAGCTTTTAATCGGGTTACGACGTTGATGCCGCGGGGCTGCAATCCGATGAGAATGGATTCTGAAAAATCGCCGTGGTTTTCAATCAATTGATGGCAAAGTCTGCTGATTGTCAACTCGACCTGCTTTGCATTGAGGATAACTTGATTTTCCATCAGGAACAAATATAGATTTTATTGTTGGAATGGATTAAAAGATAGGCGGAAATTTTTCTCCCCCCCCTTGGAGGAGTGCAGCTAAATCACAAAAACACTAGAACATTCATTTCACTCAAACGTTATCACACTTCACCCTTTTCTGAAAAAGCGGATATAAAAGTTCAGTACTTTAGAGATATGCAAGCTACCTTATAATAGTTTTCAGGGTTATCATTTGTTTTTGGTAAAAGTTCGGTTCTCTACAAAATTTTTTTTCATAGTTTCGCCATAGGTATTAGAGAATCGGACTTTTTTCACCCTCCTTTTCGAACCACTTGAAAGCCCATTTGCTTCAATAAATCCATTATTTTATCTCTGAAATTCCCTTGAATGATAATCTCACCTGCTTTTGCAGAGCCACCCACGCCACATTTCGATTTCAAAGTTTTACCTAAATCTTTCAGTTCCTCCTCAGGACCTTTGAATCCTTCGATAAGTGTCACTTCTTTTCCGCCTCTATTTTTTCGATCGATAGAAACATACAGTTTCTGTTCGGAATTTTCGACTGAATCGAATTCTTGTTCTTGATCGTAATCCCAACCGGCATTTGGATTGGTGCTATATACGAAACCTAATTTTTTCTTTGCCATTCCGTTTTATTACGAATTATTTTAATTCTATTATTGCTCCTTGAACATCATCACTCAACACACCATCTGGATCTTTATCACGTATTTCTTTCAAAGCTTTTGGCGACCGTACTTCGTAAATGAATACTGTGAGTCCTTGCGCTTTAAAATTAGTCACCTGAGCTTTGGAAATATCCGAGTTTTTCATAATTACTCCATTCAATTGTGGGTTAATTTGTTGCGCCTCATTTACTTCGGACTCTATGTCATTAGCATAAATCACCTTAAAACCAGCGTTAATTATATGAGATATCCAATATGGGTTTCGAGTAATCACTCTTACCCGCGAAGGATTTTTCAAATATTCTGGCAAATCATTCAAAGCCAAAATCATATCATTTACGTCGATTGTTGAACCTTTGCAGCTGTTGAAATGGCGAAGATCCAATAAGATTCGTTTATCGGCATGTTGAAGATTCATGTCTTTCAATCGAACGAGTCTTTCTTTTCTCAGACCTTTGTATTTCAAATCTTCCAAATCTTGAAGAAGCAGATTTTCAATGCAACCCGAACTATTGGTATTTTCGGAAAGGTCATCTGGGTGATATGCCCATAAGTCACCATCTTTGGACAAATGAACGTCAATTTCAACACCATCGGTACCTTCCATATCAAAACATAGTTGAATGGCTTCTTTCGAATTATCAACATAGACGCTACCTGAAAACTCAATTCCCATGCCTCCATGGCCGATGATTAAGATAGAAGTTGACTCCTCTTTTTTACAAGACAAAACGACGAAAAAGATCAGTATTAAAAATCTATAAATCATATTTCAAACCCATTTGAAAGGAATATCCTGGAAAAAAATACCCCTTTGATTTGTTGTTCAGGCTTAGCTGACGAATACCATAATACGAACTTTGAAAAAAGTGAAATTTGTTCCCCACCGAAAAATAGTAACCGAGTCGGACATCATAATAATTATGGAAATTTTCTTCTTTGTCTAAATCGACAAAACCAGTTCCTAATTGAGCTGAAGGGCCAAAAAACATTTTTTCACTTTTGAGGAAATCGCGCTGTCCGCCCAATGTAACCCACCAGAAATTGGATGGCTGAAAAAAAGTTCTTCTAATGCCCAGAAGAAAATCACCTTCAAACAACCATTTTTCCCAAGGTTTAAAGTAAAACCCTACACCAGCGAATATATCTTCGTTTTGAAAAGATGTTACAACGACTAATCCTTGTGTTTCAAACCAATAATCTTTATTTTCTTGACTAAAAGAGTTTAATGTCGAAAAGTAGACGAAAAGTAGAATCAACCATTTCATGGAACAAAATTAAAAGAAAGTTGGGAATGAAGATTGACTTTCGACTTTGGTGGTCTTTTGACCAATTCGATAAAAAATTGCTCAATGCTCAAAACTAGATTTTGGGACATTTCTTACAATGCACGCCTTTCTTCTTGAACTTTTTACAGCATTTGCTCTTTTTGTCGCAAGAACAAGAGTCACATGTCAAGACAAATTCTTTGAGAAAATAGTTAATGTTATTATGTACAAAAGGTTGTTTCACTTATTTAGAATGGTTCTATGCAAATGTAAATCATTGTTGAAAATAATCTCTCACCTTTTTGTGGTATTTTGCAACAAAAAGTTTTGGGAAATCGAAAAATTTCTTTCTGATATACCCCTAAAGGCATCTATAGCTGTATTTCGTTAGTTTTCGATACCTTGCAAAACAATTGGAAAGAATACCAAATAAATGACGCAAAATAAGATTGTTGTAGGAAGTGAAGAATGGTGTGGGTTGCCGAATTTGAATATTCCAGCCATAAAAACGCGTGTCGATTCTGGTGCAAAAACCACGGCATTGCATGCAGTTAACATTACTCCTTTTGATAAAAATGGGAGTGCTTGGGTGAGATTCGAAGTCCATCCGATACAATACGACGGCAAAACAACTCTAATTTGTGAATCACCCGTGGTCGATAAAAGACGAGTTAAAAGCTCAAGTGGAATTGGTGAATTGCGCTACGTGATTAATTCTCAAATTTCAATTGGCGAAAATACTTGGGAAATTGAGGTTACCCTTACTAATAGAGATAGTATGGGGTATAGAATGTTGCTCGGTCGACAAGCCATGGCCGGAAGAATGTTGGTTGACCCTCAAGTTTCTTTTCAATTTGGTAAAGTTTCAGATGAGGAGTTAGACAAACATTACCACAATTTCATCAAGGCTCCAACAGGATTGCACATCGCTTTATTGGCAACGAATCCAAATTTATACAGTAATCGACGAATTATTGAAGCAGCCGAAGAACGCGGACATTTCATGGATTTTTTAAATATTACCGACTTTTCGATAGAGTTGAACAATGCGAAAGCTATCATGAAATACAAGGGCGAAGAATTATCGACCAAATACGATGTCATCATTCCTCGTATTCGTCTCAACTTAACTAAGTTTGGCTGTGCAGTGGTTCGACATTTTGGATCAATTGGAACGTACACACAAAACTCGGCTCAAGCTATTGCTCAGTCTAGAAATTCATTACTAATGCTACAGCGAATTGTAGCGAGTGGGGTTTTAATTCCACCGACTCAATTGTTGCCTTCAAAATCAGAAAGCATTGTGAACCAAGCTCCTTTGGATGGCAAGCAAATTCGTTGCTTCGTTATAAATGGTTTGGTTAAAGCTACAATACTAAAATCTAAATCGGAAGATGGCACCACGAAATTGACGCCAATAAAAATCAGTAAAGAGGAGCGAAAAATGGCCGGATTAGCCGTTAAAACACTGAATTTGAAAGTGGCGGGAGTGGATTTGATTCAAAACAAAGAAGGGACGTATGTTCAAAATGTCTATTCATCACCAAGTTTGAATGGAATCGAAGCTACAACAGCGGCAGATTTGGCAGAAATGATGATACTCGGTATAGAAAAAAACTTGAAATATACTTACATTGTATAGGCGTATGATTTGGATTCTAAAATACACGTTGGTCGTCATCATCAATGTTATTTAAGTCTTTAAGTCATATTCTAATTGCTGGTGAACTTAAAATCTCCTTAAATTATCCTAATTTTGCCTCAATGAAAATCGCCAGTCTCAAAGAAATTAAGGACGAACTAAAGCATTCCAGTCAAGAGGAAATAATTGATTATTGTCTTCGAATGGTGAAATACAAAAAGGACAACAAAGAGCTCCTCACCTATTTAATGTTTGAATCGGAGAATGATGAACTATACATTTCTGATATCAAGGAAGAAATGGATCTTTTGTTTTCCGAAGTGAACAAAACCAACATGTGGGCGGCCAAGAAGAACGTTCGCCGGATCTTGGCCAAGTTGAAAAAATACGTTCGCTATGCCCACAAGAAAGAGGTTGAAGTTGAAATCTTACTCTATTTCTGTCAAAAGTTGAATGGGATGCAACATGTGCTTCAAAGAAACAAAGTACTCCGCAATACTTTAGACATGCAATTGAGTTTGGTTCAAAAAGCCATCAGCACCTTACATCCTGATTTACGACAAGATTACCAAGAAAGTTTGTCCGAATTTAGCTGAGATTATTCACCCTTTTTTACGCCAATTCCAATTTTAATTCCAGCAGTAACAAACCAACGAGCATCTGTAGTTCGTTGTTCTTGCCAAACACCTGTTCCTCCCCAAGGATCATATTGATTAAACGCTTGTTTCACGTCAACAGATTTAATACCCATACCCATATAGGTATCTAAACCAAAGTATTTTGACACCCAACTTTGTGCACCAAATAAAAATCCGAAACTCATTTCTTGACGGAAACCATCAAACGCTGGTCCATTTGGATTGTAGAAGTCTTGAAACTGATAATTGAAATAACGAAAATCAAGAATTGGTGATACATAGAATCCATTCATTACATATTTATCTTCAATCGGATAAAAACGAATACCCCCATTTATATGGAACCCTAGTTGACTGCCAGTTGTATTGTATAATCCGTTAATATCTCCGACAATTCCATGTCCATTTCCAAACGGTGAAATATTGGAGATGGTTGGTCCTAAGTTGAGTTCAACACTTGTTCGGTCACCTATTGCTTGTTCGACTCCAAACTCAATCATTCCGCCAAAAATCTTTGTTGGGGTAAATTTAATAACAGTTTCAGCTTCCGTTTTTGACTGGAAACTTTTCATTTTCTGACCAAAAGCAGTAGTGGTGATAACCAGTGTGAATGAGAATAGTATGATTACTTTTTTCATAGTACAATAATAGGTAAGAAATTATTTTAAACAATATTATTTACGTTTTCTTTTCTGCTAAACGCTCTTGCAATTGGAATATTATCTTTGTTCAAAATTTTAACATTTACGAAAAATGCACCTCCAATTTAAGATTTCTGAAAAAGATTTTCTCACGTTTCAATTGTACACTTTATCGAAGTCTGAAAAAGTACAACAGAGAATGAAAAGAGGCCGTATTTTTGCAACAATTTTAGGAGTAATCCTAGCGTTCAACTTATTCATTACGGATGCAATGTATGCTGGAATCGTTATGGTTGTAGGAATAGGCTTAATCTATTACTTCTACCCGCAATACCACAAATGGAGGATGAAACGCAACTTTGCAAAGTACATTAAACACAACTACAACGATCGATTTGACAAGGAGGAAGAATTAACAGTCCATGACAAAGGTATTCTTTCGAAAAACATGTCTGGCGAAGGTGAAATCCCGAAATCAGAATTGACGAAATTGATAGAAATTCAGGATTTGTTTATAATTGGAATGAAAAATGGCGCGGCGATAATAATTCCTAAAAATGAGGTGAATGAGGCATCACGACTAAAATCTGCTGTAAAAAACATAGGGGTTGGATATGTCGCAGAGCTCGATTGGAAATATTAGTTAGAAAAAATCGCGCTGAATTTGACGAAACAGAGACGCGTGACCGTCCACGATTACTTTTATATCCTTAGAATATCCACCTCCCATCGCCGCAACCATGGGCACATTTAGTCCAGCAACAAAATTAAGCACCATCGCATCTCGGCTTTTCACACCATCTTGTGTTAGTCCCAATTTGCCCAATTTATCGCTTTTTAACACATCTACGCCCGATTGATATAAAACGAATTCAGGTTGAAAACGTCCTAATATTTCATCTAAAGATTTATCTAAATGCTTTAAATAATGCTTGTCGTCGCAATTTAATTCCAACTCTACATCTAAATCTGATTTCTCTTTTTTCAAGGGATAGTTGTCCTTGCCGTGCATAGAAAAAGTAAAAACATCTTCATTTTCGGCAAATATTTCGGCCGTACCGTTACCCTGATGAACATCTAAATCTAATATAAGCACCTTGTTCACTTTGCAAGAATCTAGAAGGTATTTCGCTGAAATTGCATGGTCATTCAACAAACAAAAGCCTTCGCCTCGATCTGCGTATGCATGGTGTGTTCCGCCGGCAATATTTGCGGCAAAACCAGATTCCAAAGCATAATCACAGGCTCTTCTCGTTCCTTCCATGATCAACTGTTCTCTGTGTATCAATTGCTCGTTATGGACAAAACCAGTAATACGTTGTTCACGTGGTGAGAGTTTTAAATTGTATAAACGAGTAAGGTATTCCGCAGAATGCACGGCAGAAATGTAAGTTTTATCAATTACCTCTGGCTGAAAAAAATTGACGTGTTCAAGCGTACCTTCATGCAACAATTGTTTGGGCAACAGGTCATACTTCTCCATCGGAAACTTATGGTTGTCTGGTACAGGGAAAACGTATTCTTCGTGCCAAGCAATTTTCAACATAGACTTTTAATAAGGTGCTAAACAAAGAAACATTAATATCTCTTTGTTGTTCATGTTTTCATCAAACTCAACGGTGAATAGGCATTCGAAAGTGCTCCGAGAATCGCCCCTCCTCTTTCAGAAATAGCACAATTAACCAAGCGCTTCATGTAGAATTTTTTGGTTTCATCCATGGACAATCCATTCAGATAATCAAGATATTCGGACATGACTAAGATTTCACTTTTTGGTGAAACATTGAAGAAATGAATTCGATAGGCATCTTTCGTTTTCACCAAAAGACTTGCACCCATATGTTTTCCACCTTCACTTTCTCTTCCATGCTTGTATATATTTTGAAGGCCTTCGACGAAAATTGTAAAGATTCTTTTTGAGGTAGTTCGCTGTTCTATATTTTGAATTAATTTATGCTCGACATCATCAATAATAGTAGAAATAGAATTCTCATTAATATCCCCAAAATATTCGGTAACAACAACACCGTCCAATAAATCATTTTTTCGACTTTTTGTCCGGTCATAAATTTGCCTTAACAGATAGGCAGGTGTATTGTAACTTATTTCAACCATTAACTATGGTAATGATTTGATTTAATTCTCTTCGTTAACGTCCTCAAAAGCTTAAAGTTGCATCTAACTTTTATAAAAATACTAAAAATAGCAGTGGTACACCAAGTCTAAGAACTAATCGCCTATTAATTAAGGTCTTTAATTCAAGAGTTAATAACAATTTTATCCACGATTTCAATTACAGCAGGACATACATCCAAGTTTTTTTGTGTTAAGCCCATAATCTGGTGCATGTTCTTTCTATCGGTATGCGGATACTCTCTGCAGGCCAAAGGTCGAACATCGTATATATTACATTTATTGGTATCGTGGTCCAAGAAAGCGCAGGGCGAACTATTCAAAACATAATCTTGGTCCTCGTCCAAGTGGAGATAATCCGATATGAAATTCTTTTCGGAGGTTCTCAAATTTTTTGAGATACGTTTAATATCTATATCTCTGAAAATAGGGCTTGTTGTTTTACAGCAATTGGCGCAATCCAAGCAATCAATTTTGGCAAATGCTTTATCGTGTTCGGCGTGAAACAATTGATCAAGCTTTTTTCCTTTTAACTTATTGTTTTTGAAGAATTTGGCAGAATCTTCTTTTACTTTTATTCCTTTGGTTAATATATCTCCGTACTTCATTGTTTCTCGTTTTACTTGCCTTTTAGTTCCATTGCTCGCAGTGTGTTAATCATCAAAGAAGCGATAGTCATTGGTCCTACTCCACCTGGCACTGGCGTGATAAACGAACATTTTGGTGCGACCTCATCAAAATCTACATCTCCGCGTAAACGCCAACCTCTAGCTCTGGAATCGTCTGGAACGCGTGTTGTCCCTACGTCGATTACAACGGCACCCTCTTTCACCATGTCGGCTTTTACAAAACCGGGTTTTCCAATTGCAGAAATTAAAATATCTGCGGTAAGACAAATCTCTTTTATGTTTTGAGTTCTACTATGGGTAAGCGTTACAGTGCAATTTCCAGGATCAGCATTTCTGGATAGCATAATGGAAACTGGCATTCCAACGATATTGCTTCGTCCGATAACAACGCATCTTTTACCGGAGGTTTCAATTCCATTTCGTTTTATGATTTCGACTATTCCAGCTGGTGTTGCGGGCAAAAATCCAGGAAGATTTAAAACCATATTGCCCAAATTCACGGGGTGAAAACCATCCACATCTTTCATTGGATCGATGGCTTGGGTCACCCTTAATTCGTCGATATGATCGGGCAAAGGAAGTTGAACGATGAAACCGTCTATGCTCTTATCCTCATTCAATTGTTGCACTTTTCCCAAAAGAATTTCTTCGGAAACAGATGAATCGTAACGAATCAAAGTGCTTTCGAAACCAATTTGATCGCATGCCTTCACTTTCGCATTGACGTACGTCATTGAACCACCATCGTTTCCAACCAAAATAGCGGCTAGATGTGGGATTTTCTTCCCTTCTAGTTTTCTTTGTGCTACTTTTTGAGCAAGTTCTTTTTTTATTTCATCGGAAGTTTTTTTTCCATCTAATAATTGCATGCTAAGTAATTTTTGACAAAGATAATCAGCTTTTTGAAAAGAGTTGGAGATATAATTCTTCTGTTCGTATATTTGGGACATGAAAAAAATGGTATTCCTTTCGCTTTTTATTATTTCCAGTTTTTCGTATTCTCAAACCTATGCTGAAATGCTAAAATCTGAAATCGGAATAGATGGATATTTCTCTATTGGAAATCAAGGTGGAAACTTCAGTGCTGGCTTGAAATGGGGATTGTTGCAAAAAAAAGAAGATAGCAAAATAATTATTGGTCCTAGTGTTCGATGGATCCGCGTTTGGACGAAGAATTTAGCCTTTGGAAATCAAGCGACAAGTTACAATATTGTTGGTGTTGGCGGATTTATTCATGCAAGAGTTTTTGAGGCTTTGTATGCAGGCATTGAAATAGAGGGTCTGAAAAGTCCGATTAGTTACACGAATATTACACCGCAAAAAACATGGATTCCAACCGTTTTTATTGGCGGTGGATATTCTAAAAGTTTCGATGAAAACTTTCGCTTAAATATTGGAATTTTCTATGACATCGTTAACAACTTAAATAGTCCGTACCGACCATCTTATGTTGCAAAAAAAACCGGGCCGAATGGTGAACCAGGAGCCTTGATACCTGTTTTGTATCGTGTACAATTGTTTATTCCTTTGGCAGCCAATGGTGGAAATTGAGGATTTGAAGTAGATAAGGAATAGTGTTGAAGTTCCAACTGTCTCGATTGTGATTGGTTTGGTTTTATAGTAGTTTTCGACTCTAACTATCTAACTACAAGAACCCTTTCAGTAATAAGCTGCCGCCGCAGGCAGCAACGCAGTTAATTGCGAAATTTTCGAATTTTATCAATTTAGGAATACAACAGTTTTTGATCACATCTCTTATTAAACTTTAAACATTTCTCTAAACCAACTCAATCTTATTCCCATCAATTTCAATTACATCACCCACAATCAACTTCGCCCGTTTACGTGTTTCCACTTCTCCATTTCGCACTACTACTCCATCGTCCACAATAAATTTCGCGTGACCTCCAGTGCTCGCAATCCCGGTAGCTTTAAGCAATTGTATTAAATCAATATATTCTCCTTCTATCTTAAACTGACTTGTCATTTACCCACTTTTTAAATAAGATTTCAGCTGCCTCGAAAGGTGTGATTTCTTGATCAATTATTTTCTGTTCAAATTCCTGAACCGAAGCCTTCGCCCCTTTTTGATCCAAGTAATGATGTAAAATTATTTCTTTTAAACTTTCATTGAACCAGCGCAAATCTTGTGATTTTCGCTTTTTATCAAACCAACCATTGACTTTCGTGTGATTCTGAAAACTTTGAATTTCCTTCCAAATAGTATCGATGTTCGTATTTTCCAACGAACTACAAACGGCTGTTTTCGGTATCCACTCGTTTGCGTTTGCGGGAAATAGGTGCATGGCATTCTTATATTCTCGAGCGGCCATTTCCGATTTCTTCAAATTGTCGCCATCAGCTTTGTTGATCACCAACAAATCGGCCAATTCCATAATGCCACGTTTGATTCCTTGCAGTTCGTCTCCTGCTCCGGCCAACATCAGCAACAAAAAGAAGTCGACCATAGAGTGCACCATGGTTTCGCTTTGTCCCACACCAACTGTTTCAATTAGGATGACATCAAATCCAGCCGCTTCGCACAACAAAATACTTTCTCTCGTTTTTCGGGTAACGCCACCCAAATTTTTTCCGGAAGGCGAAGGTCGAATAAAGGCATTCTCCGCTTGACTCAGATTATGCATTCTCGTTTTATCGCCCAAAATACTTCCTTCTCCTTCTTCACTACTTGGGTCAACAGCTAATACGGCCAATTTCTTCCCAAGAGATATTAGATACAAGCCAAACGCTTCTATAAATGTACTTTTACCAACTCCTGGCACACCTGTAACACCAATACGGATTGCTTTTCCAGAATGCGGAAGACTCTTTTCAACCAAAGCCCTACTCTTTACTTGATCAGCATCTAGGGTACTTTCAAGCAAGGTGATAGATGAACTTAAAGCAGATCGATCGCCAGAAATTAAAGCAGTAAACAAGTCATCAGGTTCCAAGTTTTGCTTTCTTGCTTTCCGCTTGTTCACCCAATCTTTTTTGTACTTTTCGTTCATTGTTTCGAAAGTAGGAACTTTTGATTGAAATCGGAGGATTTAATGTCGATTTTAGTAAATTGGTCGCATTAATCACTCGCTTCAAAGCCAAGCCAAATCAAAGTATTTAAATATCTTCGTATTCATGACAAAAATCGGGCTTTTATCTGATACCCATGGACATCTCGATCCAAAAATTTTCGTTCATTTCAAAGACGTTGATGAAATCTGGCATGCTGGTGATATTGGTAGTTTGGAAGTAGTTGATGAACTCAGAAAATTCAAACCTTGCCGCATCATTTTCGGTAATATAGATGAAACAGAAATTCGGACAGAAACTGTAGAAACCGAAATATTCACCGTTGAAAAAATGAAAGTTGTCATGACACATATCGGGGGACGATCAGGTAGATATGCCAAAGGAATTCCAGAATTGTTGACAAAAGAACGGCCAAACATTTTTGTTTGTGGTCATTCGCATATACTTTTGGTACAACACGACAAACGGTTCAATATACTTTGGTTAAACCCCGGAGCATCCGGAATCAAAGGTTTTCATGCCGTTCGAACCTTATTGAGGTTCGAAATAGAAGGAGAAAAAATAAAAAACATGGAAGCAATTGAACTAGGAAGTCGTGTTTGAATATAATTTTTTAAATCGCTTTGCGTTATTCCCTCAAATGAAGATAAAACTTGGCGTTATCGCTTTCCTTATCAGTTTTACTGCCACACCACAAACAGGCGGCACGAACAGCTTCACTTTCATGGATTTAGCGTTCAATGCACGGTCACTGGGATTAGGAACCGATTTCATTTCCGTAAAAGATACCGATGTCAATCTTGGCGTTGCAAATCCGTCGTTGATCAATTCACAGATGGACAAGCATGCCTCTTTTAGTCAAGCTCTAGTTCCTGGCGGAATAAATTATGGAATGGTCAATTACGCGAGAACCTTGAAGAAGAACTTTGTCGGTGTCGGACACATTCGTTTTGTCGACTATGGAAAAATGACCAGACGCGATGAATTCGGAAATGATCAAGGTACCTTCAAACCAATGGATATGATCATTGGAGCGAGTGTTTCCAAACCATTCTCACCAAAGCTCTCGATTGGTGCTTCACTTAATTTTATTTATTCCACCTTAGCTTCCTACACCTCCTTGGGCGCTTCGGTCGATTTTGCAGGAAATTACTACAACGAAGACAATGAATTTTTGGCCACCCTAATGGTGAAAAATGCAGGATACCAATTCAAAGGATATACGAAGAAAACACACGATCCCTTGCCCGTGAATGTTCAATTTGCCGTTTCGAAGAAATTGGCACACGCACCCTTTCGGTTTTCCTTTTTGGCGCACACTTTAAATCGTTGGGATTTGAGTTATGTGGATCCAAATGCAAAAGAAACGATAGATGCTTTAACAGGTGATACTATTCCAGTCCCAACTGCAGGTTTTGTGGAGAAAATTGGTCGGCATTTGACGTTTCAAACAGAAATACTCGTTTCGAAAAACTTCCATTTACGCGCTGCTTTTGACTTACAAAAACGACAACAAATGAAATTGGAAGTACGTCCGGGAGCGAGTGGATTTTCTTTTGGTGCAGGATTTTATTTCAAGAAATTCTCTGTAGATTACGGAATGGCCGTAGTTTCACGAGCTGGACTTCAACACATGATCTCCTTGAGCACCGACCTCGACCAATGGCGCAAATAAGGCAGAAAATTACTTATCTTCGTCACCGATGAACGAAGGCTTAAACTCCAAAAAAATTACAATTGCCATAGACGGACATTCCTCGTGCGGCAAAAGCACATTGGCGAAGGAATTGGCGAATGAATTGGGATATATTTACATCGATTCAGGCGCTATGTACAGAGGGGTGACACTTTTCTGTAGACGCCATGATTGGGTTTCTCCCGAACATTTAGACAAAGAAAAAATCATTGCGCATCTGAACGAAATTGAACTACGATTCATTTTTGGACCAGTAATGGAAAAGCCGCAATTGACCTTAAACGGTGAACTTGTGGAAAAATATATTCGTTCGATGGAAATTTCCAATGTCGTTTCTCCGGTTGCAACAATAAAGGAGGTTCGCCAAAAATTGGTGGAAGAACAAAGAGAAATGGGTGCTTTGGGCGGTGTAATCATGGATGGGCGTGATATTGGATCTGTCGTTTTCCCAGATGCTGAATTGAAAATATTTCTAACCGCTTCTCCAGAAGTTAGAGCAATACGCCGATATGACGAGTTAAAATCGACTGGAGCTGACGTGACTATTGCTGAAATCAAAACAAATCTTCTCGAAAGAGATCGAATAGACAGTACACGTGAAGAAAGCCCATTGATTCAAACCCCAGATGCATGGGTGTTGGACAACTCACGCTTGTCAAAAAAGGAACAATTGAGTATAGTTATTGACCGTATTCGTGAAATTTCAGCTCAATAACTTTATATTTGTGCGAATTCTGACACAATACTTTAAGAATTTCACACTATCACCTACTCATTTTAAAATATAAATCCCCAATGATTCGCAAGAATCACAGAACTGATTGAAAATGGATTCAATAGGAAAAATAACAGAAGACCTCATAAACCGCAGTCCTTTTTTGCGTGAAGCAATAACGGATAACTTGATTAACATTTCCGCTTTGGCGAGAAAGTTAAAACCAGAAATTGAGAGCAAAATGGGCAAACCCATTAAAGAAGGCGCTATTGTGATGACAATAAAACGTATGTCTCCTGGTCTGTATCATCGATTGAATATCAAGATTACGAATATGATGTCGGAATTAGGTGATTTTCTTGTGAGAAGTAATCTTTCCGATTTTACTTATGAGAATTCAGAGTCTTTAAAAAATGCACAAACCGATTTCATACAATTATTGAGAAAGGAAAACGACAACTTTTACACCATCTCTCAAGGATTATCGGAAACAACTTTTATAGTATCGGCCAGTCAAAATGAAATAGTAAAAGAATTCTTCAAAAAAGAAAAACTCAAGGCACACAGCGAGAAATTAGCATCCGTAACGGTAAAATTACCGACTGTAAACACAGAGATTTACGGTATCTACTATTATATTCTGAAGCAATTGGCGTGGGAAGGAATTAATATCGTACAAGTAGTGTCTACTTCGAATGAGTTTACGATCGTTGTGAATCAAGCTGAAATAGATATCGCTTTTAAGATCTTGATGAATTTGAAGCGCTACGCTTAAGCTTTACATTTCTCTTCCGGAGTAGCTCCACATAATCCGCAAGAAGCGCCTTGGTCTTGCACTAAAGGATTGTTACTTGCACAAGTTCCAGCAAATTTTCCGTCTTTTTTCGCCCAAATTTTGATTGCAATACCTGCAAAACAAAGTGCTAATAAACCGATAGAAAGTAAAACAAGTTTCATTTTGAATTAATTTTAAGACAAAGTTAAGGCTTTTCAATTGCCTTGCAACAATTTCCCTGTTCCATAGTTACTCCATTCTATTGAACCAGGAGTATCAGTGTAATAAACATTGCCACTACTCCATGTCTCACATTTTAAAACATTCGCGCTATTTGTTCCAATTTTCAAGTCATTTGAACCTTTGCTGATAACAATTAAGTCATTGAGCACCTGCAATTCACGAGTATCTCCAAATGCATTTCCCTTCGCGGACAATCGTGCATAATTACAATTCCCCCGAATTGCATAATCAGTCCACGACGGCTCAGCAGATACCTCTAAATTTATACAATTCACCAACAAATCCAAGGATCCAGCCCCTTCTCGTAGTATTACATCCAATTTTGGAGATGAGAGTGTTCCTTCGTTGGTCAGAGAGTAAGAACCTTGATAAATGATTTCATCCAAAGATTTGTAGTGAATCTCAACCGAAATTATCTTTTTTAAACTCCTTAAAAACTTGCACTTGTTTTCATTCGTAATAGTTAACCTGCCATCTATCACTGTCGTGCAGACCGAATTCAAGACATTTTCACCACCAGTTAAAACAACAAACGAACTTGAATCATGGATTAAATGATAGTTCAAAAAAGCGCCAAGATCTATTTTATGGAAATCCGACAAATCAACTTTTTTATCAATTGTTGATCCATTAAATTTCCAACAAGATCTATCTTCTGATTTTTTACAACCAAGAGCAAAAAGCACTAGAAGAAGTATTAATCGATTCATTTCTTTTTATTAAAAACATATCCTACACTCCATTCTACGTAATCAGCCTTTCCCCAATTCGATTTCAAAGTTACGCCGACCAATAAATTGTTCTTGAATTTATAACGCATCCCGATCCGATGATATATATGATCTTCTGGTAGATATCTATCTTTAAAATAGAACCCCATGCCTAGTACAGTCGAAAAACGGTCAAAAGTCAACACGTATCCGGTAAAAAATCCACCTTGAAAAATGTCAATTGGTTTTTTTTCAAATTCAGGCAAATATTCTAGAAGTGCCGTTTTATAAATTCCATCCAGACCAAATTCAACTCCACATTTTGAACTAAAAACTTTTCGAGCAAAAACATTCAATGCGTAAATCGGATATTTTTTTCCCTTTGATATTGAAATATCTTTAGCGGATAAAATAAAATTTATCCCAAAATCCCATGGAGCCTTCCACGACCCAGCATATTTACTTCGTTCCTTTTGCCGAAAAATACCTCGTTTGTTGCCATAAGACAAAGTAAGTGTTGGATAGTTCAAACCCAAGTTGGGCAATTTATTTGCACCATTCGAAAAATGATTCAAACCCATACCTATGCCAAATTCGTTATTTCTACTATAAAATCGATAATTCAAGGACATCTGGACAATTACGTTTACATGCGCAGAAATAGCATTGTTCTTTGGGTTAGAAATAGGATCAAAAACCTTTGACGCGATTGCTAATCCAGAACCTACGCGAGCAGAAAACGAATGTTTATCAGTCCGATAAAATGGCAAATCTCCAAAAGCAAATCCTCCAAAAAGTGAACCCAAAATATCTAAATTACCTGTACTTGTATAAAAAGTAGTAATGCCAATTCGTGGAGTTGCATATGCCTTTGCCCATGTTTCTCCTTCTTTCAAGTCGAGAAAATAAGTTAATTCTCCTGCAAAAACGGGATCTTTTGGTAAATGTGCAATCGTCGGACGATGAACCGCCAAATAACCTGAATGCACTTTGGCCTCCAATCCCCAATTGTTTTGGGCAAAGATTCCATTGCTGCTGCAAATCAAGAAAAGTATAACGAGCTTGTTCATCTTTCGGGAACAAATTTAGATTATTCTTCTATGTTCTCAGATAAAACCTAATTTTATCACAAAAAAAAGTATGGACGCCAGACTTGTAGCTTTTAAACGATTGTTGAATATCATGGATGATCTCCGCGAAAAATGCCCGTGGGACATGAAACAGACCTTTCAGACACTTCGACACCTCACTATTGAGGAAAGTTATGAATTGACCGATGCAATTTTGGAAGAAGATTGGAAATCGCTGGAAGGTGAAATTGGTGATTTGATGTTGCACTTGGTTTTTTATTCCAAAATTGGAAGCGAACAGAAACTGTTTGATATCACTTCTGTTCTGGATCAAATTTGCGATAAGTTGGTCCACCGTCACCCACATATTTATGGTGATGTTAAAGTTCAAGACGAAGAAGAAGTCAAGCGAAACTGGGAAAAATTAAAACTGAAAGAGGGTAAGAAGTCTGTGTTAGAAGGCGTTCCAAATTCTCTTCCAGCCATGGTGAAGGCGATTAGAATACAAGAAAAGGCAAAAGGAATCGGTTTTGAGTGGTCGGATAAAAAAGACGTTTGGGATAAAGTAAAAGAGGAATTACAAGAATTTGAGGTGGAAGCCGAAAAAAAATCGGACAACATGGAAGAAGAATTTGGCGATTTGCTCTTTTCTTTAATCAATTATTCTCGCTTCGTGGACATCAATCCAGAGAATGCCTTGGCCAAAACCAACAATAAATTCAAGGCTCGTTTTCAACTCATGGAAAAATATATTCTAGAAGAAGGATGGAAAATCAGCGAATTGGGATTAGAAAAGCTAGACATTTATTGGGAAAAAGCAAAATTAGAACTCAGGCAGAATTCGTAAAACTTTACAACTAAATACTGTTCAATCAAGGAGTCCTAACCTTGACTAGATTTTTACTCGTTTTCACTTCAATTACTTCTTTGTTTACTTATATTCGCGTTTCAAAGATATTTTTATTCGAATGAGAATTATTATTGCCATTAATTTCCTCTTTTGGGGTTTTCAATTAGCCGCACAGGATGTCAACATTAGAGGATTCATTTATTCAAAAGCAACCGGTGAAGCAATCCCGTATCAGAAAGTAAAACTTCTCAATGTAAAAGATAGTTCGATTGTCACAGGAGCAACTTCCGATATTAACGGATACTACAGTATGTCTGGAATAACGCAAGGAACATATATCTTAAATGTCTCTTCGTACGATTTCGCAACTATTTGGGAACCTATTAAGGTGGATAAACCAACAGGAATCATTGATGTTAAATTTGAGTTGGAAATCGATGATCAAGTTAAGGCATTCGGTGAAGTTAAGGTAAGCGCCGAATCAAAACAGAAGAAAACAGAAGTGCAGATTTCAACTATTAAATTGGATAAAAAAGGTTTAGAACGTATTCCGAGTATGGGAGCCGAGAACGACATTATTGGTGCCTTAAGCGTTACGCCGGGTGTTGTGACAACTGGTGACCAAGGTGGGCAACTCTATGTTCGTGGTGGGACGCCAATTCAAAATAAGATTCTTTTGGACGGAATGACGATTTATAGTCCTTTCCATTCTATCGGATTTTTCTCGATTTTTGAAACAGAATTAGTAAAAAGTGCAGATGTATACACCGGAGGATTCGATGCTCAATATGGTGGACGTATTTCTTCAATTATGGATATTACGTACCGTGATGGAAACAGAAAGAATTTTGGAGGAAAAGTATCAGCATCACCCTTTTTGGCCAAAGTTGTACTAGAAGGTCCATTTACCAAGAATGCCGATAGCTCAGCCAGTAATGCTTCGTACATATTCTCTGCGAAACATAGTTTATTGGATTATACCTCTCGGAAATTATACCCTTCTATCAATGATGGAAACGGATTGCCTTTCAACTTTACGGATTTATATGGAAAAGTGACTTTCAATTCGGAAGGAGGTTCTAAAGTGAGTGTATTTGGTTTTCATAACCGCGATAGTGTAAATTATAGCATTGCAGATATCGATTGGCAAGCTTCTGGTGGAGGTGTGAACTTCATATTAGTACCAAGCAGTTCGCCCGTTTTTATTCGAGGACATGTGAATGGATCAAATTATACGACTACCTTCAATGAAGTTGGGGCGCCTGCAAGAACAAGTTCTATTGGCGGGTTTGATTTAGGATTTGACTTCACCTATTTCTTGAAGAAAGAAAGCGAGTTCAACTACGGAATTAATTTAGGTGGGTTTTCAACGGACTTTAAAACCTCAAATGAAATTGGTCAAACAATCCAAGTGGAAGGATTTACGACAGAAATTGGATTGTACGCTAACTATAGAATTGTTCGCGATCGATGGGTAATTCAACCTAGTTTCAGAACCCAAGTTTACGCTACATTGAGCACCATTTCATTTGAGCCACGCTTTGGAGCGAAGTACAATGTGAATGAGAATTTCCGCTTGAAAATGTCAGGTGGTCGATACTCTCAAAACTTTACCTCTGCATCATCGGATAAAGATATCGTGAATTTATTCAATGGCTTACTTTCTGCTCCTGAGTCGGTGCAAGAAACATTCGTAAATGAATTTGGAAAAACGAAAACTCCGAGTAACGGAATTCAATATTCATGGCACGCAATTATTGGTGGTGAAATTGATTTGACTAAAAAATGGTCGATGAATATTGAGGCATATTACAAGTATTTCCCACAGTTGAGTAATATCAATATCAACAAATCCTACGATGATATTGCAGAATTTGCGAGCGTACCAGACGAATCTAAAAAAGACTTTTTAATCGAGTCGGGTTCTAGTTACGGAGCAGATTTACTTTTGAAATATAGCGAAGAGCGTCTATTCCTTTGGGGAGTTTATTCGTACGGTAAATCGGTTAGGTGGAACGGATTCAATGAGTACTTTCCTGTTTTTGATAGAAGACATAACGTGAATCTTGTTGGTACCTACTTATTTGGTAAAAAGAAAGATTTAGAGTTAAGTATCCGTTGGAATTTAGGGTCTGGTCTTCCATTCACACCTACTGCAGCTTATTTTCAAGGAGAAACATTTTCAGATGGTGTAGGTACAGATTACGTAAACAGCAACCCAAATGTTATTTCTTCGAGCTTGGATGATTTGAATTCAGAACGCCTGCCTTACTACCACCGTTTGGACATTACTGTGAAGAAGCAGTTTATTTTCAAAAACAAAGATGTATTGGAATTGATAGCAAGTGTTACGAATGTTTACGATCGAAGAAACATATTTTACATCAATCGCGTTTCACAAGAAACACTTTACCAATTCCCCGTTCTTCCAAGTATAGGCTTGAGTTATAAATTTTAAAAAAGGCAACTGACAGCCGTTTTATCGTTTTTAACATACGTAGCTTAACAGTTTATTGACAAAGCGTATCTCGAAAACCGTTATTTTTTTTTCAATAGAAATAAGTTAACTTATTCTAAACCAATCATAATGAGACCAAAAAGCACATTTACAGCCCTCGACTTTCTATTTGTTTTTGGATTTTCTTTCGGACAAGATTCGGATCGTTGATGAAAATTAATTTAACCCAAGCGTTTGCGTATTTTTAGCAAATTTTTGGATATAGAAAAGCCCGAGCCAATGAAGAGCTTTCGTTTAAAGAACGTTGAAGTTCGTGTGATCGAAGATTAAATTCGATTAATAAAGTTTTATAGAATTGGATGGAACTCGGCTTATAGGTCGGGTTATTTTTTTGATTTGCTCACAAAATAACGACTTAAAACACTGAAAATAAAAAGCATTTAGAGACTTTTCTAAGTCTTTAAGTTTATCAAATATATAGATCAAAAAATTATTTCTTCCACGCCTCCAGCGCCTTTACCTGTCCATTCGTCGGATTCTTCATTTCAACAATACTGTACACATTGAAAAATGAACGTTGCAATTCCGGCAATCTCAATTCAACTATCTTCCCTTTTCGCTGAACCAACAAAGTTTTCTCAAAGTTATCGCATAATTCCAACCATTGATCCAGTTCACCTTGACAAGCATTTCCATTCACAGCAATAATATCATCCTCCAACATTATTCCGCCCATATCAGCCGTTCCGCCAGTAAAGACAGACATTACTTTGAAATTTTGACCTTCAGGCATTGTTTTAATTCCCAGTTTCGCTTCGCTGTATTTGGGCGATGGAACGTGAGACAATTCCATTCCTATGTATTCCAAAGCATCCGCTAAAATGATTTCATAGGCCTTCGTTCCATGGAAATAATCAGTAAACAATTCCGTCCAATCCTCTCCAGTAATATTCTCTATTTCAGCTTTGTAATCCGCTTCTGAAACTCCTTTACCTTGCAAAGCAAGGTCGAAATACAAACGTTTCATCAACTCATCCAAACCGTATTTGTCTTTTGTCGCTCTGCGGATCCGAACATCCGTCACAAAAGCCAACAAACAACCTTCCGTATAAATCGATACTTTGCGGCCAGGCACGCCAGCTTCGTATCCATCTAACCAAGTATCAAACGAAGATTCGGTAACTGAATAATTGAATCGTCCAGGATTGTCAAAATGCTTTTGCAATTGCTGATTGAACTCAATTTTGTAATGATTCCAATCAAAAACACCCGATTTCAGCAAGAATAAATCACCTTGATAGGTCGTAACGCCTTCACAGATGTAACCGAGTTCGGAGAAATTTTCTGCTTTGAAATTGTAGGGAAACATCTCAATCGGACGAATGGCTTTCACATTCCATGTATGGTATAATTCATGCGACGAAACGCCGAGTAAATCCACATACCCGTTTTTGAAAACAGAATACGTTGGCCCAAGAAGTATGACAGTTGAAGCATGATGTTCTACTCCATGATATGCTCTATATGGAGTAATTTGAAATAAGAAATGATACTCTTCCACAGGAAATTCAACAAATTTCTCTAATTGTTTTTGTGTGAAAGCAGAAAAATCTTTCTTCAAACGATCAAAGTCCACTTCCTCCATTCCTTGAAACCAAAGATGAAATTTGATGCCGCCTACTTCATATACATCATGTAACATACTCGGGGAAGCGATGAAAGGTGAATCCGCAATTGTTTGAAAATCAGGAGCATAAAGCGTATTTCCTTTTTGCTCTAAATTGCATGCAATCCGATAGTTTTCAGGGATATCCAATACACATTCTATCGGCATCTCAATCGTTTCATCCATGAAAACAAAACAATTTACAGGATTCACGTACATCTGTTCCTCTGAAAGGAATGTGCTTCCAGCGTTTAAATCCTTCGCGTAATATTGATACACCACACGAATCAATTCTTCCCCTTTAGTTTCGACTTCCCAAACCGCTTTGTGCAATTTTTTAAACGACAAAGCCTTCTTCGAAGAACCGAAAACCTGAAAATGACGCACGTTTTTGGCAAAATCCCCCAATTCGTAACGTCCAGGACGCCAGGTTGGCATGTAAACCGTGGTAATGTCTTCCGAAACGGGAAATTCAGCTTCAATTTTCAAATATTGTTGATGTGCATCTGCACCTGAAAGTGTGTATTTTATTGCCATTTTTTTATTTGTGTTCATCATGGTATAGGATCATTACAAAGTTACCAAATCGAAAATCAAAACATTAGATCCCCATAAAAATTGTTCCTCAATAAGCTGATTGCTTTTGATTATCAAATTGAAAATCAGAACATTAATTGAAATTTAAAATCTCAAATTAATTTCTGCAAATACAAAACACATTATCGTCCACTGGTAATTCTGAAAAAGAATAAATTTCAATCAACTTCGACCTCCGTTCCTTCCCTCCTTTCAACTTGTAAAAAGAATAATTACCAATGAAAACTAATTTGTCATACAAAGCTTTCCGTGAGCCAATTTCTCGTTCCTCGGAAAATTCTACAATCAAGATCGGTTTATCTTTTCGAATCGTTTCTTCCGCTCCAGTCAGCACGGCCAACTCCATTCCTTCCACATCAATCTTCATCATGTCGACACGAATTCCTTGACTTACCGCTACGGCATCAAAAGAAAGAATTTTAATTTCTATTGACGCTGCATTTTCGCCTTTCACCACAGTCGAAGCTGCACCGCGATTGATAGACCAATTATCGAATAAAATCAACGTTTCTCGCTCTTTCCCTAATCCGCATTCAAAGGATTGAATTGAATTCATCCCATTCAATCCAAAATTCTTTTCCATAATTTCGAACGTTCTCGGATTCGCTTCAAATGCCCAAACTTGACCATAATTTCCAACCACTTTTCTAGCCGTCATGGACATCAAACCGATATTCGCACCTACGTCGATAAAGGTTTGTCCTTTTTGTAAATGTGTTTCGATGAAATTTAAAGTCCCGCGTTCGTAGGTTCCTGTCTCAAACAAACTACGTTCAACACCCAAATCTTTAGATGGGTTAATCCACAACTTTAATCCAGAAGGGATTTTAAGAATATGTTCACCTACTTTATCGACCTTAGGCAAAAGCCATTTCGGCAAAAGCAAGGAAAGTATACGAAATCCGGGGAAATCGATATTTCGGAAAAAAGTAATCAGTCGATGTTGCCATATTGTAATGCGGTATGTCGACTTCGGGTCTTTCACGAAACGAATTTAAGCATAAAGTGCCTCTTGCTGTTCTGCAATTTTCGCATCCGCCAAATAATTATCATAAGGCATCATTTTGTCCATGAAACCATTTGGCGAAATCTCAATAATTCGTGTCGCAACTGAATTCGTCAAAGAGTGGTCATGAGAAGTGAAAATCATGTTTCCAGCAAACTCTTCCATTCCCTGATTCAATGCCGTAATCGATTCCAAATCCAAGTGATTAGTCGGTTCGTCCATCATCAGGAAATTTGCTTTTGCAAACATCATTCTCGACAACATACAACGTACTTTTTCACCTCCAGACAGTACTTTTGCGCTTTTTAATGCTTCTTCACCTGAGAACAACATTCGTCCCAAGAATCCACGAAGCGCCACCTCTTCACGCTCTTCATCTGTTTGTGCATATTGACGTAACCAGTCAATTAACGATTCTTTGTGTCCATCGAAAAAAGTATGATTTTCATTCGGTAAATAAGCTGAAGTTATCGTTGTTCCAAATGTAAATTCACCTGTATCAGGTTTTCTATTTCCATTCAAAATTTCAAACAAAGCAGTCAATGCAACTGAATTTTTAGAAATAATCGCAATTTTATCATTTTGATTCATCGTAAACGTCAAATCCTTGAACAAAACTTCTCCCTCATGCGAAGCAGAAAGGTTTTCCACTAATAAGATTTGATCCCCTGGCTTGCGTTCAATGTTGAAATTGATTCCTGGATATTTTCTTGATGAAGGTTGAATTTCTTCCAAATCCAATTTGTCCAACATCTTCCGACGAGAAGTCGCTTGTTTCGATTTCGATGCATTGGCAGAAAAACGAGAGATAAAGTCTTGCAACTCTTTTTTCTTATCTTCCGCTTTTTTGTTTTTATCTGAACGCTGACGTGCCGCCAATTGTGATGATTGGTACCAGAAGGTATAATTACCGGTGAACAAGTTTATTTTCGAGTAATCGATATCGCAAATGTTCGTACAAACCGTATCCAAGAAGTGTCTATCGTGCGATACAACAATCACGGTGTTTTTAAAATCCAATAAGAAGTCTTCCAACCAAGAAATCGTTTTGATGTCCAAGTCATTTGTTGGCTCATCGAGAATCAACAAATCAGGATTTCCAAAAAGCGCTTGGGCCAGCAAGATTCGAACTTTCAATTCGCTTGGCATATCGCCCATCAAACTGTAATGTCTCGCTTCTTCAATTCCTAAATTCGACAACAAAGTCGCCGCATCTGTTTCAGCGTTCCAGCCTTCCAAATCGGCAAATTCACCTTCCAAAGTAGCCGTTCGCATTCCGTCTTCATCGGAAAAATCAGGCTTTGCGTACAAAGCATCTTTTTCCGTCATGATTTCAAACAAACGCGTATGACCCATAATCACCGTTTGCAAAACTTGGTACTCATCAAAAGCGTTGTGATTTTGAGAAAGAACCGCCATTCGTTTACCAGGCTCCAACTCTACTCTGCCTTTCGTTGGGTCTTGATCGCCCGTTAAAATCTTAAGAAAAGTTGATTTTCCAGCTCCATTTGCGCCAATAACACCATAGCAATTGCCATGCGCGAAGGTCAAATTCACGTCGTCAAAAAGGACACGCTTACCAAACTGAAGGGATAAATTATTTACGGATAACATATTATTTACTTGAAAATTCGGTGCAAAGATACAGGATTTTTATTGAATTTTAGAATAGTAATTTGTTTGAGAATGGAAAGGGATTTCGCTTCCCTTAATCCCTCCTGAAGGAGGAGGTTAAAGAATATTAACTTCCCTTTCCAACTGAACCCCAAACATCTCCTTTACCGTATCCAAAATTTTGGTGGATAAATCGTAAATGTCCTGACCTTTCGAACCACCGTAATTGACTAAAACCAAAGCTTGTTTTGAATGAACTCCATAATTTTTAATTCGCATGCCTTTGAAACCGGCTTTTTCGATGAGCCAACCGGCGGCCAATTTGGTTAAACTTGGATTAAGTCGATCTGGGTATTGTGGCATATCTGGATAAGCAGCTAACAGTTTTTCAGCCTGTGCTTTCTCAATAACCGGATTCTTAAAAAACGACCCTGCATTGCCAATTTCTTTAGGATTCGGCAACTTACTTTCTCGAATGGCGATAACAGCATTACTGACGTCTCTGATAGTCGGATTATTAATACCTTTACTGTTCAATTCATCGTTAATGGCACCATATGAAGTATTGACATTTGCTTCTTTGTTCAGTCGAAATTCTACGTTAGTGATGATATATTGATCTTTTAATGCTCTTTTGAAAACACTTTCTCTATAGCCAAAAGCGCATTGTTCGGTATTAAAAGTATGCACTTCTCCTGAAGCAATATGCAAAGCTTCTAATTGATGAAAAGTGTCTTTAATTTCAATGCCATAAGCACCAATATTCTGCATAGGACTAGCCCCTACACTACCTGGAATCAAGCTTAGATTTTCAATTCCCGCCAGATTTTTATTCAAACAATTCAAAACGAATTCGTGCCACACCTCTCCCGCACCCGAGCGAACAATTGCGTCTATATTGGTTTCTGAAATGACTTCAATTCCTTTTATCTCATTTCTTAAAACAATTCCTTTAAAATCTTGGGTCAACAACAAATTACTTCCACCACCCAAAACGAGCAAAGGCAAATTTAATCTCTTCACTTCTGCCAGCTGAGATTTTAATTCATCAACGGACGAGAATCTCCCGAAATAATCGCATTTCATGCTGATGCCGAAAGTGTTGTATGGTTGTAGATTAAAATGGGTTTGAAACATGTGGGTAAAGATAGGTAGGATTCTATCTCAAATTTATTTCTTTAGGAAAGGATTTTAAAAGTGGTTAGTTGATAAAATGGGATTTTAGTGAATTTATACAATTGAGCTTATAGCAACTCACCTTCCGTCCCGCCTCAGGGCGGGAAACCAACTTGTACTTCAATTTTAATTTTCACTGTACTTTAAGCTTCCCTCCTTGAGGAGGGACTGAGGGAGGTGAAATCCTATGATTTAAGTTTCAAACCGATAAATCCATGGGCTGAGCCTGTCGAAGCCCGACAATTATTCCTTAATTTTACAAAATGAAATTACGCCAAGTTCCCCTCGAATATATCGAAGCACTATTCAAAAACACCATGATGGAAACCTTAGGAATCCGTTGCGTGGAGCTAGGCGACGACTATGTGGTAGCGACAATGCCGGTAGACAAACGAACACATCAACCTTTAGGATTGTTACATGGTGGAGCAAGCGCAGCTCTCATTGAAAGTATCGCATCGATGGGTTCGACTTTATTGATTGATCTCGAAAAAGAAGTGCCAGTTGGCTTGGAAATAAATGCAAATCACATTAGTGGAATGAAAAATGGATTGGTCAAAGCGATTGGAAAATTAGTACACGGCGGCAGGCGAACGCATGTGTGGCAAGTGGATTTGTTCGACAATGAGACCGAAAAACTGGTCTGCACCGGACGCTTAACCGTAATGATCGTTCCAAAATAGAAATGGCAGATATCCTAATATATCGAATACCTGAGAAAGAAGTCGTTGATCAAACGGGCGAATTTCGACGCACAAGCGTTCCTGATTCGACGAGTAATTTCTGCATTGCCAACAGCAACAAAAGTGCGCTCTATTATTTTCATGAAACGGGCGAAAAAGCTGCATATTTTTATTCGGATCGAGCTCCGTATGCGGTAAGTAAAAAAGAATATTTGATGGGGGGCGAATCTCTCATCCACAATTTCGATTTGCACGGATTGCAAAAAGCGGTGTACGGACGAGTGAAAAGCGTTTACTTCGACGAAACAAAATGTCGTGAGATGTTTGATGAATTGTGCGAACGTTACCCAAAAGCTTTCGTCTATCTCGTTTCTAGCGAATTATTCGGAACATGGATAGGTGCAACACCTGAAGTTTTACTATCGATGCATGGACACCAGGGATATACTATGTCGCTTGCTGGAACCAAAAAAGTTCACGCCGGCGAAGCATGGGACGACAAAGAAATGGAAGAACAATACATCGTGACGGAGTTTATCCAAAACAGATTGTTGACCCAAGATTTACAAGAAATTGAACAACATGGGCCCTTCGATATTGATGCTGGACCTGTCAAACATTTGCGCACCGATTTTTCGTTCTACAGTCCAGATAAATCGGCGATAGACATTGCATTAGAACTCCACCCGACACCTGCTGTAGCTGGTGTTCCAACGAAAATAGCACAAGATTTAGTAGCGACCATCGAACCGTTTTACCGTGATTTATACACCGGCTTCATCGGTGCTACAGACGAGAAAAACAGTTATTTGTACGTCAATTTGCGTTGCTGTCAAATTTTACCGGGAAAGGCCTATTTGTACATTGGGGGTGGATATACATCTTCCTCTATTCCTGAAGATGAATGGGAAGAAACGGAAAACAAAGCCCGGACTTTATTGGACATCTTAGAAAAAATTGATCCTCGATGAGTTATTTGACGAGTGCAAAAAAGAACGTCCATTTATTTGTTGAAACCTCTGTTGCAGCTGGCTTGAAACATATAGTCATTTCCCCAGGTTCACGAAACGCACCTTTGACCATTTCTTTTGACGAACATCCTGAAGTAAAAACGACTTTGGTGCACGACGAGCGCAGTGCTGGATTTTTCGCCCTTGGAATCGCACTTCAATTGCAAGAACCCGTTGCTGTTTTATGTACTTCCGGTTCAGCTGTCCTAAATTATTTTCCAGCGGTTGCTGAAGCTTATTACCAAAATATTCCTCTAATCGTCATCAGTGCCGATCGTCCACAAGAATGGATCAATCATGGTGATGGGCAAACGATTATGCAAGACAATGTGTTCGGAACACATATGCACAGTTTCATTCAACTTGAGGACAAATACGAGACTGAACATTACTATCAGTTTCTCTGCATGGAAACGCTCGATATTATCAATAAAGCAAAAGGTGAATGGTCTGGGCCCGTTCATATCAATTTTGCTTTGGAGGAGCCTTTATACAACACAGTCGAAGTGTCTGATTTTCATGCAGCACAAGCTAAATGCCTCAGTTATGCTGACCAGACCAAATCCAATATAGAGAATTCGACTACTATAGATTGGGCACTTTTTCAAAATCAATGGTCAGCGGCCAAAAAGAAGATTGTGCTATGCGGTCAAATGCCTAAAAAAAGAGCTTTATTAGACCAATTGAAAACCATGTCCGAAGATCCGACGGTGCTCATTATGGTGGAAAACACCTCCAATTTGTATGATTTAAAGTTCGTGCATTGCATAGACAGAACCATCGAACATTTGGACCGAAATAATTCTGATTTTATTCCTGAAATACTCGTCACTTTGGGCGGTGCAATTGTTTCAAAAAAAATCAAGAACCTGTTCCGCGATTGGAACATTCAACACCACTGGCGAGTTGGCTATGCGTTTCCAGAAATGGACACTTTCCGTCACCTTTCAGAATCGGTGGAATGTGCGCCAACCAACTTTATCCGAAAATTGAACGAAGCGCCCCGGAACACAGTGGAATTATATGCTTCCAAATGGAAAAGCATCGACTTTATTCGCCAAGAAAAAACGACTGAATTTTGTAAAAGTGCACCTTTCTCCGATTTAAAAGTCTTTTCTATTCTAAACGATTACTTGCCTGAAATGAGTGTCGTTCACCTCGGAAATTCGAGCGTTGTGCGCTACGCTCAGTTGTTCGACCCCATAGCTTCAATTACCTATCAATCCAACAGAGGAACGAGCGGAATCGATGGAAGCATGAGCACAGCAACTGGCGCCGCTTTCGCAGACAAAGACTCATGGCACGTGCATGTCACAGGCGATATCAGCTTTTTCTACGACAGCAATGCCCTCTGGAACAAATTCTTAACGCCCAATCTTCGCATTTTCTTGATTAACAACGAAGGCGGCGGGATTTTTAAAATTATCCCGGGTCCCAATTCTACCCAGCAATACAAAAAATACTTCGTAGCCGAACACCAGCATTCTGCCGAGCACATTTGCAAAGCTTTTGAAATGGAGTATTTCTCAGCTCGAAACACAGAAGAACTCCATGGACACATGGAAGCATTCTATCAGCATGAAGAGGATGGCCGACCGAAATTGATGGAGATTTTTACCGACACAGAGCTGAATCCTGAGGTATTGCATAGTTATTTTGCAGCTTTAAAATGATGCTTGGAACGCGGATAGGTTTGAAGCATGTAGAGGATTTTTTATGTCAAAATAATTTGGTATACTCGCAGTCTGTGAATGAATTAAAATGCAATTATGGATGTTCTCAGATAACCATTATTCTCCAAACGTATGACTTCCAAGGTATCAACCCATAAAAAAATATATCTTCTATTTTCCGCACTTCTGTGCATCGGCATGAGCAATGCGCAACAAATTTCTTTTGGCCCTGCTCCTGCCGTTTCTCAATTCTAGCAAGCGGATGCTGGCGGTCTTGCCTTTGGCGATATCGATGGAGATGGTGATTTAGATTTTATCGCAACCGGCAGCGGCCCAAGTCAAGGCATTAAAACTACGATATACACCAACGATGGTCTAGGGAATTTCGCATTTGGAAAATGGAACCTACATTGCGAAAATCCAAACGGAAAATGGGTTGCAAACACATAAAATCGTTAAGAATTAAGTAATTAAAAAAATATGTCAGAACAAGGAAAAGTTGCCGGTAAAGCGCCCATTATGCAAAATCTAGAAAAAGGTAAAACCTATGCCTGGTGCACATGTGGAATGTCTGCCAATCAGCCGTGGTGCGACGGCTCTCACAAAGGGTCAAGTTTCGCTCCTAGCATGCTCAAACCAGAAGAAAACCGAAAAGCCGCCATGTGTACATGCAAACAATCGAGAAATGCGCCTTTTTGCGATGGATCGCATAAGACATTGTGATTAATCCAACTCTACAACAACCTCATTTTTTCTAAAGAGAATATCAAAAGGTGGATTGTAGCCGAAATAAGAGAAACGTCCTGTATGCGGAATGCCCTTCGCATCCAATTCGGCGATTAACTTCTGCTTGTACCTTTCTATTTTTTCGTCGCTGGCCCAACCGCCAAATCGAATAGCTGCCATTTTCTTCTCAGGCATTTCCTTGAACACAATAGAGTTTTGATTGGGCTTCGGCAAGTTCTCTTTCTTTAGTTTTTTGGGCACCATAAACATCATTTCAGTCGAATCGTCAATAGACATTGCCACGGGGGAAGTCATGGATATTTTTTCATTGGTTTCGTTTCCACCAAAAATATAACCTGCCAATTGACGGAACCCACTACTCGATGCTTTTTTGTATTCCTTCATCGGTAATTTCACCGAAGTAAATAAACTCGCTTCGTATTGACGAATTTCAAAATCGTCGTATTTCATGGTAACGGTGTATGGATAGCTTTCGATATTATTTCTACTGAAATAAACATAGATTTGAAACAATAGAAACAGAGCCACGAGTACCCCAAGAATAATC
>ERZ887849.614-NODE-614-length-37569-cov-8.481394_pt1 | contig 37569 bp, 36 predicted proteins | sample MGYA00521267_ERZ887849 | MGnify/ENA primary metagenome ERZ887849 (study PRJEB32303, sample SAMEA104408601) | aquatic metagenome | biome: Brackish water; feature: Pelagic; material: water | place: Baltic Sea | collected 2014-06-06T16:11:00 | depth 2,863 m ... | reverse complement strand
TGGGTTCTGTCGCATTAATCAATTCTGATTCTGAAATTTAGTAATTATCTATGAGTTATGCTGCCAAAGAACAAAATGTTTTGAACGTTGTTTTTCTCGAATCAGCTATTTGACCCTTCCTAATAATGTTGACAACTTCGATACCCGCCAAGGTGCGTTGTGCTGACTCAAACTCCTTGAAGCCGGTGTCTATTGATATTCGCCTCTTTATATTTCGGTGGTCTTGTTCTACTATATTGTTTAAGTATTTGCATTGTCGGATTTTGATTTTTTTCACGGTCAACAGCTCACGATTAATTGAACGGATTCCTGATTTGTTCGCACCACTCTTATCGATATTAATTACTCTTGGTTTACTATTGTTACCTATAGCTTTGTTTAGAAACTTTTGCGCTGAGCCCTTCATTCTACGTTTGGTTAGCAAGAAGTCTACTTTATTTCCAAACTTATCTACGGCTCGATACAGATAGCGGTCCTTACCACCCACTTTAATATAGGTTTCATCCATTCTCCAACTTGAACCCACCTGCCGTTTTCTTTTGTTCATATTCTTTTCAACCTCTGGACTAAACTTAAACACCCATCTCTGAATTGTAGAATGATCAACTTCAACACCCCTGATTTGTAACAATTCTTCCACATCTCTGTAGCTCAAGGTAAATCTCAATTTGAAATAAACGGCTTGTAAAATGATCGATTTTGGAAAACGGTGATGTTTGAACATATCTTTAGAATTGTGATTGCGAAGATAAGTATCTTACCTTTGAATAGAATTAATGCGACAGAACCAAAATTGATAACTAATGATAAAAGTTGATAGGAAATGAGAAAGCTGTGAAGCGTGAAAAATGAGGGGTTTTGATAGAAAATGATAGTTAGAAATGAAAAAAGCCGCCCTTTGAAAAAGGCGGCTTTTGTTGTCCCACTAGGTCTCGAACCTAGACTCTTCAGTACCAAAAACTGACGTGTTGCCAATTACACCATAGGACAGTTTCACAACGTTCGCTTAGAAATGGTGTTCTTAACGCGGTGGCAAATTTATGAATAAATTCATTTCTCACAATGGAAAAAGTTAATTTTTTATGCTTTTTTCTTTCTTTTAGACCTAGTGGTCTGTTTTCTTGTGTTTTTTAGAAAAATTCACGACAAAAATCTTTTCGTGCATGGGATATATTCCTAAATTCGCAAGGCATAAACAGATGTCTGGTTTGAGAATGATGAACACAAGAACTCCAAGCTGACAGACTAAAACAACACTATGACATTTAAAAAATGGAATACGTACCTAGGATGGTCCGTTTTTTTAATCGCTACAATTGTTTACTTCTTAACGGCTGAACCAACAGTTAGTTTGTGGGATTGTGGGGAGTACATCACCGCAGCATACAAATTGGAAGTCGGACACCCTCCGGGAGCGCCTTTATTCATGGTAGTTGGACGAATGTTCTCCTTCTTCGCTGCTGAAGAAAATGTAGCGATGTGGATCAATCGCCTAAGTGGATTGTGCAGTTCAGCTACCATTTTGTTCATGTTCTGGTCCATCACCATGTTGGGTAAAAAGATTCTTTTGAATCGTAAAAGTGAATTAACTTCAGGTGATCAAATCGCCATTTTAGCTAGTTCATTTATCGGAGCCTTAGCGTACACATTCTCTGAATCATTCTGGTTCTCAGCTGTTGAGGGTGAGGTTTACGCCATGGCATCTTTGTTTACCGCGGTTGTCTTTTGGGCAATTTTGAAATGGGACGAAGAAATGGGCATTGTCCAAAATGGAAAATTGGCGGATAATGTTTATCCCGATCGTTGGTTGTTGTTGATTATGTTCTTACTCGGTTTGGCAATCGGAGTCCACCTTTTGGGTATCTTAGTTATACCAGCAATCGGTTTCACCATCTATTTCCGTTATAAAAAAGAAGCGAATCTAAAAGGCATTCTCATTACTGGAATTGTATCGATTATTGTCCTTGGATTTATCCAAGAAGGAGTTATTCCAGGTACGGTTAGTATAGCCTCAAAATTCGAGGTAATGTTTGTTAATTCTCTCGGTTTACCATTCTTTGCAGGAACTTTATTCTTCTTTGCAGTGATTGTGGGTGGAGCGATTTACTTGATTCGTCGAGCGAGACGAACAGGCAATACATTGATGTACAACATTACAATGGGAATGATTTTCTTGTTGATTGGTTATGGTTCTTTTGCAGTCATCGTTATTCGTTCCAACGCTAATACGCCTTTGGATGAGAATGATCCTGAGAATTTAGTTACGCTTCATGCCTATTTAAAACGTGAGCAATACGGATCTTCACCTTTGGCAACTGGTCAATACTGGAATTCGAAAGAAACTGGTGGGGCAATGGACAACGGACGTTGGAATGCAGGTGCCAATAATTCAGAATGGGACAGTTATTCACCGTTTTACATTCGCCGTTTCGTAGTTCAGAAAAACGATGCAGATATCAAAGGTTTCAAAAGCGAAAAGGCAGCAAATGAATATGCAAAAACACTTGGTTCAGGAACTGAAGTAATAGAAAAATATTGGGAATCCAACTCGGGAACGGCGCGAATGAACCGAATTCCGACCTACGAGCAAACGACATTCTTCCCAAGGATGTACAATGACCAAGATGCCACGAAAATACAGGGCTACAAAGATTGGTCAGGGTATGATTCCAGAGAGGATGCGGACACGGAAATTGGAAAAGATGGTAAAAGATTGCCAACATTTGGTGAAAACTTGACCTATTTCTTCAGTTATCAGGTCAATTGGATGTACTTCCGTTATTTCCTTTGGAATTTCTCTGGTCGACAAAATGACATTCAAGGTCACGGCGATCAAATGAGGGGGAACTGGATTTCCGGATTCAGCTATATTGATGCCACTCGATTGGGTAATCAAGATGAGGCTGCGCCATATTACACGAGCCAAAATCCGTCGAATAATAAATTCTTTTTCTTACCGCTTATTTTGGGAATCATTGGTTTAGTATTCCACTATTATCGTGCACCGAAAGATGCGTTTATTGTTACTCTAGTATTCTTATTCACGGGCCTTGCCATTGTCATTTACTTGAATCAAAAACCATTTGAGCCAAGAGAACGAGATTATGCCTACGCAGGATCCTTCTATTTCTTCGCCATTTGGATTGGTCTCGGTGTTTTAGCGCTCTATGAAGCTTTCCAAAATTTCGGCAAAGAAGAATGGAAGAAAATAGCAATCGTTGGGGCGGCCGGTTTATTGGTTGCGATATTCTTAGATATGTATGCGGATACTTCTTATCCTAATGTGATGAGTTGGTTGACAATGCTCGTCATTGGTGGTGGAGCACTGGGATTGATGTATGGACTTCGAAAAGTAATCGGTACAGACAAACAAGGTGCGATTGTAGCTGGTGTCATTGGATTATTTGTTCCATTAGTTATGGGAATTCAAGGCTGGGACGATCACGATAGAAGTGAAAGAACTTTTGCTCATGATCTATCTACAAACTATTTGGAATCATGTGGACCAAATGGAATCTTATTCACCAACGGTGATAATGATACTTTCCCATTATGGTACATGCAAGAAGTTGAAGGAGTTCGCACGGATGTGCGTGTTGCCAACCTATCTTTGATGCAAACAGATTGGTATACCGACCAAATGAAAATGAAGGCCTACGAATCAGAACCTTTGCCGATTAAGTTTAGAGAAGATCAAATCTTAAATTCTGCGGGTAACACCGATCAAGTATACTTCTTTGATTTATTGAACATGACCTCTATCGGTGTTCCGAATAGTCTACGCGATAAAATGATTAGGATGCGTTTGAAAGGCAATGAAGCAATTGCGACACAAGCCCTGGATGCATTGAACGTTCAAATGATGGGCAATATGGCTGCATATACAACGACAGATGCTAACTCAGTTAATCGTTTGGAATTGATCAAACAAGCAATGTCGACGAACATGTCTAGTGATTTAGCGAAGAATGTGATTTCGAAGTTTACAGCGGCAAACGAATTGTTTAACGGAATTCGTTCAGGTTCATTCAAATTTACAGATCAAAGTCAAATTCAGAAATTCCAAGAAGATATTTCTGCTTTCGAAACGAAATGGGATTTCTGTAATATTGATGACGCAATGGCCTTTGTGAGAGACGATGCGAATTTGGTAAATACTGAACGTAATGGTGTTATGCGAGTATTCCCAAGTAAAGGTTTTGTTTTGCCAGTTGATGTGGATAACGCAATAAAATCAGGTGTAATTACTGATGCGGATAGAGAAAACTGTGCGAAGGAAGTTCGTTTCTCTTTCAACAAACAAGCGATTCACAGAGAACAAGTAATGATTCTGGACATCCTTTCTAATAACGATTGGAAACGCGGAGTTTATTTCTCTTCTCCATATGGTGGTGATGCTTCAAAAGCTTTGTTTGATGCCCGTTTATTGAAACAAAACGGCATGACGTATGAATTGAACCCAACGGATGATAAAACGACGTATTTGAATACGGAGGTTATGATCAGTAACTTGATGAACAAGTATAAGTTTGGATTGATGAACAAAGAAGGCGTATTAACCGATTACTACGCTCGTCGTCACACAAAACAATACAGGCAATACTTTGAAATTCTTACGGATCAATTGGTGCGTGAAATGGACGATGCAAAAAGAATGAAAACAGACGGTCCGGCTTACATCACTCAAATGCGTGCGAGAGGGCAAGAAGGGGAAGTGTTACGCGTCGAAAAAATCATGAAGGACGGTGACAAAACCATCGCTGACAACAAGAAAAAAATCGTTGATTTATTGGACTTCTCTTTGAAAATTATGCCAACGAATCTTATTATTGATCACGGAGAGCCGAGTCAAGGTAGAGAGAATTACGAATTGGGTGGAGTGAAAATCCCAAGTCAATCGGATGGAAGTCTGCATGCTTACGTAACCAATTATTTTGCGGCAGGAGCTAAAGAAAAAGGGAACAAATTAGGGTTGGATTTGGCGAATCAATTGGAGTCAATAATCAACTACTTTATGTTGAGTGATCCTAGAATTGTCATGAAAGCCAGAAACACTTCTGATTTGTTTGCTGCGATGGACTCTTATTTCAAGATTTCAATTGCTGCCAACGATGCCGAATATGGCGATAAAGATGGTGCTTTGGCAAAAAGAACCAATGCAAACATTAAAGAATGGTTTGGTTCTACGTTACCTTCTCAATATGAAAAATTGAAGAATGTAGCAGTCGACAATGGAGAATCAACACGCCGTAGCAATGTCTCAGGACGTTATTCAACCATGTTGCACAATGTAGAAGATCACATGAAAGCGATGGCTGTATTCTACGGTTTAATGAAAGATGACACCAAACTTGCGCCTCCAACTCAGCCAAATAGTGGAGCTGGCAATATTGACTTAAATCAGCTTATGCAGCAAGGTCAATAAAGGCATATATGAAAGTTTTTAAAACCCCGCGTTTTCATACTTGGTTGTATCCAAGAAGAACGCGGGGTTTTTCTTCGTCTGATAATTCAGTTTATTTGACTTTCTACGATGGACCAAAACCCCGGCTCACATCGTGGTTTCTTGACTTTTTGAAACAAGAAAAAATTCCCGCAACTTTCTTTTGTGTGGGGCAAAACAGTGTAGATCAGCCAAAAGAATTTCAGCATATTTTAGATAATGGGCACTAGGTTGGCAACCACACTATGCGCCATTAGAAAGCAAATAAGGCCAAATGGAACGACTACATTAAGTCTATTGAAGATTGCGAAGCGTTGACCAACAGACGTTTTGTTTTACCCTCCGTATGGTCGCATTTCAATGTGGCAATCTGCTCGATTAACGAGAAAATACAAAATAGTCATGTGGTCGTGGTTGAGTTACGATTATGATAATAAGGTCGCCATTAAACAGATTTTAAAAACCGCCCAAAAAGAAATAAAAGCGGTTGACATCATTGTGGTTCATGACAACGAGAAAGTCGAAGAAAGACTAAAAGAGTTGCTACCTGAATTGGTCAGAGTTATTCGAGAGAAAGGTTTGAGTTATAAAACTATTTCCGTTTAAAAACGGGGACCGTAGAGCAAGGTTCGCCGTACATAATCGATTTCACGACGGGCTGTAATTTTTCCACCATACACGCCATTGCAAAATCCGGAAAAGGAATATCTGAACAACCTTTTATAATAACTCGACCGTCCAAGAATTCATCTGTTGAAATCTTGTTGATGTTTTTAACGATCAATTTTTTCAATAATTCATCTTTCGAACCCAAGATAAATGCTTCGCAAACACCTTGAAGTTGAGAAGAAATAAGCATGTACGCCCAAGTTGGAACAATGGCATCTGCCGAACAAAAAATACGAACCGCTTTGTCCGTATATTGCGACCAATCGTGTTCTTTGATCCAAGAACGGAAATCTTTCTCCTTCAGAATCATTCCCTGCCACAGCTGATCCGCGATATCAATATCAATTAAAACAGACTTTGGTTTGTAATCCGCCAAATCCATTGATATCAATCCACTTTCTTTTACCTTATTTCTAATCTCTTCCATTGGTTGTACAAAAATACACTTATTAGCGCAAAGGATGAAAGTCTAAATCGGTCTAAAAAAGTATTTTGTGGAATAAAATATAAAAGAATGACCTTGAAACGAACATCCATTTTAGTCCTGTTTTTTTAACCTTCGTCCTCTATTCTTGTGGAGGAAAAAATAAAATTATTGGAGAATGGACACTTATGGACATCGATTATACTGAGCATTTGAAGAACATTAATCTGATTTTAAAAGAATCTTTCATTGATGCGATGGACAGACAAAGCGCGAACATATTGAATAAAATCCACTTTAAATTTGAAGAGCCAGATGTCTTCACAATCACTTCACCAAAGTTTGATAGAACAATTGCTACGAATGTTGGCAGATGGGCGATGAATGAAGCGAAAGATTCACTTGTTATCGAGAATGGTGAGTTGGAAAGTTACGCTGTAATCTGCTCGGAAGACAACACACTTTTACTTCATTCAGGAGAAAAACCATTTCGGATTTTAACCTTGGTGAAAAAGTAAATCTGCCATTGTGTCGCATAAATCAAGTGGGCACAGTCTTTGACTAATTCGACTCGTGAAAGGTCAAAAAACGCATCCGTTTGGTTCTACTTTAGAAGCGATTTTATATCCGCTCTTATTGGTCATAATTATGTGGCTGGTCTTTTTTGCCGAACAACTCTTTACTGGTATCAATTGGGTTCGGTTAGGTGTTTTTCCCAGAACGACACAAGGATTAGTCGGCATTCTGTTTATGCCCATAGTCCACGCACCAAAAGACATTAACCACATTCTAAACAACTCTTTGCCGATTTTAGCATTAACGGCGACCCTCGTTTATTTTTATCGTGATATCGCTCTTCGAATTTTCATTCTTTCTTGGGTTTTAACAGGACTCGGCGTTTGGATTATTGCTGCAAACAACAACTCTTATCACATCGGTATTTCCGGAATTATTTACGCTTTGGCCGCATTCATTTTCTTTAGTGGCGTAATTCGAAAGTATCTTCCTTTACAAGCGATGGCCTTATTCGTGGCCTTTGTGTATGGAGGAATGTTGTGGGGAGTTTTCCCAACTGAGGAACGTATTTCTTGGGAAGGCCATTTATCTGGTGCTGTGGTCGGATTGATTTTGGCCATTTGGTACTCAGACAAAGGACCCGTTGCCCCGAAATATCAATATGAAATAGAAAAAGAAATGGGAATTGAACCGCCCGATTTGGAAGGTCAATATTTGGCGAAAATGCGCTTATTGGACGAACAACAAAATGAAAAAGAACGCATTCAATCTTTGAATATAAGTGCGCCTATCAAAGTGGTTTATTTCTATCGTGAAGTTCCGTCTAACGGGCTGAAGGACGAAAGTGACTCTTCAAAATACCATTAGACTGGAAGGTTTCATCCCAACTGTCGAAGGGAAATTCTATACAGATATATTCAGCCGTTCTTAATTCTATTTGGGTATCCAAAAAGTAATTGGCCAAGTCTGAAATCCCAAAGTTATGACCGATTAAGACCAAATCATCCGGGTGGTTTTCTTGCCAAATCAATTTTAAATATGTTTTCACCGAACACAGGTACAATTCTTCTGTGAAATCAGTTTCTTCTTCCGAAAAATTGGCAGACAATCCTTCCAAAGTTTGTCGTGTACGTTTAGCACTTGAACAAACGACTCTGCAGGTTGTATAATCTAGTTCACCAATAAGATAGGTTGAAAGTTCAGCACATTGTTTCCAACCCCGAGGCAGTAATTCTCTATCGAAATCTTTACCCGTTGGAGATTCCTGGTCTGTTTTAGCATGACGGATAAGATGAAGCAGCATGGCTTTTTTTTATAAATGTACCAACCTTTGCCGAATTCGAGTCGTTTTCATAGGCAAGACCTGTTATGCCCGTTGATTAGCAGTATGAAAATTCGTAATTTGCATACAAACGTTGTCATACGAACTTTACATCATTGGATGAAAGTCGATTAGGATCTCCTGAAGTCCTGCATCAAAGAAGATTGCAAGGCTATTGAGCAGCTTTACAAGCATTGCCAACAAGAGGGGAGTTAAAACCACCTGCTTTACATATTGAACCTAAAGCTGCTTCAAGTGAATTGGCAATTATTTCTTCCCCACTTACAGATAAAATGGAGGGATCAAAAATCCAATTAGTAGAAATTAGTGGTTCGGAGTTTAACGAGCCTTTGATAGAAATTATAGAGTCTAGTCCAATTGCATTATTGAATACGAACATTGACCAATTGAACATTTTGCCTTCGAGTTTGTGTGCAATTTCACAACTTGTACCAATTGCTTTTACCCAAATGGCACCCTGTATTCCGTGCAAAACATGGAGCATGTATGCGGAAGCTGGAGCAGGAATGGGTGAGTCGTACTTGACATCTCAAATTGGCTATCTATTGGATTAGAAGTGATGAAGGATGGTGAAATATACCGAACATTTGATATCTCAAACTACAAAGGCAGCATGGAAATAATTGGTGTAGAATGTCATGTTCACCCGGTAACCGGTCAAGAAATGTTCAAGGTAGCAGCAGAAATTGATACGAAACTAAAATCGACAACTTCAGGAAATATCATTTCGACTTCTCTTTATTTGGTATTTGGACTTCCCAAACCAAGTTAAAATCAATTACATCTTATAAATTATCTACCTTTGCACAAAGGCAAGTCAGTCTATCGCTGGCAACATGTGTGTCAGAGGAAAGTCTGGGCAGTATAGAGCACCGTACTTCCTAACAGGAAGGTCTCGTTTTGGCGGGAACAGAAAGTGCAACAGAAAGTAAACTACTCTGCATGAAGATGCGGAGAAAAGGTGAAAGGGTGGGGTAAGAGCCCACCGGTATTTTAGTGATAAAATACGCAAGGTAAACCTTACGGACTGAAAGATCATGTAAACCAAGGCTTGAGGGCTGCTCGCCCGATCTTGGAGGGTAGATCGATTGAACCCGATAGTGATGTCGGGACTAGAGAAATGATAGACAATTCGCTTTGCGGATTACAGAACCCGGCTTATGGCTTGCCTTTTTTTTAACATCTGAAATCCAGTTTGATTCGTAAAAGAAAAATAGCCGTGTTGGATGCCATCTAATGCGAAATTCACACGAATCAAAGTAAGTCTGCATAATTTTAAAACGGGTTCTATTTGGACTGTTTTTAATGGAGTCAATAGCTGATTGCTGAAAGCACCTTTAATGATGATTGCGTTGTTTATGTATTTCAAATAGGTCGTCCTCTCAGCCAACCAAATAATTTCAAAAAACGATTGTGTAAACTCCAAATAGGGGGAGCGCGAATGCGAAACCCAAATGTTTAAATTCAGAAAAGATAAAATACCAAAGGAAAAGGACAAAAATGAAGCAAGCTCGCAAAGGATAAAGCTATAAAGTCGTTTATTTTGTACAGATGCACTAGGCGCACCCACATTCATATTCGGTTTGTTGATATGAAAGATATGTATAAAATACCGAAATGGTTTTCTTGAATTAAGGTTTTTGCACCTTTTTAATAAATTCCCAGTTTTTTATAACCTCGTTGTACAAAAGGGTGTTGCTCAAATTGTCCTTCATTTCATCTACAAAAGGGAATAATTTCAATTTGGCTGCCAATTTTTTACGCCACCATTTTTGCAGACAATATTTATATAATATACGTGCATTTGCACTGTATTTCGCCTGCTTTACAATAGCCATTCCGCCAATTTTCCCTACAGTTCCTTTATTATATTGATCTGGAAAAGTGATTTTCATTTTCCCTTTCACCAAACTGTAAGGAATAATTTGTAACTGCTTAATACCCTCTTTTTCTAATAAATCTGTTCGCAATATTTTGTCATAAATCTTTTGAGGATTTACCTTTGGATATTTTTGAATTAAACCACCTATTAAGTTGCTCCATTCTCGCTCATCGCGGATTGCGTTAGGATCTATTTTCACTAAGTCATTTCTAAAAACCTTACTGTAACTACTAAATAAGGGAATAGTGTCAAAAGGGAAATGGAAGACATACGGATCTATCAAAATCGGTTGGTAAAACAAAGTGTCGCTTTTCGGAGGAGTAATTGCGCCAATTGATCTTAGACGTTCCAAATCCATCGCATTTTTAAATACCACAATATCAACACCGCTTTGCCATTTTCTTTCATTGATTTGCTTGATAATCGCGTCTGTTGATTTATGGTAAAGGAGAACCTGGATATGTTCCTTACGGCCAAAATCGCGAAAAGAATAGACGTCAAATGATTTTGGGTAATCCGTATATACCCGAATGATTTGAAGTGAAGCAGGTTTTGCTTTTTCAACACAGCTTGAATTCAGCAGAACGAGGGCTGTCAAAATCAATAAATATCCTAGATGAAATTTCATTTCTTATGCAAAGATATTTTCTTTCGTCATATTCCAAGAAAAAACGGTTAAATGTCCTACTTTTGTTGAAAAATCCGCTCAAAAGGCATGTCAAGTAAAATAAAACAGCTCGTTTCAGATCTTTTTCAAAAAGATGAAAAAAAAGTAATCAAAACAATTGTACTTCTAGAAGGTGATGGAGATGCATCTGTTATCCGTCCCTTGTGCGAATTATATTTAGAGAACAAAAGCGAAAAAATCAACGGAAAAATAGTTGAGTTTTTATCCAAATTAAGTGATTCTAGTGCAACGCAGGAAATGATCGAAGTGATTCGTGATGAGAAATTTGAAAAAGTTCGCCAAGATTTATTGAATACAATGTGGCAATCCAAACTGGATTACACGCCATTTTTAGCTGATTTTGTCGCCATTGCATGTGACGGAAGTTTCCTTGAGGCATTTGAATGTATGACGATAATCGACAATTTGGAAGGTCCTTTTGAGGAAAGTCAAACGTTGGAGTCTCAATTGTACTTGAAAGAATACTTAGAAACCGAAAAAGGAAAAGACAAACAACGCGACCAAATGGTGAGCGATATTGCCGTTTTGATAAAAGACTTCGATCGATCGATTTAACCATTACGGACAATTTAAAGCTTTCAAATGTCTTAGTTGAAAAACTTAATTTACGGTCAGGTCCGGGCAAGAATTACTAAAAAAGTCTTTAATTAATCCTCTGCGAGCACAATGATTTTGTCAGAAGTGTTAAAGGTCACTTTATTTGTTTTAACCGGATTCACAACAACACCATAACTCGAATCCTTTTCAAATTGTTTTGACATGATACGATATCCAATAGCTATTTGCCCTTGCCTTTTTGCACTTTCTAGCACAGTAAAGAAATCCATCTCAACATCCGTTTTTACATAATTACTAATCGGTTTTAAATAAATCTCTGATCCATCTGCATCAAACATATCGTTAAACACATTAACCAGTTCTTTCGATTCACTCACTTGTGAAACTAATTGAGAGATTAATTTATCACTTACAACAAAATCATCTGCTTTAGTTACGCTTGCTAATTCTCGGTTTCTCAAATCCATGATCTCACTCACAATTCTTACCTGTGCGCTTTTCATATCTAACAGATCACGCAAATGAAGGAGCGTTATTAGCGTTTGAGAATCTGCCTCCTGCACATTCAATATGCGCGTGTTACTTAATACAATGATCTGCGTGAACTCATGTACATTGAGACTTTCTAAAACTTCTCTATCTGTTGTATCAGCAATCCTAAAATCTATTTTCAAATTACTTGAGATTGTCATTTTCTTGTACTCTTCATCTATATTTTCATGAGCCGAAACAATTAATAATTCAGAACCGGCTAGCACATAAGAACTCATCTCACGCAGAATAGCAGGCCCTTTGTTGTTCCAACTCAAAATCAATGTGCGTTCAACGGAAGGTTTTTCTTCCTCAACAAATACGATATCATCCTCATTAATTTTTGCGGCTGGCGCATTGATAATAAGTGTGTCATCATCTTCTGTTATTGCAACGAGCTTACTGCCTTTCTCTAAAACAGTGTCCATAGAGGGATTCAACTTAACGGTTCCATCAGGATATTGCAGACCGATCACCGAACTATCATTGAATTTGAAAATAATATCTCCTAACGTTTTACCAGTCAGCTCAGTTTCTTCTATTATATAGATTTCATCTCCGTCAAAACCAGTAATTTCAGAATAAACAATACTTAGACCTGATTGACGACAAGTTTGAACCATGATCCTTGAGACCAGATCATCGGTCAGCATCAATTCAACTTCATCTTTTCCTACGATTTTCCCGGCAAGAATATTCTTTTGTTGTCTCATTTGTGCCACCACATGAAACGGTTGTCTACCCCTTTCAGGATGGTTGATGACGGCCAAAAGCACCTTTATAGTTTGAGCATCCGCATAAGGTGAATTTTCTGTTGAAAGTACCACAATACTTTTAGTTTCATTTAAATTGACAATATTCAGGTCATTGATATCAGTAGGATCACCATTCCTGCAAATAACTTTTGTATTTCTCAAGTTTTCACATTTTTCACGAATGGCATCTTCCATCATGGTTTTATCCTCTTTAGCCATTACTACAATTCTTGGCTTTTTCTGATTTTCATTAGCTGCTGCCAATTCATCAATAATTGTAAAAATCTGAGAATTCCAGCCTAAGACCAACTGATGATTTTTCTCAACTACGAAACTTCTACCTTTTCTGAGTTCTTGCAATCGTTCATCAATTCCTGAACTCAGTATACCAATTAAAGTAGATAGAATAAAAATACCTCCAAGCGTTACAAGGAACATGATCAAACGAAATCCCCATCCAGAATCACCTGCCACTGTCCCTGCATCCATCGCACGCATTAACGTTTGCCAAAGAGTTTCACCAACTTCCATAGAGGAACTTTCTCCTTCTGGAAAAATCCTAAAAATGAGCACAATTATCGTTGTGATCAAGATCATTATAACGGTTAGAATGGCTAACCACAAGATCAATGCACCTGGCCCTCGGCTCATGGTGTTATCAAATCGGTACCTTAACTTTTGAGATAATTTTACCTTAGGCATACAATCATTTTTTTAAACGAATTTATATTTTACTGAAGTTCTTTTTTCAGTTAGCACGGCTGAAACCGGCTTTTGTTTAGTCCAAATACTTCCTTTTTTTAGCATTTGGTATGGCAATGGATAAAAATTCTAATATGTCATCCTTAGTATTTGGAATCGGAAAACCAAATATAATTGATTTTTTCTTTTCAATAATTTTATTACCTCCACGAAGGCCATATGCTTTAGCAAGCAAACTCCCAATTGCACTACCTACAGACACTCCTAAGTTGGGAAAACTGAAGTACACAAAAAAAGAGCCCAATCTATCGAGATGGCTCTTTTGAAATTCTATTAAAATATGTGCTTAATCCAAAGCGTCAAATCCAAAACGTTCGGACAATACATTTTGTACAAAAGCCAATACTTCTTCATTCGTAATCTTCGCCATTACATCGCCAACAAACGCAGAAATCATCATTTCTCTTGCTGCTTTTTTAGAGATGCCACGTGTTCTAAAATAGAAAATCGCTTCTTCGTCCAATTGTCCAGTCGTCGAACCATGCGAACATTTCACGTCGTCCGCGTATATTTCCAATTCGGGCTTAGAGTTGATTGTGGCGTTGTCGCTCAAAAGAACATTTCCGTTCGATTGATATGCATTGATTTTCTGTGAATCTTTTCGCACAAAAACTTTACCATTGAAGACGCCCGTTGAGTTGTCGTTCATTACTCCTTTGTACAATTCGAATGACTCACAATTGGGTTTCAAATGGTCAACGATTGTATGATTATCGACATGTTGCCTGTCCTTGGTCAAGTACATTCCGTTGAGATGCGTTTCACAATTCTGTCCGTCCACATCGATGTTCAGCCCGTTGCGAACCAACAAACCGTTCAGGGTAATTGTATTGATATCAAAATGTGAATCTCTTCCTTGGGTAACGTATTCCGACGCAATTTGCAAAGCCGTTTCGTTTTCCAACTGCAATTTATCGATGTCCAAATATGCATTTTCGCCCACTTCGACTTCCGTCACCACATTCGAAAAACAACCGTTTGCATCATCAGAAAAATACGCCATCAATACTTTTGCATTGGACCCTTTTTCAGCCACAACGCGGTTGCGAATTTGGCTGTGTGTTTGTTCACCCGATTGGATAAATAAAACTTGAATCGTTTGATCTATTTGTTTTCCCGCAGCGATTTTAACGTACGCTCCATCGGTTGCGTATACGGTGTTTAAAGCATTGAAAATTTCATCTTCCAATTTCACTTTTTCACCTAAACCTTCCACATTTGCTGAACGCATCGATGAAACTTCAACGCCGTCAATGGGTGGGTTATTCGAAAGCTCTTCTGAATACTGTCCATTGATAAAAACCAATGTAGAAGCGTTTTTCAAAACCTTAAATTTCGAAAGGTCATTCACCGTTCCTTGCGCACTGATAAAGTTTTGCTTAGATATTTTGGTCAAACGAGTGTATTTCCATGCTTCAGCGCGCGTATTCGGGAACGGATTGTTCTCTAAAACGGCTTTGGCTTCAGATAGTAATGTATTTGAAAACGGCAGGTTAGTTTCGGTCCAATTTTGTGCGAAGGTTGCCACGTTTTCTTTTGTTAGTGTTGCGTTCATTTTAATGTCTTCTTGTTGTTCTCAAATATCGCGGTGATACACCCATCTCAACCCTCTCTCAAGGGAGGAGGTAAATAATCCTATCGAATATGGGTAATTCGTAATTAAATAATTCCCAATTCGCAATTAATTATGCTTCGCTTAATTCCGCCTTAATCCAATCGTATCCTTTTTCTTCCAATTCCAAAGCCAATTCTTTACCACCTGTTTTCACAATTCTTCCATCGTACAATACGTGAACGAAATCAGGAATGATATAATCCAACAAACGCTGGTAGTGTGTAATGACGATAGTTGCGTTTTTGTCAGTTTTCAGTGTGTTAACACCATTCGCTACAATACGCAAGGCATCGATATCCAAACCAGAATCCGTTTCATCCAAAATAGACAACTTCGGGTTCAACATTGCCATTTGGAAAATTTCGTTTCGTTTTTTCTCACCTCCGGAGAATCCTTCATTTACCGAACGAGAAGCCAATTTGGCGTCCAATTCAACCAAAGCTGATTTCTCTTTCACCAAAGCCATAAATTCTTTCGCAGAAATTGGGTCTTCACCCTTGTGCTCACGAATTTCATTCAAAGCAGCACGCAAGAAATTGATATTCGACACACCTGGAATTTCAATTGGGTACTGGAACGCCAAGAACAAACCTTCGCGTGCTCTTTCTTCGGTGCCCATTTCCAATAAATCCGTTCCATCAAAATCGACAGAACCTTCCGTAATTTCGTATTCTTCGCGTCCCGCAAGGATGGAAGCCAAGGTAGATTTACCAGCTCCATTAGGTCCCATTATCGCGTGAATTTCACCTGCGTTTACTTCAAGGCTTAATCCTTTTAGTATTTCTTTGCCTTCAATGCTGGCGTGTAAGTTTGTTATTTTAATCATTTTTTTTATTTGTTAGGTCGAATATTTTTTCGACCTTTCATTCAACCTTTTTTTTCGATCTCTGACTGAGGGATAAACCTATGTGCAGGTAAAAATTTTTCGACCAGACTACTCTAACTCCATATTACCCAACCGACCCCTCAAGGCTTATCGTCAGCAATTTTTGCGCTTCCACAGCAAATTCCATTGGCAATTGGTTCAATACTTCCTTGCAATATCCGTTTACAATCAAGCTGATCGCTTTTTCTTCGCCGAGTCCTCTTTGTTTGCAATAGAAGATTTGATCTTCGCCGATTTTTGACGTCGTTGCTTCGTGTTCTATTTTGGCAGAACTGTTTTTACATTCGATGTAAGGGAAAGTATGTGCTCCACATTCATCGGTCATCAACAAAGAATCACATTGAGAGAAATTTCTTGCGTTTTGAGCGCCTTTGTGAATTTGAACCAAACCTCGGTAACTGTTGCTCGATTTTCCGGCAGAAATTCCTTTGGAAATAATCGTACTTTTCGTGTTTTTACCGATGTGAATCATTTTCGTTCCTGTATCGGCTTGTTGATAGTTGTTGGTTACCGCAACGGAATAAAATTCACCTATCGAATGGTCACCTTTTAAAATACAAGAAGGATATTTCCAAGTTACAGCTGAACCTGTTTCCACTTGCGTCCACGAAATTTTAGAGTTCGTATGACAAATACCTCTTTTCGTAACGAAGTTAAAAATTCCACCAATTCCTTCTTTATTTCCAGGATACCAGTTTTGAACGGTTGAATATTTAATCTCCGCATTGTCTAAAGAAACCAATTCAACGACTGCCGCATGCAATTGATTCTCATCCCGCATGGGAGCTGTGCAACCTTCCAAGTAACTTACGTATGAACTTTCGTCCGCAACAACTAATGTTCTTTCGAATTGTCCTGTTCCTCCTTCGTTGATTCGGAAATATGTCGATAATTCCATCGGGCAACGCACTCCTTGTGGAATGTAACAGAAAGAACCGTCCGTAAATACGGCCGAATTCAATGCTGCGTAGAAATTATCGGTATTCGGAACAACAGTCCCCATATATTTTTGAACCAATTCAGGGTGTTCCTGAACAGCTTCTGAGAAAGAGCAAAAAATAATGCCCAATTCCTTCAATTTTGCTTTAAACGAAGTCGCTACGGAAACAGAATCTACAACGAAATCAACGGCAACTCCGGTCAAACGTTTTTGTTCTTCCATGGAGATCCCAAGTTTCTTCATCGTCTCCTTCATTTCTGGATCGACGTCGTCCCAAGATTCGTATTTCTTCGTTTGCTTAGGCGCTGAATAATAAGCAATAGCTTGGAAATCTGGTTTTGGATAATGAACATGCGCCCAATTCGGCTCTGTCATTTCTTTCCAAATTGCGTATGAATCCAAACGAAACTTAAGTAACCATTCTGGCTCTTCTTTTTTCGATGAAATCAAACGAATAACGTCTTCGCTCAATCCGATAGGAATTGTATCCGAATCTAAATCGCTAACGAAACCAAACTTGTATTCTTGTTCTTCAATGTCCTTTGCTAATTCGTGTTCTGTGTAATTTGCCATCTGTATAATTAACAATGAATAATTAAAAATGAATAATTAGGCATTGTGTTTTTAATCTTGTTTTTATTTTCTAGGCACACGGTTCTTAGTGTCCTTTATGCCGACTTTGTGTTTAAACAGAGAAAGACTCCCCACACCCACACGTTCTATCAGCGTTCGGGTTTTTAAAGACAAAACCTTTCCCGTTTAGTCCACCAGAGTAATCCAAAGTCGTTCCGATGAGGTAGAGGAAACTCTTTTTGTCCACAACGATTTTAATGCCGTTATCTTCAAATGATTTGTCGCCTTCCTTGTCTGTGTTGTCCAATTCCAATTGGTACATCAAGCCAGAGCAACCGCCACCTTCTACACCAACTCGGATGAAGTGACCGTCTTTCCCTTCGTCTTCCATCAGGCGAAGAGCTTGAATTTTAGCGCTTTCTGTTACGTTTATCATATTTCGAAATGCTTATTCCTTATTTATATTAAATCTAAATAAAGACTTATTTCTTTGCAAAAATACCACTTTTAGGGTATATAACAAGGAGATATCGATAGAATAACATTTCATTTTTAGAATTGTTGGCAAATTGGACCAAAAAAACCCGTTTCATCTGGGGTTATCCTTAACGAGACGGTCCGTTTTATTTCGTTCGAAACGACTATAGTTTTACAAATCGAATTAAGATTCTACTAAATGTAAAGAAAAGTCAGATTTCTCACCTCATTTTTGATACTTTTAACTGTTTTTAGGTTATGAAGCAATTGAAATCTAACTTTTACAAATAAGCTTGTTATGAATGACTTTTTGAAATACTCAGTTTTAACCACCGCCTTATTCCTATTCTCTTGCGAATACAAAGAGGTAAATACTGATGCGAAGTCTTATTGTGATTGCAAGGAACGAGAATATGCTGGAGAAGGCAAGCCAGGAGAATGTGCCAAGTTGTTGCAAACTTTGAAGAATAAATACGAGTATTTGCCTGAACAACAAGAAATCCTTGCTTTGAAAATGGCAGATTGTTTGGCGGGTGAATAAACTACTCGATTGATTCATTAACTTTGCCGAAAATTATCGCGTGAAGATTTTTGAAGGTTTACAGGCATCACTTTCCATTCCTTATCCAGTTGTTACGATTGGAACCTTCGATGGCGTGCATGTCGGTCACCAAAAAATCATTCAACGCCTCAATCAAGAAGCCAAAAAGTACGGAGGTGAATCAGTGCTGTTTACTTTTCATCCACACCCTCGTTTGGTCTTGAATCCTAGCGATACTTCGCTTAAATTACTTCAGACTCAAACAGAAAAAACGAAGAAACTTCAAGAATTTGGCTTACAAAACCTGATTATTTATCCGTTTAGTAAAGAGTTTTCTCAACTGAATGCACAAGAATTTGTTCGCGATATTTTAGTCGAAAAAATTGGAGTGAAAACCCTCGTGATTGGTTACGATCATCACTTTGGTAAGAATAGGGAAGGAGGTCTCGATTTTTTACGTTCGGTATCTGATACGTATGGATTTGACGTCATCGAAATTTCGGCGCAAGAGATAAACGATGTGAATGTAAGTTCAACAAAAATCCGACGCGCAATCGATGCTGGAGAAGTAGATCTAGCGAAAAACTATTTGTCTGATTATTTCGAAATCAACGGCACAGTTATCAAGGGTGAACAAATTGGTCGCGAACTAGGTTTTCCTACGGCCAATTTAGATTTAAAGAATCCCAATAAACTCATTCCGAAAAATGGTGTGTATGCCGTAGATGTAACTTTAGCATCGGGTGAAAGGCATAAGGGTATGATGAACATCGGTTCTCGTCCTACTATAGATTTGGAACGAAAATTGCAGCTAGAAGTTTATCTTATGGACTTTCAGGGCGACTTGTACGGAACAGAACTTACCGTTCGATTTTATACCTTCGTAAGAGAAGAAATTGCTTTTAACTCCAAAGAAGAATTGATTCAACAAATCAAAAAAGATGACACGACCGTTCGTTCTTATTTTAATTCTGTTTATAAGTAGTTCTAGCTTTTCGCAAGAAATCAAGGAGCGCGACTATATGTCGATTGAAGAGGCGCGTGTAAATCATCCCGATTCGGTTTTCGCCATTCGCATGATCAAGATGAAACTCACCGATTTTCCAGAAGAAATATTAAATTATCCCAATCTTCGTGCATTGGATTTGACCAAAAACAAACTAACGAAAATTCCGCAAAACCTGAATCAATTACAAAAATTAGAAATTTTAACCTTGAGCAAAAACCGCTTGCAAATCTTCCCCATTGTGATCTGTTCCATGCCCAATTTGAAATCTATCTCGTTGAGCAACAATATCATCACCAATATGCCAACTTGTATTCAATATTTGACGCAATTGGAGCATTTGGACATCTTCAATACCCAAATTGACTCCTTTCCCTCGGAGTTAGCCTTATTAAAGAACCTTAAAACATTCGATGCGCGAGGAATACTCTTTGGGCGTGAATTCCAGCAAACATGGGAAGAACGGCTTTCAAATACAAAAATTAAATTCGATGCGCCGTGCAACTGTATTGAATAAGGCCAACTGAAACATGTTCTCAAACGGTTATATAGTATCAAACTTCCTATCATTCAAATTCTGTTTGATTTAATGGGTTTTTAGGTTTACAAAACAGTCGCTTCGGAGATAATCTGGAGCGGCTTTTTTATTTATGGCCATTTAGCCAATCCAACCCCTTATTGAAACTTAATCGCCTTCGTAGGATTCACTCGACTAATCAAAGCACTCGGACCAATCATTGCAACAAGACAAATAATTAATGTCACAATATTGAGTAATAAAACGTGCCACCAAGTAATATCGATGGGCACCTTATCCAAATAATAAACCTCTGGATTGAGGCTAAGAATACCGAATTTAGCCTGCAGAAAACAGATTCCAATCCCAATAGCATTGCCCCAAATCATTCCCTTTCCGATAATGAAAAAAGCTTGATACAAAAAGATCTTTCTTATCTGCCAATTCACACTTCCCATGGCTTTCATCATGCCTATGAATTGTGTTTTCACTAAAATCATGACTAAAAGTGCGGCACCTACATTGATAATTCCAATCAACACCATCAGCACAAGAATAATAATCACATTGATATCTAAAAAGTCGAGCCAAAGGAATATTTCTTCTTGATTTTCTTTGATACTCGTTACTTGAACCAATTCACCGTGTTCAGTATTTTTGAAAATCAATTCCTCCTGTAATTCCACAACATTTGCATCGATTTTCTCCCAATCCTTAAAGTTGATTTCGAAGCCTCCGATGTATTTATCCGCTGAACCTTTCCCTGGTTTCGATTTGAAAAACACTTCTTTTTCGGCGGTTTTTAAACTGAAGTGGAGTCCAGATTTGTCAGAAAAGTTTCGCTTCAAATTCCCAAAATCATCCAATGGAAAAGTGCAAGCTGTTCGGCCGTCGCCTTTAACTTTTATGGAGATGTAAGCTGTGTCGGGTTCATTTTTTTGTGTAGTCTGGTGACTCCCGATTGGCACGTAATCTCGCACAATCAACCGAAAAGTAGTATCAAAACTCGGACAAATTTTTATCCCTTGAACGGAGCCATACCCTTTCCCCCAGTCATAGTCGTACACACCATTTCCGCCTTGCACATTGGCTTTAATAACCACGTAACCATCGCTTAAGGTGTCGAGAACATCAATACTGGCTTGAATTCCCCAATCGTTGAGCAATTGCACTTGGCGAAGGTCACCCATGACCATTTTTTTGTCGAATTCGGCAAGTCCAGTATGGTAAATACCGGCAACGGTAAAATAACGCATGACGGGTGTATTCTTCGCGAAATAAGACCGAACCGAATCGCCAATTATAAAATCTAAATCGGTCGCTAATTTTTGGGAGATGAGTATTTCATTTGAAATCTGTTCTGTGTTTACTTTAGGTAATCTTCCTTTGATGAGATATTCTTTGAAAAAGTGCCAATTAAAAGTCGAATCGACACCTTTTAGCACTGCTCCTTGCACATCTTGACGGACAACGGAAGAATCTTTTCCAGCAGCCGTTTTTATGGTTCCTTTTCTTTTTTCCGATTGAAGAAGAACAGGTTTGAACGCAACAGGGTGAATGAAATCAATGTTCTGGTTGGATTTCAAACTTTCGTATAAAGCTTGATCCTTTCGTATGGGTTCGCTTTCATAAATACTTCCTTCGCCATTGATCATGATGTAGGAATGAGAGGAGAACCCCGATATTTTCTCACGTACTTCTTTTTGAAAACCGATTACAACGGCAATGGTTAAAAGATTCACGATAATAGCCAAGGCAATACTAATCATGCTTATGCGCACGATGGGACGAGAGACTTTTTTGCCTTCCGTTTCCTTCAGAAATATTTTTTTCGCAATGAAATATTCGTGCGCCAAACTACTGTTTCGTTTAATGGACGAAGATACCATTTCTACTTGGACTTACTATTTGTATTGGGCGAAGTTTTGTCGAAAAAAGGCATAAAAAACCGTCCATTTCATCTGTCGAAGGCACTCGAGTTTCAGAATGGACGGTTTTGTAAAAATTCAGTTTTATTTTTTGGCAATGTATGCTTTCAAGGCATCTCTGTTTGACGAGAAGGTAAATGCGTCATCCAATTTGTAGTAGTTTGCCGGATTGTAACAGTAATCGTAGGCAAATTTCGCCCATCTCAAACGGCTTTCATCGAAGGTAAATACATCGGCTATTCCCTTGATTTGTTCAGCAGACATTCGTGTCTTTTTCACGAAATTTTGCGCTGTGGCAAGTTTACCACTATCAAAAACTTCATCTTCAACATGCTCTAAAAATGCTTGGTAATCAGCTTCACTCAATTGTTGGTAACTCATCATCCCAATTGGATGCGTCATTGGTGGACAAATCCCTGGGTGATTTTGAACGACAAATGGGTTTTGTTGAGCGTACCAGCTGATGTAATTCAAGGGTTGTGATTCGATCAATATAAATTGACCAAACGTGTTAATTTCTCCTATCACTCTTTGGTTATATGGCACACTGATGTGAACATTTGCCATTACCTGTTGCGAAACTTGATGTCTAACAAGTAGATTGCTGTGGTCTCCTATCAATTCGAAAAATCGAAATATTCCAGAGTTGTTGTAAACCGCTTGATTTTCGAAAGTGGCGTAATAAGAACCTGGCGTAGAATTGATCTTTACATAAAGTTCTCCTGCTTGACTCGTCATAAAGACGAACATTGCAACTAAAGTGGGTATCATTTTTCTCATGGCTCTTAATTTTATTGGTTAATAATGGAGTGAAATTCAATAACTGTTCCAAAAAGAGTGAAACGAGGGGTTTTAGGAATTATTTAACGAACTACGTGAGCCTTTAACATTAAGAAATTAAGAGATGAAAAAACAAAGAAGGTCTTTTATGGTAGTCTCGCGAAGTGTTTATTGACCAAAGGGATTTTACTCTTTGTGATGTTATTGGTAAAAAAGTTGATTCTAATTCTTAGGGCACCCCACTTTTCTTCATTACTTAATTTCTTAATGTTGAAAAATCACCTCCCTTCATCCACAATAAAACGTGGAATAGAATTTGCACAACCCAAAACGAAGGGCAAATTAATTTCTACCTTCGGAAAATATACGACACCCATCAAATGATGAAAAATATCACACTTTACTTCCTTCGTTTACATAGATCTGCCTTGTTTTTTTGTCTGGAAGGAATTTTGGCGATTACCTTGATTCAATGTGCGCAGATTCATGAAAATTCGGAGATTGAGAATATAGAATTAGTTCAAAAGGATATCCCAGAAGCGAAAGACAAAATGATGCCTTTGTCACTTGGGATCCAACGCACCGAATTGTATCGCGAAGCATTGCTGAACAAACGAGTAGGCGTGGTTTCCAACCAAACTGGAATGATAGGCGACGTGCATTTGGTCGATACTTTGTTGGGAATGGATGTAAAGGTGACCAAAGTTTTCGCTCCAGAGCATGGATTCCGGGGTAAAGCAGATGCTGGAGAACATGTTTCAGCAACCATAGACGCAAAAACAGGATTGTCCATTATGTCCTTATACGGAAACACAAAAAAACCTTCGAAAGAAATGATGAGTGGATTGGATGCCATGGTATTCGATATTCAAGATGTTGGCGTACGATTTTACACTTATATTTCTACGCTTCATTATGTTATGGAGGCGTGTGCTGAAGCAAAAATCCCGCTAATTGTGTTAGATCGACCAAATCCAAATGCACATTATATCGATGGACCCGTGTTGGAAAAAAGTCAAACTTCATTTGTTGGAATGCATCCTGTGCCAGTGGTATACGGAATGACGATTGGCGAGTACGGACAAATGATCAACGGAGAAGGTTGGTTGCCAAACAATTTGAAATGTGATTTGACGGTTATTTCAATGAGTGGTTATTGGCACAATATGAATTATTCATTGCCTGTTGCGCCCTCTCCAAATCTAAGAACGGATGAGTCCATTCAATTGTACCCAAGTTTGTGCTTTTTCGAAGGAACAAGCGTGAGTGTGGGTCGAGGTACAGAAACACCGTTTGAAATTTATGGACATCCAAATTTCCCGAAAACCGATTTTAGTTTCACACCAAAATCTTCGGAAGGAGCGAAGCACCCTTTGTTGGAGAATAAATTGTGCAATGGTTATAACCTGCATGAAGCTGGCGGAATGAAGGCCAGCAGACTGGATCTATCTTATCTCATCGAAGCACAAAAACTCCTCAAGGACAACGCGGAATTTATCACCAACGAATCATTTTTCAATAAATTGGCCGGAAATACGACCTTGTTGAAACAGATTCAAAGCGGAATGAACGAAAAAGAGATTCGTCAAAAGTGGAAAGCGGATCTGGATGCTTTTAAAAAAATTCGGGCGAAGTATCTTCTTTATTAGAACATAGAACAGAATCGACTGGCTCAGCTCTCTACTCTGGTTTCTCTGATCCTAGCCACAGATTATTTCTCCCTTCCCTTCTGGACGTGGCGCTTTGTGTCGAATTCATTTTTCGAAATAAAGCCATCCTTGTTTGAGTCAATTGCTCCAAAGTCTTTGTGAGTTTTCAGCGTCAAAATAGGATTTATATTTTTTACAAACTTTAAAATTCATTCTCCAAAAGAGAACTTTCGTGCGATACTGAACATTACTTCAAAATTCTTTCCTCCTTCAATATTGCATTGTTCTTATTCGCTAATTGACCGCAAGCTGCATCAATGTCTTTGCCACGACTTCTGCGCACATTCACAATCAGATTTCTGTCTTCCAAAAACTGAGCAAAAGCATCTACTTTTTGTGGGTCGGCTTGTTGTAAAACACCATCGTCGATAGGATTGTATTCAATGATATTTATTTTACACGGAACGCATTTGGCAAATTCGGCCAATTCGCGTGCATCTTGAATTTCGTCGTTGAAATCTTTGAAAATGATGTATTCAAAAGTGATGCGGCTGCCTGTTTTCTCATAGAAATAAACTAAGGCTTCGCGCAAAGCTTCAATATCGTTGGTTTCATTGATCTCCATGATTTTGTTGCGCTTTTCATCATTTGCAGCATGCAGAGACAAAGCCAAGTTGAACCGTACATTATCATCGCCCAATTTCTTGATGAGTTTCGCAATTCCAGCGGTTGAAACAGTAATTCGTTTTGGTGAAATTCCCAATCCGTCTTCAGATGTCAAAATCTCTGTTGAACGGAGCATGTTTTTGTAATTCAAAAGCGGTTCGCCCATTCCCATGTAAACGATATTCGACAAATGTTGACCGTAATGTTTTTCCGCTTGATTGTTCAAATACACAACTTGGTCTACGATTTCACCTGCTGTCAAATTACGCATCATTTTTAAGCGTCCCGTTGCACAAAAAGCACAAGCCAAACTGCAACCCACTTGTGAGGAAATACACGCCGTCATTCTCGATTTTGTCGGAATTAGCACTCCTTCGATGACTTGGGTTTCATTTACTTTAAACGCACACTTGATGGTTTTATCGCCGGAAATTTGTTGATTGTCCAAAACGATGTGATCGATTAAAAAGGCTTCTTCTAATTTCTCTCTCAAACCTAAACTGAGGTTCGACATTTCATCGAAAGTATGTGCGTTTTTCTTCCACAACCATTCGAAAATCTGTTTTGCGCGAAAGGGTTTTTCACCGATGGAAGTCAAGTATTCTTTGATTTCATCAATAGAAAATTCACGAATATTTTTCTTGGTATTGGACATGAGGACAAAAGTAAGCAATTTGGGTGGTTTCGCGCAAAGCACGCAAAGGTTATGCGTTTATCCGACGAGGAGGACAAAGGTCGAGAAGGAAACTCGGTTATTTTTCTAAAGTTTTCAAAATGGTCTCCGCATTGGTCAAATAAACCGACAAATCATCCTCTTGTTTTTGGCCACCATAGCGACACAATTCACATTTTTGTTGTAAATCAAAAAACATAGATTTAAATTCTTCAGAGAAATTTTCATCTTCGAAAAACTGCTTTTTCTCGTCGGTAGAGAGCACCCAATTTCCGTCACCTTTTGCAGCAATAGATGTGGCGACTTGCAAGTCTTTCGATAATTGGGTGAAAAAAGGCAAAACATTTCTATTGTTTGCATGTGCTTGGAGAACGGACAGAAATTCTCCAGTGTTAAATTGAGTCACTTTCTGTTCAAAAACTTGGATTGCCTGAGGTTCTTCTTCTTCTTCTTCTTCTTCTTCTTCTTCTCCTTGTTTTCGTCTAAACAAAAGGAACAAAAATGCTGCACAAACAGGAGCAGAGAAGCCTACCCATTTGGCTGTTGAACTCGTAAAAATGCTTTTTGAAACTGAATTTTTATCGTTAAAATGAGTCACCGACATTTCTTTGGAAGAGGCAGTGGTATCGTTTTTAAGAACGAAAGACGGATTACTTTCTACAACAATTTGAGCCGGTTGAGAGGTAATTGTGCAGTATTTTTCCTGTTTAGGATCGAAATAACTCATCATCAAATTGGGAAATTTAGAAAATCCGTCAGTGATAGCTTGTAAATGATAAATGATTCGAATTTCACCTTGGGCTCCCTTGGTAGTGAATTTCAAATTTTCTACAATTTCGGGATCTCCATACAAGTTGAAATTCTTTCCAAAGTCGATTTTCGGTTTGCTGATATCGTGCAAGTTTCCTTGTCCTGAGATGACAACCGTGAGCGTCACAATATCACCTTGCTTCGCTTCAAATTTATCAATTTCATGGTTTATTTTAAAGGTTCCTACGCCTCCTAAAAAGGACTTTGGAGCACCACCTGGCAAAGGAACAACTTTGAAATGCGCGCGTTTGGCGCGAACGGAATATCCTTCAAAACCTGATTTCAAAGTCATTTGAAAAGGCTTAATAAAAATTTCCCCTGGGCTATTCACGAATACCACTTGCCTATTGAATTCTAATTTATAGCATTTGTGACCGTTTGCATTGATCTGAGTTGGTGTTACTTCATCTGGTTTAACAAGAAAATGCTGATCAACCGGAGTGGAGAAGGTACATCTTTCATAATCCACAAACCCATTTGGGATAAATTTTGAGTAAATCACGGGTTGAAGCACAATAGCTTCACCACAATAAATTTTTTGCTTTTCAACTTCTATCGCACCTGTTGCTGGTTTTCGAAAAATATTTTCATCAAGGGTAGAGGCAGCATTACTCTCCTCTGTCACCACTTTAATTCTAACTTTATTTGATTTGTACACCTTGTTTCCATGGCGAATAAAAGCTGGACCAATTGTAAATGTGCCTGCGGTGTGTATACTTCCAGATCTTCCGTGGAAAACGGTCCTGGTGCTTTCTCCAGTATTTCCATCAAAGTCTTGTTCAGACCGACTGAAAACATTTACTCCTTGTTCAAATTCGTCGGGTAGATTGATTTTTAGTTCACCCATCAAATTCGACTTTACAATAATCGTAAATTGATTGCCAACTTCTACTTCAGACTGTTCAACTATGATTTCTACATGTGGTTTTTGCGCCAATGCGGAATACGCGGTGAATAGCGATAAGATAAAAGATACATAACGAATTATTACCATTCTTTAGTCGACTTTTTTGTGGAATTTCCTTCTTTCGAACCTGCTAATTTCCTCTTCGTCTCAGACTCTTTTTTCATCAATTTGTCCAATTCTCTTTCAACAGCGTTGTCACTTAAGGAAGACGGATTATTTTGATTTCCAGGATTTTCTGGTTTCTTTTTTTGCTCCTTCTTATCCTTTTTTTGGTCATCCTTTTTATCTTTCTTGTCGTCGTCTCCATCCCCTTTTGGTGGTGGAGGATTTTGTTTTTCTTGTTCTTTTTTCTTGCGAATGGCTTGCGATAAATTATACCGTGTTTTTGCGTTTTTCGGATCGTTGCGAAGAGCGTTTTTGTAGTTGTCGATTGCCGCATCGTAGTCTTTGTTCTGCATGGCAATGTTGCCCAGATTGTGAAATGCGCGCGCTTTTTCTTCTATATTTCCTGATGTTCTTTTCTCGTAAATTTCCTTCGCCGCATCAAATTGGTCCAATCGAAACTGTGTTTGCGCGATTTCGTCAGCAAGGTCAACATCTTTGGGAATTACCTCAAGTGCCGTTTTGTAAAACAACATTGCTTTTTGGAAATCTTTATGGTGATATGCATCTCTCGCCAACTTGATCATACCTCTCCAGTCGGAACTGTTTTTCACAACATCTTCCTCCTGAGCAACGGTGAAAACCGAAACAGGAAGCAAAAGAAGTATGAAAAGATATTTAATCATTTTTTACTTTGGTATTAAAAAGAAAATCAGAGAATTGAAACAGAAGCCAAAACACAAGACCAATGATTAATGGGATGTGAAAATAGGTCTCCTTAATCTCCAAGTCCAAATTTCTTAAATCTCCTTTGTTAAGCTGGTTAATTTCTGTTAATAAATTAGAAAGATTTGGAAAGGGATCGTCAGTCACCATCGCTATTCCATTGGCATTTTTGGCCAAAGATTCGACAAGTTCTTTTCCTACTTTGGAGAGAACAGGTCTTCCTTTTTCATCGGTGATATATCCCATGAATGGTTTCGTTGGGTCCCGATAGATCAATCCTCCATTACTTGTCCCTAATCCAACTACGGCCAGAAAGATGTTTTCCTCGGGTAATTTTTTCAATTTTTTTTCAGGAACTTTTTCGTGGTTTTCACCATCCGTTACCATCAAAATACACTTTCCTGCTGTTCCTTCTGAAAACATATCTCGAGACATATCGATCGCAATATCAAAATTTGTCCCTTGATTGCTCAGCATATTCGTCTCAATTTCTTTGATAAACAGCTTGGCCGTATTGTAATCTTGGGTTATCGGCAATTGCACATAGGCATTACCTGCAAAAATTAAAACACCTACTTTTTCGCCTTCCAAACCATTGATTAATTCGATTGCTGCTCGTTTAGCAACCTCCAGACGAGTGAGATTGGGGTCGATATCTAATGTATTCATGGAATTCGAAACGTCCATCGCTATGACTACTTCACTGTTTTTCTTAAGGCTGGAACCCATTTTAGTCCCGAATAAGGGTTGTGCCAAGGCAATAAAAATGAAGAACATGGAAACACGAAAAAGGATCCATTTCCGCCAAAATCTATTGGTAGGTTCAAACTGAACAAAGCTAGAAAGGAGTCGAGCTGGAATTTTAGAAACGAGCTTGCGCAGCTGTGCTCTCTGGCGAAAGAGTAAAAGGTAAAAGGGAATAAAGACCAGATTAAACCAAACCACTTTAGGGTAACGCAAGTAAAAGTCATCCGGAAAATAGGCGTGAATGAGCAAAATAAACCCGGTTAAAAGCATCCAAAGAAGAGCCTCAATCATGACAACCCAAAAAGTTGCCTTTCGTGTATTTGTTAGTTTATTCACCTGCATACTTGAATTGTAAGAGTGAATAAAAAACAAGGATTAAACTGAGTACGATTGCCCAATTTAAAAATGAGCTCGGGTCGGAAGGAGGTTCGTTTTTATACACTCGATTCAGGAATTTTGCTTTTTCTAATTTTTCAATTTTTTCATAAATTTCCACTAAGGATTTTTGATCCGTTGCGCGGAAGTAAGAACCTTTCGTTTTGAATGCGATTTTTTTCAGGATATCCTCGTCGATGTCTACAGGAGCCATTTGCCATTGTATTCCAAAAGCAGTCGGGATGGGTGATAAAGCTTCGCCTTTGGTTCCCATACCAATGGTATACACCCGAATTCCTTTCGCTTTTGCCAATTCTGCTGCTTTTTCGGGACTTATTTCACCTGAATTGTTCGTTCCGTCAGTGAGTAGAATAATGACTTTTCCGCCTTCACTCTTTGCGCGTAGGCGATTAACTGCCGTACCTAATCCAACACCAATGGCTGTCCCTCCGTCAATGTATTCGCCCGAAGTACTGGCAATTTTGTCTAATAAAACTTGGTGGTCCAAGGTGGGTGGACATGAGGTATATGCTTCGCCGGCATATACTACTAGCCCGATTCTGTCTCCTGGTCGTTCGGCCACAAAGTCCATGGCTACTCGTTTTGCAGCATCCAATCGATTGGGCTCGAAATCGCGGGCGTACATGGAAAGCGAAACATCCAATGCGAAAACAATGTCAATTCCATTTTTAAAATTCTCTTGTCTTCCTTCGGGACTGTCCCATGAAAACGGTCCTGTCAACGCAGTCACCAAAAGGATGAAAATGAAAAGTTTGATGATAGAAGAGAACTGACGGTATCTATCCACCCAAGTCAATGCCATTGATTTTTGATCAGTTGACAGATGGGAAACGCGCGCCGAAAAATTAGATTTGTTATTCTTTTTGAAAAAATAAACTGCTAAAACAGGTAGGAGTAATAAAAACCAAAACCAATGCGGGTAACTAAAGGTATACGAAAAGGGCCATATGTTCCAATTGGTCAACATCTAGTTTTTCTCAAATTCTTCGATAAATGATTTTGCATCTTTATACACCTTGAAAATACCTTCTTTTTCGACGGATGATTTGGCGAACTTCACCATGTCAGATACATTTAAAATTAAGCCCAAAGGTTTAGTCAGTCCTTCACGATATCCTTTTTTACGCAGAAAAAGTTGAATTTCAAGACTTGTTTTTTCCAAATAAGAATTGCCCATTTCCTTCGAAATGTATCGACGAACGATAAGTGACAATTCGGTGAAATGTTGTTTCATTTCATCTTTCGCCCACAACTCTTTTTCCATTAAAACGGTCAATTCCGAAATTGCTGCGCTGCGACGCTCATTTGTTGTCAATACAATTACCTCTTCCACCTTTACTGGTTTAAATTTCTTCAAGAAAAGGAAATAGATGGCAATGAGAATTCCAAGGACAGCAATTAAAACCAACCACCAAATTTCTCGCTCGTATTTTTCAAAAAAGGGAATTTTTAATTCGATAAAATTCTCTTCGATATCGTGCAAATCTACTTTTTCATCGACAGGCATTAAATCCACAAAAATCATCACAGGATTACTCGAGAGGGCCTCCCCAGGCACATTAAATTTAAATTCTGGAATGACGATAATTCCTTCTTCAAATGAAGTCAATGTATACGTTCCGATCCAATATTCTTTGCCTTGAATTTTATCTCTTTCCTCCAGAAAAAAACCGGTAACATCTAGTTCAATTGTGTCTTGTTTGTTCGTACTTCTATTCGTTTTAACTACTTTTAAAGTAGTTTTTTCTGGCTGAAATTCAACTTTTTTATTTGCTGCTATTTGGATTTCAAATTTGACCTGAAATTGCTCACCAACTTGCACATTTTTTTTGTTTGCTTTGGCTACAACGTCATATGACACCGGAGAAAAACCAAGGAAAATGAAACCAGTAAGTAACAGAAGATATTTCATCATGATTTACGGCGATGAAAAAGTTCGACAAGTGCTCTGTAGTAGTCCTCCGTTGTGCTAATCTCAATAGAATCGATTCCTCTTTTACGAAGATTCATGGTAAATTCTTCCTGTTGTTTGCGGTGATGATTTTCAAATTCTTCCTGAAATTCTGAGCTAGAAGTATTGTACCATCTCATTTCGCCCGTTTCAGTATTTTTTAATGGAACGATGCCCAAATCAGGAAGTTTTTGTTCGAGTAAATCACTGATTTTAATTGCGACAACATCATGTCGTTTGCGGGTATGTGCCAAGGCGGTGACGTATTCGTTGTCGTCCAAGAAATCACTAATGACAAACACAATCGAACGTTTTTTCTCCGTATTTCGAATGAATTTCAATCCCTCAACGAGATTGGTTTGTTTGTTGATTTTGTTTTGCTCTGAAAGTTCTCGTAGCAAAATCAAAGCATGACGCCGACCTTTTTTGGGTGGAATGTACTTTTCGATTTTATCGCTACAAAAAACACCACCAATTTTGTCGTTGTTGGCAATAGCAGAAAAAGAAAGTACTGCAGCCAATTCGAGCCCTAAATCTAGTTTGCTTTTTTCGCCAATTCCGTAATCGTTGGAACTCGAAACATCGATTAATAAGAGGACGTTTAACTCTCGTTCTTCTTCGAAAACTTTGACAAAAGGCTCGTTGAAACGTGCAGTTACATTCCAATCTATCGTTCGGATTTCATCACCAGTTTGGTATTCACGGACTTCAGAAAATGTCATCCCGCGACCTTTGAACGCAGAATGATACTCTCCCGAAAAAACTTGTTTGGTCAAGTTCTTCGTTTTTATTTCGAGGAGTTTTATTTTCTCAAGTATCGCTTTGGCATCCATGGAAAATGCGATTATGGAACTTGAATTCGTCCGATTATTTTAGATAAAATGTCAGTTGCCGTCATGTTTTCAGCTTCCGCTTCGTAGCTCAAGCCCATTCGATGACGAATCACTTCAGGAGCTACAGCACGAACATCTTCTGGAATGACGAATGCACGATTGTTTAAAAATGCGTGAGCTTTTGCTGTTAGTGCTAAATTGATACTAGCACGAGGCGAACATCCGAAGGAAATCAAGGGTTCCAGGAAGCCTAAACCAAATTTGTCGGGTGTTCGCGTGGCAAAAACGATATCGATAATGTATTGTTCAATTTTTTCGTCGAGATATACCTCTTTTACCAATTCACGGAAACGAAGAATATCTGTTTTACTCAGCACTTTTCCGATAGAAGGCATTCCTTCCGGACGCACATTGATGCGAAGAATTTGTTTTTCTTCTTCCTTGGTTGGGTATCCCAAAACAACTTTCATCATAAAACGATCCACTTGTGCTTCAGGCAACGGATACGTTCCTTCTTGATCGATTGGATTCATCGTTGCAAGTACCAAAAACGGTTCATCCAGCTGAAAACTTTCATCTCCAATGGTGATTTGCCTTTCTTGCATAGCTTCGAGCAGTGCACTTTGAACCTTCGCAGGTGCACGGTTAATCTCATCTGCTAGAATAAAATTCGCAAAAACAGGACCTTTTCGGACGGTGAATCCACCTGATTTTTGGTCGTACAATTGAGTTCCGGTAATATCGGCAGGAAGTAAATCGGGTGTAAATTGAATTCGGTTGTAACTCACCTCCAAAGCATCGGAAAGAGTTTTGATAGCAAGCGTTTTGGCTAATCCGGGTACGCCTTCTAGCAGCAAGTGTCCGTTACAAAGTAAAGCGATTAGAAGACGATCAACCATGTGCTCTTGACCCACGATTACCTTCCCAATTTCACTTTTCAGGAGTTGAATTTTCTCGTTTTCAACTTTTACTTTTTCACCTAATATTTGTAAAGCCGATTCAGGTTGAACGGCGCTGTTATCATTTTCTGTCATTACGTGCAAGATAATCCAACAAATTTGGTGAAGATTTACGGGTGGCGGAAGTTGGGGGCGTTAAATATTGTTATTTTTGAAAGTACTAAGACTATTGACCGTTGACTCTTGACTTATTCGAACGAAAATCTCACAGTCAATGGTCAAAGTAAAAGGTCAAATTACACTAATGATGGAAGAAAGAACGTGCAATGAATGTGGACAAGGGTTAAAAGGTCGGAAGGATCAAAAATTCTGTTCTGATTATTGCCGAAATACGTTTAACAATCGACTTCATGAAGATGCGAACAATTACGTACGCAGAATCAATAACATCCTTCGTAAAAATCGACGCATTTTAGAGAAATTGAATCCGAAAGGAAAGGTAACTGTAGATGCGATAACATTGGCAGAGGAAGGTTTTAACTTTCACTATTACACAAATATTTATACAACTCAAAAAGGGGCGAAGTATCATTTCTGTTACGATCAGGGATATCTTAAGATTGAGAATGATCAGTTTATGTTGGTGGTGAAACAGGATTATGTGAAGTAAAAAAGGATTGACTAATTGGTGGATGACGGATTGCGGATTGGCTGATTTTTCATTTACCTTAAAGCAATCAGCAATCATTTATAAATCCAAAGTAAGCTTCCGGACATATGTGCGTCACATTGTGTCAACTTTGATATCAAATTGAAGTTGATAGCGTAACTTTACAAAAAAGAAATTGATGGATACATTACATAAGGATGTTCAAGAATATTACGGCGAAGAATTACAGAAATCGGAGGATTTAAAAACGAATGCATGTTGCACTTTGACTAAACCGCCTCGTCATATTACGGTAGCGTTGCGATTGGTTGCCGATGAAGTTCAGTCCAAATATTACGGTTGTGGATTGACGATTCCGACACAAGTAAAAGGACTGAAAATATTGGATTTGGGTTCTGGAAGTGGACGTGATTGTTACATCGCTGGGAAACTAGTTGGTGAAAATGGACATGTTGTAGGTGTAGATATGACAGATCAACAATTGGCCGTAGCGAATAAATATATCGAGTTCCACCGTGAGAAATTCGGATATTCGAAATCGAATGTAGAATTTATCAAAGGAAATATCGAGAAATTGGATGAATTGAATTTGGTAAAAGGTTCCTTCGATCTTATCATTTCAAATTGTGTTATCAACCTAGCGCAAGACAAACAAAAAGTTTTGGATGATGCGTACGCTTTATTGAAACCAGGCGGTGAAATGTACTTTTCGGATGTTTACTCCGACAGAAGAATCCCTCAGGAATTAAAAGAAGACAAAGTTCTGTGGGGCGAATGTTTAAGTGGTGCTTTGTACTGGAGTGATTTTCATAATACAGCGAAAAAAGCTGGATTTACGGATCCTCGTGTAGTTGAAAACAAGCCAATTTCGGTCGAAAACGAAGAGTTGGAAGAGAAATTAGGCACATTGAAGTTCTTCTCTGTGACGCATCGATTATTCAAGATTGACGGATTGGAAAACGATTGCGAAGATTACGGTCAAGCAGTAGTTTATAATGGTGGAATCGATGAATGTCCAATGGCATTTGATTTAGACGATCATCACCATTTTCCGAAAGGGAAAATGATAACGATTTGTGGGAACACCTATAAAATGTTGCACGATACACGTTACAAATCATTCTTTACTTTCCACGGAGATTGGTCGACGCACTACGGTATTTTCGAAGGATGTGGAGGAGCGATGCCTTTTTCATTGAATGAAGGAAGCTTAGACGCAGCGTCTTGTTGTTAGAGTTTTAGCCCCAATTCTTCTCGTAATTTTTCATCCGCATTACTGTTCTTATTCCAGTATTCTGAACGGATGGTTTTAATCATTTCACCAGATGTTTCCATCATTTTTTTGTTGGTTCCATAACCGTCGGGATATGTTTCTGTCCAACTCAAAATGGAATGAGGAGAATCAGATGAATAACGAATTTTCAAGGTTCTTTCCAATTCTGGATAGTTAATCGTAACGACTCTGGTTTGATCTTTGTTCTCTTCCTGGGTCATTTCGCAGACATAAGCTTTCGCTTCTTTATGCATCAGGCGTAAATAAAAGAAAGAAGGAATCATTTTCGTTGTGCTTTTTAGAGATTCCGGGTGAAGCCTAATTTGAGACCAAATATCATCTTCCAAAGCCGCTTTGTTTATAGAGGATACAAAACTTTCTCCTTCAAAATAAGAATGATTTATCATTTCAAAATTCTTCTTGTTCTGTAATTCCATAAATACATGTCCACACCATTCTTGAAGACTTGTGCTTACTTTCAAACTATGATCACCTTGAGACATAGGGAAGAAGGAGGAGTTCATCATAGAATATGGATAGATTCCGGTATTGAATCGTTTCGTAAAATTTAATTTTAGTACGTTCACATTATCTTTTGAAGGAGCATCCGCTTTTGTGTTGGATTTTGTAGAGAAAGGTTCCGTAACAAAAACCATCACAGCTTCACCTTCTCTCAATTCGCCATATCGTGCTTGAGTCAATGCGTAAGAAGATATTTCGGCTCGACCTGAATACCAATATTCTTTGGTTTCCTTATCTAGCGTGCGCTGAGTTTGTACCTCGGCGGAATTGTTTTCTTTATTCGTTTTAGAAGCACATGCCAGAAACGCAACCGAAATACTTACGATAAATAGATATTTCATAATTAATTTTTTAGTCAAAATTTCAGTAACCAATTATTCTTTTTAAAAAAAAAAGCTTGTTTTTAAGAATTTAATCCCAATTTGTAACGTGCCAAAACCCTTTCTCTCGCAAACTTATGTTCAACTATCGGTTCTGGATAATCATCCGTTCCAAATTCGGGAATCCATGTCTTTACGTACTCCAATTTTCTGTCAAATTTATCTAGCTGTGCCGTTGGGTTAAATACTCTAAAATAAGGTGCTGCATCGCAACCCGAACCTGCTGCCCATTGCCATCCACCAACATTACTTGCCAAGTCGAAATCCAATAATTTCTCGGCGAAATAAGTCTCTCCCCATCGCCAATCGATAAGTAAATGTTTGACCAAAAAACTAGCAACAACCATTCTAACACGATTGTGCATGTAACCAGTTGTGTTCAATTCACGCATGCCTGCATCAACCATTGGATACCCCGTTTTCCCTTCACACCAGGCTTTAAATTCGACTTCGCCGTTTCTCCATTCAATAGCGTCGTATTGCTTTTTGAAGGACCCTTTAACCGAATGTGGGAAATGGTAAATAATCGCCTGGTAAAAATCTCGCCAGATTAATTCATTAAGGAAAGTCTCATTAGCTTTTAAAGCTTGTCGGGCAAGGACACGAATACTAATCGTTCCAAAGCGCAAATGAACGCCCAAATGACTAGTTCCTTTGTCAATTGCTGGAAAATTTCTATTCTCTCCATAATTTTTCATAAACTTGCTGGCATAATCAGACGTAGGAAATGGAACTAAAATTTCAGAATCAAATCCCATTTCTTTTAGTGTGATGAGATCTTCTGCTTTCGCTTGACAAATTTTTGACGAATACTTTTCATTAGGATAGGAAGAAAGAAAATACTCATTCAACTTTTCCTTCCATTTCCGACTATACGGTGTGTAAATCGTATAGGGCAAACCATCGGCCTTTGTAATTTCGCTTTTTTCAAATATTACATGATCCTTCGCGCCGAGGAATTCAATGTTTTGTTCCGCCAGTTTTTCAAAAATATACTTATCTCTTTCTAAGGCATATGGTTCGTAATCTCTGTTTGTGAAAACGAAATCTACTTTTAGTTCTTTTGCAATTTGAGGTACAAGTTTTTGAGGATTTCCGTAATAGACTTTTAAATCTCCACCATAGTTTTGATAAGCGTCTTTTAGTGCGTGAATTGCTTGATGAATAAAGATAATTCGTTGGTCATTCTTTTCAAGCTTGTCCAGAATAACGGTGTCGAAAACAAAAATAGCTTGAACGGAATCTACTTTTTTCTGGGCGCGATACAGTCCAGCATTGTCGTCAAATCTCAAGTCGCGTCGATGCCAAAAAAGGGCTTTTTTCATGCCTTACTCTCCTGAATATTCTACGATGTTATTTTCTGTTTCCCAAAGACGTACAGTCAATGAAAGATGTTTTGGTAGTTTTGTCGAGATCAATTCCCAAGCTACCTTAGCAATGTTTTCTGCTGTGGGATTTAAATCTTTGAATTCTATTACATCTAAATTCAAGTTTCGATGATCGAATTTATCGGTTACTTCTGAACGAATAAG
>ERZ887849.610-NODE-610-length-37671-cov-14.003961_pt1 | contig 37671 bp, 36 predicted proteins | sample MGYA00521267_ERZ887849 | MGnify/ENA primary metagenome ERZ887849 (study PRJEB32303, sample SAMEA104408601) | aquatic metagenome | biome: Brackish water; feature: Pelagic; material: water | place: Baltic Sea | collected 2014-06-06T16:11:00 | depth 2,863 m ... | reverse complement strand
CCGCAGCCACAGGTTGTGGAGGCATTGGGGTTGGTAATCAAAAAGCGCGATCCCATCAAGCCCACTTCATAGTCCACTGTCGAGCCAACCAGATACTGGTAACTCAACGAATCAATCAACACAGTTACTCCGTCTCGAGTCACCGCCGTATCGTCTTCCGCCATAACATCTTCAAATGAGAAGCCATACTGAAAACCTGAACATCCACCTCCGGTGACATAGACACGCAACTTTAAATCGTCATTGCCCTCTTCCACTTTTAGGGCGCCAACCTTAGTCACCGCCTGTTCAGTGATATTTAGCGGCGCTGGGATGTATGTTTCAATACCTGACATTACTACTCCGTACTTCGGTTTCTGTGTACACAACGCTTGCGCGTCTTGCAAAAGGCGCCGAACAAAGGTCTTGTCCGACTGCATCTCTATCTTACTGAGTTACGCCTAGTTGCTGAGCTCTTTTGAGTCTGCTGGGAACTGCGTAACATTGTTAGGCGTTTGATGATAAACAAAACTGCCGACAACTTCAGCGCCTTTCTCAATTTCAATCAACTTGTAATTGACGCTTCCTTGGACCACAGCCTTGGCTGCCAGTTTTATTAACTGGCTAGCATAGAGATCGCCCCGGGCATTACCGTTGATCACTATATTGGCAACTTCAATATCACCAACGACTGAACCGCTGTTGAGAATGCGAATTTTCGCGTTCTCATCGGCGGAGGTGATATTGCCAATTACGGATCCTTCAACTTCCAGGTTGCCGCTAAACGCTATATCACCGGTCAATGTAGTTCCCTCGGCAATCAGTGTTGTTGACCCAGAGCCATTACTATTGGTTTCGCTGCCAAACATCATTTAGTCCTCAATTTTCCAGTCAAATTTCTTATCGAGCTGAGCTTTTTCCATCCAGGGGTAGCGCAACACTATTCTTATTTGTTCCGGCTCAAAATTATCCGGCAGCCTCAACAGTCCACGATTGATTGAGAAATACTTAAACTCCAAGCGCAACGGAAACTCTATTATCTCCGAATCAAGATCGTGAAAAGGTATTTCAACCTGCTCGCCATCCATAACTCCTAACAGCCACAGTTCGCCGAGCACCTGTAGGATTTGCATTTTTACCGTCTTTTGCCGCGCCACCCAGCGATAATCAATGCGGCCATCATCGAGCAAGGTAAGGCGCAGATCGGCGACAGAGAGGCCATTGGGCTGATCTTTGTCGCGCAACAACTCTCTATAAAGTTTTAGCTCTTCATCGCGCTTATAAATACTGCGCTGCAGAACAATCATCTCTTGCCGACTATTTTCCAGTGCGGCTACATCCACCCTAGAGCTCAGTCTAATTCGACTCAGCTCTTCCTGCTGCTCAAAAACCTGGGCGCTGAGCTCGTCGACCATCAGCTCTAACCTGTGCTTTTCACTCATCTCTTGAGCAAACGTCTGCCCGCCCCAGAGCCTGCCCAATAACAGGGCCATCAGCACCAGCGCACAGCAACCAGCGACACCAAAATAGATCAATCTCGGTCTGTAAGAGACAACGACTGATTTAACTTCGGACATCAGGGCAGCAGCGCTGGCGCGGCCAGCCCAGCATTTTCAGTCAGACCACAGATAATGTTCATGCATTGAATACCCTGACCTGAGGCACCTTTGGTCAGATTGTCCTCTACTACCAATACAACAACCTTGGCGCCGCCATTGGGACGATGCACTGCGATGCGACAGACATTGGAACCGCGCACAGAGTTAGTTTGGGGATGACTGCCAGCTGGCAGCACATCAACAAAGGGTTCGTCTGCATAGCGGGCTTCAAACAGCGCCTGCACATCGACACTTAAGTCAGTCAACGTGGCATAGAGAGTACTGTGGATACCGCGATTAATCGGCAGCAAATGGGGCACAAACGTGAGGTTAACCGATGTATCTGCTGAGCCACCAGCAGGCCCACTCGCCGACAGAGCCATATCATTTAAACCCTGCACAATCTCAGGAAGATGACGATGGCCAGAGGCCGCATAGGCTTTAAAGCTATCACTGACTTCGGCGTGCAATGCTCCAATACTGGCCTGACGACCAGCACCGCTGACACCACTGGCCGAGTTGGCGATCAGATCACTGATATCTATACAACCCGCTTCCATCAAGGGCAAAAAGCCCAGCTGCACACTGGTAGGATAACAGCCGGGGCAGGCAATCAGATTGGCGCTGGCTATAGCCTCGCGATTGAGTTCGGGCAGCCCATAGACTGCCTGGGGAATTAGCTCGGGGGCGCCGTGAGCCTGGCCATACCAGCTCTCCCAGGTGGGGACATCTCGAATACGGAAATCCGCCGACAGGTCGATAACTTTAACACCGCGCTCTAATATACTGGCGACCATGCTCTGGGCGACACCGTGAGGCGTGGCAAAAAACACCACATCGCACTGGGCCAGCTGATCCACGTCGGGCAGAGAAAAAACCAGATCGATAATACCGCGCAAACTGGGATAGAGATCTGCAACTGGTTTACCTTGCTCACTGCGTGAAGTGATTACTATCACTTGAGCTTCTGGGTGCACGGCCAACAACCTGAGCAACTCTGCTCCGGTGTAACCTGTTGCTCCAACAATACCAACTTTAATCACGGGTCCTCTCTTTTCGTTATCTAGAAATGCTGTGTCGGGCTATAATACCCGATTCTTATAGCGTCTGTGCGTTTTAACAACGGATATCAAGTCCCGTACAGCGATGATTTCTTTCGGAGGTGTTTCTTGTACGAATGGGTCCTGGCCTTTCATCTAATTGCCGTTATCTGCTGGTTCGCCGCACTGTTTTATCTGCCCAGACTTTTTGTCTATCACGTGATGTCCGATGACAGCCTCAGCATCGAGCGCTTTATTGTTATGGAGCGCAAACTCTACAACGGCATTGCCACCCCATCTATGATCGCCACAGTAGTGCTCGGTGGGTGGCTGGTCTCAATGTCTCTAGATTATTATCTCAGCCAACTGTGGTTTCAGCTCAAGGCGCTGCTGGTGGTGATTTTGATTGGCTACCATTTTGCCTGTGCTGCACATCTGCGCAAACTTCGCGATGGGGTCAATGAGAAGTCCCACGTTTACTTCCGGCTATTTAATGAAGTGCCAGTACTGTTTTTGGTGGCGATTGTCATTTTGGTTATCGTTAAGCCTTTTGCTTAGCTCTTAGTGTAAATTCTTAGCCTAGATTCTCAGCCGAGGCGCTTTGCCTAGACATTTCAGCGGGCTCTGCAAAGCCACAGCGGTCATCCGTCGGTCGCACCCTGTCGTATCAAAAGCCTCGACACAGAATACAATCGCCATCGACTTATAGGATGGTAACAGCGCACCATATTCAGGATAATGCAGCTCAAATTCGCAAGCTGTTTTACACACACCACTATTTCAGGAATCATCAATGACCTACGCTGGCCCTCGTTCCAAAGAACTCTTCGACGCTGCGCAAAAACATATTCCCGGCGGCGTTAACTCTCCAGTTCGAGCCTTTCGTGCAGTCGGCGGAACACCCATATTCTTTGATCGTGCAGCCGGCGCCTATATGTTCGATGCCGACGGTAAGCGTTACGTCGACTACATTATGTCATGGGGCCCGATGATTCTCGGCCACGGCCATCCTCAGGTACTTGACGCGATTCGCGAGCAGCTAGAAAAAGCCATGACCTTTGGCACACCCACAGAGCTGGAGATTCTCCTCGCCGATAAAATCTGCGATCGTGTCCCGGGAATGGATATGGTGCGCATGGTCAACTCCGGTACCGAAGCCACTATGAGTGCTATCCGACTCGCCAGAGGCGCTACCGGACGGGACAAAATCGTTAAATTCGAAGGCTGCTACCACGGCCATTCCGATTCACTGCTGGTCAAGGCTGGCTCTGGCGCGCTGACCCTCGGCGTGCCCAGCTCACCCGGTGTTCCCGAATCACTAGCGGATCACACCATTACATTAAGCTACAACAATATCGAACAGGTGCGCGAGACCTTCGCTGAAATCGGCGATCAAATCGCCTGCATTATTGTTGAGCCGGTGGTCGGCAATATGAACTGTGTGCCACCGATTCCTGGTTTTTTGCAGGCGCTGCGAGAATGCTGCACCGCGTCTGGAGCAGTATTGATTATGGATGAGGTAATGACTGGGTTCCGTATTGGCCCTCAGGGTGCAAGCGCTTACTATGGTGTTATGCCAGATTTAGTCTGCCTGGGAAAAGTCATTGGCGGCGGTATGCCAGTAGGTGCCTTCGGTGGCAAGCGCGAGCTTATGGAGCAGATCGCGCCCCTTGGACCGGTCTATCAGGCGGGTACCTTATCGGGTAATCCGGTGGCCATGGCTGCCGGACTGACGACCCTCAACTTGGTTTCTGAGCCCGGCTTTCTAGATCCACTGGTGCGGCGTACTGACGATCTGGTCAACGGTCTCCGTGAACGAGCCGCGAGTGCAGGCATTCCCCTCACCAGCAATCATGTGGGCACCATGTGGGGCATCTTCTTCTCAGAGGAAGAGCATATAGTCAATTATCAACAGGTCATGAAGTGCGATACCGAACGCTTCGGCAAGTTCTTCCACGGCATGCTCGAGGCTGGCGTCTATCTGGCTCCCGCTTCTTATGAAGCTGGCTTTATGTCCGCAGCTCACACGGATGACGACATTCAGTTCACTCTCGACGCCGCCGCCAAGGTATTCAAAACACTGTAAGGCACTAAAAGCCGGCAGATAGTTATGTGTCACTGGGTGTTTTTCCGTATCATGCGCAAAACACAGCACTGTAGACATATCAGTACACTATTGGAGTAGCAATGAGCTTTTCAAGCCAACGTGGCCCCTATCCTTACACTCGCATGCGACGCAGCCGTGCCGCAGACTTTTCACGTCGTCTAGTACGCGAGTCGGCGCTCAGCGCCAATGATTTAATTCTGCCCATATTCGTAGTCGAGGGAGCTGGTCAGCGCCAAGCGGTGCAGTCGATGCCCGGCGTGGAGCGGCTGTCTATCGATCTGCTAGTGGCAGAAGCCCGTAAGGTTGCCGCCCTTGGTATTCCCGCTGTTGCGCTGTTTCCGGTAGCTGGCGAAGAGAAAAAATCCTTGCTCGCAGAAGAAGCTTACAATCCTGAGGGCTTAGCTCAACGAGCCGTGAGAGCCATCAAACAGGCGGTCCCCGAGCTGGGCGTGATAACTGATGTGGCTCTGGACCCATTTACCACCCATGGCCAAGACGGCATTATCGACGAGCAGTCGGGTTATGTGCTCAATGACATCACCGTTGAAACACTGGCCAAACAAGCTCTTTCACACGCCGAAGCTGGCGCCGATATAGTCGCCCCCTCGGATATGATGGATGGTCATATTGCTGCGATTCGCGAAGAGCTCGAAGAGAATGGGTTTGTAAACACACTGATCATGGCCTATGCCGCCAAGTTTGCCTCCAGCTACTACGGCCCCTTCCGAGATGCGGTGGGTTCGGCGGGCAACATTAAAGGCGGCGACAAAAAGACCTATCAAATGGATCCCGCCAACAGCGATGAAGCACTCCATGAATGCGCTCTGGATCTAGACGAAGGCGCAGATATGATTATGGTCAAGCCAGGCATGCCCTACTTAGATGTTGTGCGCCGAGTGAAAGACGAATTAAAAGCACCGACCTTTGCCTATCAGGTCAGTGGCGAATACGCCATGCATTGCGCGGCCTTCGACAATGGCTGGCTGAAGCGTGATGAGGTTATTCTTGAATCCTTGCTGGCATTTAAACGCGCCGGTGCCGATGGCATTCTCACCTACTTTGCCAAAGAAGCGGCAGAGCTACTAAAGAACAAATAATGCTTAGACTTGATAAATATATTAGCAACGCCACAGACCTCTCACGGGTGGAAGTTAAGCGCTATATAAAATATGGCGACGTCACCATCGACGGAGAGAAAGCCATCAACGGGGCACAAAAAATAAGCGGTGATGAAGCTATCTGCATCGAGGGCTCCGCAATCAGCTTCGCGGAAAACCGTTACTTTATGCTAAACAAACCCGCAGGCGTGGTTTCGGCCACCAAAGACAACAATAACAGCACCGCTCTGGATCTAATCTTTGAGCATCGCAGCGACGAGCTGCAAATTGCTGGACGTCTAGATATAGATACCACCGGTCTGCTGCTGGTTACCGACGACGGTCAGTGGAATCACCGCCTGACCTCACCGCGCAGTGACTGCCAGAAAATCTACAGAGTTACCCTGGGTATTCCAATTACCCCTGACTATGCTGAAAAGCTGGCCAATGGTGTCTGGCTCAAGGGTGAAAAACATCCCTGCCTGCCTGCCACCATGGAACAGATTGATGATCAGACAGTTTTACTGAGCATTGCCGAGGGTAAATATCACCAGGTTAAGCGCATGTTTACCGCACTGGGCAATCATGTTGAGGCGCTGCATCGCACTCAGGTTGGCGGCATTATTCTCGACGAGTCTCTCGAACCTGGAGATTATCGCGCGCTTACCGACGCCGAAGTTGCCAGCATAATGGCACCTAAATCATGAGCGATCCCAGCGTAGAGCTACTAGCCCAGCAACTCCATGATATTGAAGGAAAATGTTTAATAGTTGCCGATGAAAATTGGGACGATGCCCCCTGGATAACCATCGCCCAGTCCGGTAGTGCCAAACGTATCCTGCGCAGCAACCGCTACGAAATTGCCCAAACTGCTGCTCAAGCAGGCGTCTCAACCAAGTTCAGCGACTTCGATTTTAGCGATCTAGCGGCAGCTAGTTTCGATAGTGTTTTATATCGGGTGTCCAAAGAGCGCGCGGTTAGCCACCACATTATTAATCAGGCCTCAATCCTACTAAAGCGTGGCGGCACACTGATGTTAAGTGGCGAAAAAACCGACGGTGTGAAAACCTATACAGGTCACGCTAACAAACTATTTGGCGATAGTTGCCAGCCCAAAAAGTCCGGCAACTATTACCTGTCTCGCCTGACCAAATATAGCGACGACGGAAAACCCCTGGATGACAAAAATTATTTAGCTTTGCGCCCTATAGGTAGCCCTGAAAATTTACCCCTGCATAGCAAACCAGGTATTTTTGGCTGGAACAAAATCGATCAAGGCAGTGCACTGCTGATTAATCAGTTTCCACAGTTTGTAGCATCCTTTGGCGAGGCCAATCGGCCCCAGTCACTGCTGGATCTCGGCTGTGGCTATGGTTTTCTTGCCTGCGCCGCTGCGCAGCAGGGTTTTGAACAGATCACCGCAACAGACAACAATGCCGCCGCTTTAAACGCCTGCACGAAAAACTTCGCGGCCTTGGAAGTGGCTGGAACCGTTATTTCCGGCGATGCGGGCAGCCAGCTCGAAGAGCGCTTTGATGCGATTATCTGCAACCCGCCCTTCCATCAGGGATTTAATATCGACAGTGAGTTGACGGCGAAATTTCTGACCGCCAGCAAGCGGCTTTTGGCCCCCAAAGGGCGAGCCTTATTCGTGGTGAATAATTTTATCGCTCTGGAGAAAAAAGCCCAGGACTATTTTCCGCGGGTTCGGGAAGTAGCTCGCAGTGGCTCGTTTAAGTTGATTATGGTGTCGCTTAAGGATTAGAACGCCGAGGGAGGATTCGAGAGCGCCGAGGGAGGATTAGAGCTCCGAGGGAGGATTAGAGAGTGCCGGAGGAGATTTTGAGATATCTCACATGCGTTCGAGATGACAGTGCTGGGAGAGCCTCCCACCCTGTCATCCCGACAGAGCGGAGCGACGAGGGATCTAAATCCATCAAAGCCCCATCACTTGCTTAATAATCTCATTTTTCAATGGCTTGAGCTGATTCACCTTACCCAGGCCCATATTGCGCAACAACCTCACTGCCACATTGTCTGCAGCAAATAACCTCTTAAAGCCTTCCATCGCAGCCATAGTGGCCAAATTTTCCGGCTTGCGCAGACGCTGATATTTACCTAAGCACAACAGCGAACCCAAATCATTGCCCCGCTTAGCCTCAGTACAAAGCGTATCTACCAGAGCCTTAACATCAGCAAAGCCCAGATTGACACCCTGCCCGGCAAGCGGATGAATAGTATGTGCCGCATCACCCAGCAGAGCCACTCGTTCAACCACATAATCTTTCGCATGACGCTGACGCAGTGGAATCACATAGCGTCTATCCACAGAGAGTATTTCACCTACACAATGCTCACTGGCACGACTTAACTCAGCACAAAAAGCCACGTCATCCAAAGCCATCAAACGCTCGGCTTCAGTGGATTCCTGAGACCAAACCAAAGAGCAATAGTGCTGATCCCCCTGCTTATTCAGAGGCAATAATGCCAAGGGCCCCGTAGGCATAAAACGTTGCCAGGCAGTCTGCTGATGCACTGACTCGGCTTGCACCGTGGTGACTATAGCGCTGTGACCATAATCCCACTCACGAGTGGCAAATTTAAACTGCTCTCTTATGCTTGAATTGCCGCCGTCGGCTGCCACTAAAAGAGACGCAACTAGCTGTTCCCCACTACTTAATTCAACACTAACCTGAGAATCGGACTGGCTGTACTGAGAAACACTGACCGGGCAGAGGAAATCAATATTATCTAACTTGTCCACCTCGACTAACAATGATTCAACCACCAAAGAGTTTTCAACTATATGACCAAGATTGGGTTGCTGCACATCCTGACAGTCAAAATGAATTTCGCCAGTGCCCTCAGCATCCCAGACCTGCATAGCACCATAAGCGCTAACACGTTGAGCTGCGATTGCATTCCAAGCACCACAGCGATCCAAGAGGCACCGCGATTTTTCCGTCAGCGCCGCCACCCGAGGATCGAACTGCTCTGTATCAAAAGCGGCGGTTGCTCGAGCTTCCAATAAAGCTATAGATAAGCTGGTATTTGAGCGCGCCAGCAGACAGGCAAAAGCCGCACCGACCATCCCAGCACCCACCACAATCACATCGTATTCTCGATGCTGTTCAGCCTTTTTATTAACCATGCCCAGCCTCCTTGTTAGCAATGCCCATACCAAATTTCGCAAAGCGGCTGCGCAGACTTGGCAGCAGATCCATCATCACCAATCCGGAGTTTCGCCCCAGAGCTACAGCCGAGGAGGACTGAGAAAATAATTTGGGTAGATTATCGCTAAACATTAAAGTGTTCCGCTGATCTGCTAACTGATGTTGCTGATAGCCCTCAAGCGTCTCCAGTGAGGAGAAATCTGTGCCGGTGGATTTAGCCTTGCCCAGTGCGTCCGCTAAGGTTGCCACATCGCGCAACGACAGGTTAAAGCCCTGACCAGCAACCGGATGCAAACTGTGGGCAGCATTGCCGAGCACTACTATATTGCGCCGCACCTGCTCACTGGCCGTGGTCAACGCCAGTGGATAGGCCACGCGTTCGCCAACTTTTTTCACTAGGCCCATGCGATAACCAAAGCTTTCTTGTAAAGCCTTTAAAAAATCTTCGTCTGTGGCGGTCATCAATTCTGCAGCCCGCTCCGGCGGCTGTGTCCAGACCAAGGCACAGCGGGGACTGCCGTCAAAGTCTGGCAGTGGCAACATGGCCATGGGGCCCTGATCGGTAAAGCGCTCATAGGCGACGCCATCATGAGCATCTTGCAGTGCAATATTGGCGATAATCCCCTGTTGACCATAGGGTTTTCTGTCGCTGTTAATGCCAAGCTTTTGGGCAGTTTGGGAATTGGCGCCATCGGCGATTACCAGTAGCGAAGCCTGAATAGTCTCGCCACTGTTTTCAAGGTCTATCCGCACGCCAGACTTTAGCGGTATTATTTTTTCGACACGTTCTGGGGCCATCATTTTAACTGAGGTGGCGGCAAGCTTGTCTAACAAGACTGCACCAATCCAACGATTTTCAATGACATAGCCAAGTGCTTCGACGCCAGCTTCATCGGCACTGATTCGGGTTAAACCCATATGACCGCGGTCGCTAACATGAATTTTTTTAATCGCGCTAGTATGGGATTCTAATTCTGACCAGAGACCAGCGCCTTGGAATATCTTACGGCTGCTCCAGGAAAGCGCGGTCGAGCGCGAATCAAAACTGGGGTGGTTGTTCTGTTTGTCGGAGTCGTCATAAGCCTGAGCCTCAAGCAACAGCACCTTCCAGCCTGACTGCTGTTGCGCTAACAATAACGCCAGACTGATGCCCACCATGCCGCCGCCGACTATTACTAGATCGTAGTTTTTGAGGTTGTTTTTTTTATCTAAATCACTCATGGCTCGTTTTGCTCATGGCTCGTTTTTGCTCATGGCTGTGCCGCCATCAACAATTCAATTTCGCTACGCTTCTTGGGGACCCCAGCAGTTAAATCTTCGCAGCCAGTTTTGGTCACGGCTATATCATCTTCAATACGCACCGCCAGCCCACGCCATTTATCCGCCACATTGCGGTTATCCGGAGAAATATAAATACCGGGTTCAACAGTAACCACCATACCCGGTTCATAGACACGCCACTGATTATCAATCTTGTAGTCGCCGACATCGTGAACATCCATACCCAGCCAGTGCCCAGAACTGTGCATATAGAAATCTTTGTAGGCCTCACTTTCGATCAACTCATTAACTTCGCCATCGAGTATACCCAGATCACGTAGCCCTGCAGTGATCACTGCCACGGTCGCGTCATTGGCGACGTTGTAGGGGGCACCGGGAGAGATTTTGGCGATGGCTTCAAGCTGTGCCTGTAGAACAATATCGTAGATCGCTGCCTGCTCTGGACTAAATTTGCCGTTCACCGGGAAGGTGCGAGTAATGTCGGACGCGTAGTTCTCATATTCACAGCCAGCATCTATTAGCACCAAATCACCGTCGCTAATTTTTTCTCGATTCTCTATGTAGTGCAAAATACAGCCGTTTTTGCCGCCACCGACAATACTAGTGTAGGCCGGAGCCGCAGCACCAGAGATCATAAATTCATGTTCGATTTCAGCCTGCAACTGATACTCATAAATTCCGGGGCGACTTATTTTCATTGCCCGACAGTGGGCGCGGGCCGAAATTTCTCCAGCTCTACGCATTAATTTAATCTCAGAAGCGGTTTTTATCAGACGCATTTCATTGACCAGATGGTCCAAATCGATAAATTCACCAGGAGGCACAGAGCCACGACTTTTCTCCTCGCGAATCTGGTTGATCAAGCCCATCAGGCGGCGATCAAAGTCGGCATCTTTGCCGATCGCATAGTAGACCCGTTCGCGACCCTCGAGCATGCCGGTCAAAATTTCATCGAGATCGTCAATCGGGAAAGCGTCATCTAGACCAAAGTTCGCGACAGCTCCATCAGGGCCAGAACGATAACCGTCCCAAGTCTCACGCAACTTGTCTTTTTCGCGACAGAACAGCAGGCATTGACCCTGTTCGCGGCCAGGAATTAAAACCAGCACGGCCTGGGGTTCAGCAAAACCACAGAGATAACTGAGGCTAGTTGCCTGTTTAAAAGGATAGTGAGTATCTCGAGAGCGAATCTTTTCCCCAGCGCCGGTAATAATGGCAATGCTGTTGGGGGCCATCATCGACATAAGATCTCTGCGCCGAGCGGCGTATTCCTTGACGGTGATCATGGCGCTCCCCTGGGCATAGATTAGCTTTGGATGCTGTGACGCTGAATGGTGTGTTCGTTAGACGCGATCAGTGAACGGTTGGACCACTATTGGCCGCAGCCTCTGGATGCAGCTCAGAGAAAATTAGCTGCACTGCTATTCGGATATACTCGATCAATTCGGAGTAGTCGCGCTCGCCATCATCGTCAGTGTCGAAATCCACTGAGACTTGGGCAATAGCCGAAATATCTTCCAGCGCTTCTTTTACATCGTCCGATACTGCAAAACCGTCGGTCATGCCATCTCCGACTCCGGACAGATAGTTACTGCACCACTGGCCGACGGCAACCAAGCGCTCAGGCAGCGGCAACTCATCATCGGGCAACACCGGCTGAAACAGAAAAGAGACATCTTCAAGACTAGTGAGTGCGGCCTCATAAAAATCCCGCAGCGGATAGGCTGCGCCTTCGGCCTGTTCTTCCGATAGTCCCAACCAACCTGTAGAGGTTTCAATCAACTGATCCAAGGGGATTTTTCCGCAGCACAAACGCCCGCAGAGAAAGCCGTGAAATCCAGAGGGATCGGCCTTTACTCGCAGTTTAAAAAATAGATCTTCCAGCTGTTCAAATGTCATGGGTATGCCTCTCTCAGGTAGCAGGCATCCTAACATTCTAATAATTTCACTGCACGCCACATTGACTTAATGACGTGATTGACCAAACCTGTGACAATGCCTATAGTTAGGTGGTTGTAGTGTCAGGATATAAGTACCAAGTCCTTAGTGACCAGACTGTAGTAATAAGACATTCACCAAAAAGAACTCTGATTATGAGCGCTTACCAAGAGTTAGAAGCAAAACTGGACAGCTTGATCGAGCTTTGCCTGCAACTGAAACGCGAGAACCAGTCTCTACGTGCCAGAGAATCGAGCCTTGCAGGTGAGCGCGGCAAGCTTTTGGAGCAGAATGAAATCGCACGACAGAAAATAGAGACTATGATCAACCGTCTCAGAAACCTAAACGCGGAGTAAGTAGTAAGCATGTCATCTATATCACTCACGATCCGCATCCTCGACAAAGACTATCAGGTCAACTGTAAGCCGGAAGAGCGCGACGCGCTTATTCTGTCGGCGAAAATGCTCGATGAAAAAATGGAAGAGATCCGCCGCGGCTCGCATATAATTGGCGTCGAACGCATTGCGGTAATGGCTGCGTTAAATTTGGCTCACGATCTGATTCGCAGTGAACAGTCCGCCCAGTCCGGCGCTGAAACCTCTCACCTGCTGCAATCGATGAATTCTAAACTGAGCTCCGCCCTGTCTGACCTCAGCAGTTAAAATCAGGTCAAGTTCCTGCACTTTTAAACCACTTTCAAACCAATTTTAGCGAGATCTTTTTCAATCTGCTCTGCTATACTCGTTGCTCCTGGGGTGTGCGCCAGTCAAGAAGTCCCTGAGCCGATAATTATTACCCGGTTTCTCTCCGCCAATGTTGTTGTGCACTTCCGTGCGTCGGAAAGCCTGATATATTGCGAGGGCAGCCACCTTGAACTTTTCGGTTCGAGGCCACGTTGACAGCGGCACTCTGGGATTTATTTTAACCATGGCCAACAGCCAATGAATCCTAGCGAAATACGAAATAACATTCGAGAAAAACGACGAGCGTTGAATCCAAGTCAGCAGCGAGTAGCCTCCGAACAACTGGCTAAATTACTCTGTCGACAAGATTTTTTTCAGCGCGCCAAACGCATCGGTATCTATCTGGCCAACGATGGCGAAATAGATCCAGCAGCGATAGTGGCCGCAGCTTTCAGGGCCAAAAAAGCCTGTTTCCTACCGTTGATAGATCCCTTAAAAGCCAACAGCCTACATTTTGCCGAATATCAATATGGCGACACCTTACATAAAAATCGCTTTGGCATCCTTGAGCCGCAATTTAGATCCACAGCCGCAACACCACCCTGGAGCCTCGATCTGATACTTGTGCCGCTGGTGGCATTTGATCGCGCGGGCAATCGGCTGGGTATGGGTGGTGGATTTTACGATCGTACTCTGGCCCCAAGACCAGGCAAGCCGAACGGCGCAAAGCTAGTTGGCCTCGCCCACCACTGCCAAGAAGTTAGCGGCCTAACACCCCAGAGCTGGGATATCCCCTTACATCAAATAGCCACAGATCAAGAGATAATATGCGCAAAACTAAAATAATTTGCACCATTGGGCCGGCCACAGACTCCCTGGAAATGCTGGAAAATTTGGCCAATGCTGGAATGAATGTGGCGCGGCTCAATATGTCTCATGGCACTCACGAATCTCACCGCAAAGTGATTGACGCGATCCGCGAGCTCAACCTCAAGCTCAATCACCCTATCGCAGTTTTGCTCGACACCCAGGGCCCTGAGATTCGCACCGGTGATATGGCCAATGATCTGCACCTCAACGACGGTGACACAGTCTCCATTGTGGCTCGCGGTGCTGAGGATGTGGAGTCCTCCTCAATTCATATTAACTATGAAGACCTGATTACCGATGTGGGTATCGGCGATATTATCACTGTGGACAATGGCCTGATTAATCTTGAAGTACTGAGTAAAGAAGAGCGCGTCATGCAGTGCAAGGTAATTGATGGCGGTCTGTTAAAAAGCAAACGCCACGTCAACCTCCCAGGCATTCGCGTTAATCTTCCCGCGATTACTGACAAAGACCGCCGAGACATTGAATTCGGCATGTCGCTGGATGTAGATTTTATTGCCCTCTCCTTTGTCCGACAGGCTGAAGATATTCGCGAACTGAGAGAACTGCTCGGCGACAAAGCCGATACTATTAAAGTGATCGCCAAACTAGAGGACCAGGAAGCGATCACCAATATGGTGGAAATTATCGCCGCCGCCGATGGAGTTATGGTCGCCCGTGGTGATCTCGGCGTTGAGGTTCCTCTCGAGGTGCTGCCGCGTATTCAACGACGTATTCTGCGCACCTGTGCGGAAATGGGTACACGCGCTATTGTTGCAACCCATATGCTTGAATCAATGATCGAAAATCCCAATCCGACGCGTGCCGAAGTAACAGATGTAGCCAATGCAGTATACGAAGAAGCGGATGCGATTATGCTCTCCGGTGAAACCACCGTCGGCAAGTATCCGGTGAAGTGCGTCGAGATATTAGATCGTATTGCCCGCTCCACAGAAAGCAGTCGCGGACTTAGATTTACTGACAACCTGGTTGTCGAAGGCGACAAACAACAGATTGCTAAAGCGGCCGTCAATCTTGCCGAAGCGATTTCGGCGAAGGCGATTATTGTGCCCACCAAGCGTGGCCGCATGGCTAATCGGGTAACCAACTGTCACCCCCAGGAATCGATTATCTGCGCCTTTACCAACAGCGGAGTCACAAGGCGTCAGCTGGTATTGAACCGCAATGTTCTGAGCTATCAAATTGATTTTGGTCTAAATTCGGATGCCACTCTGGCAGCCGCTGCAGCAATTATGATTAATCGCGATGAGTTCTCGCCGGAAGATCGTGTGGTGGTTATTTCAGATACGCTGGCCGGCGACGGTATTGAAGCCATCCAGATTCGTCAGATCGCGGACCTGTTATAAAAACAAAGACATCCGCCCTTAGGGAAGCCTTAGGGCCGGATGGGAAAAGCTAATAATTAGAGGCCAGCAATTAGGAGCCGAGAAAAAACTGATAGGCCTCATTCTCAGTTTCGTTTACATAGTGATAACCCAGATTATCAAGAAAGCCTGACAGTGTCTTAAGATCTTTCTTCGACGCCTGAATGCCCACCAGCACGCGACCAAAAGCCGAACCATGATTGCGATAGTGGAACATGGAAATATTAAACCCACTACCCAGCTGAGTGAGGAAGTTCAACAGCGCACCGGGTCGTTCGGGAAACTCAAAGCGAAAAACCTGCTCTTCTCCCACCTGGGGTGAACGCCCTCCCACCATATGGCGAATATGGGATTTAGCCACTTCATTGTCGGTCATATCGGCAACTGTGTATCCCTGCTCACGAAGCTCAGCCACTAACTGATGACGATCTTCATCATCAACCACCTGCGCACCAACAAAGATATGCGCCTTGCTGGTATCGCTAAAGCGATAATTAAATTCAGAGATATTGCGCCTGTGCATGGCCTTGCAAAACAACTTAAAGCTGCCAGGCTTTTCGTCGATGGTCACTGCCAGCACTGCCTCGCGCTTTTCGCCAATTTCGGTGCGCTCAGAAATATAGCGCAGGCGATCAAAATCTATATTGGCGCCGCACTGGATTGACAATAATGTCTGGCCTTCTACGCCATGCTGTTCGACATATTTTTTCAAACCAGCCAAACCCATAGCGCCAGAGGGCTCGCAGATGGCTCGCGTATCACTGTAGACATCTTTGATCGCCGCACAGATTTCATCAGTGCTAACGGTGATCACTTCGTCCACCAAGTCTTTTAATAAGCGGAAGGTCTCTTTGCCAATTTGCGCAACAGCAGTACCGTCAGCAAAAATGCCCACTTCTTTTAAGCGCACTCGCCGGCCAGCTTTTAATGCGGCATCGAGACAGGCACTGTCATTGGCTTCGACAGCAATAATTTTTACATCGGGACGCACATATTTAACATAGGCTGCGACACCAGCGCAGAGACCGCCCCCGCCCACAGCGATAAAAATTACATCCAAATCACCAGGCAATTGACGCAATATCTCCATACCGATGGTGCCCTGCCCAGCAATAACATCCGGATCATCGAAGGGGTGGATATAGACCAAACCTTTCTCTTCGACCAACTTTTGCGCATGGGCAGACGCCGCATCATAGTTGTCGCCAACCAAGACTACTTTGGCACCGCGAGCACGCACTGCGTCTACTTTGATTTGCGGAGTCGTCTTGGGCATCACAATGGTGGCTTTAACACCCATCTTTTTTGATGCCAGGGCCAGACCCTGAGCATGATTTCCCGCCGACGCCGCAATCACACCTATGGCACGCTGCTCATCGGTAAGCTGGCGCAGCTTGTTGTAAGCACCGCGCAACTTAAATGAAAATACCGGCTGCAAGTCTTCACGCTTTAACAGCACATGATTATTGAGTCGCTGGGAAAGCAGTGGCGCTGGGTCAATCGGTGTTTCGATCACCAGATCATAGATACGCGCATCGAGAATTTTTTTCACGTACTTCTGTGGCATGGGTAGTCCATAATTTGAGTCTTAAAGATCAATGGTAAGTTGATATGCCGATTTACGCCAGCCTGAAAGCGATGAATCTGTTTTATTGCGCTTATCACCGTATAATTACGCGCTTACAAAACAAATAATGGTTGAGGTTATAAGGTGGATCAGAATCAATTGAAACTCGCGGTAGCTGCCGCTGCAGTCGAGTACACATTAAGCAAGATCAACCCCGAGAGTATTGTTGGCATAGGCACAGGATCCACGGCCAACTGCTTTATCGACTTACTCGCCGAACATAAAAATCGCTTTCAGGCTGCAGTGGCAAGTTCTGACGCTTCAGCAGAGCGCTTGCGCGGTCATGGTATTGACGTTATTGAACTCAATGCTGCAGCAGAAATTACGATTTATATAGATGGTGCCGACGAAGCCAATCCCCGTCTTGAGCTGATCAAGGGCGGCGGCGCAGCACTGACCAGAGAAAAAATTGTTACTGCAGTGGCCAATGAATTTGTCTGCATTGCCGATGAGAGCAAGTGGGTCGACTACCTGGGTCAGTTCCCCCTGCCAGTGGAAGTAATTCCTATGGCACGCAGCTATGTGGCAAGAGAACTGGTCAAGCTGGGCGGCGATCCAGTGTGGCGTGAAAACGTGATCACAGACAATGGTAACCAGATTCTCGATGTACACCATCTCTATCCCGTTGCATCGCCTCAGGCTTTGGAGGAAAAGATCAACCAAATTACCGGCGTTGTGACCAATGGCTTCTTTGCTCTCAAAGCGGCCGACATATTATTTTTGGCAACCCAGCAGGGCATTGTCACTCACTACCCAAAAGCATAAGCAGCGGCGATTAAAACAATGAAAAAATATCACGTCTGTGGTCTGGGTAATGCCTTGGTCGATACGGAAATTGAAGTCAGCGAGAAAAACCTCAGCGATCTGGGAATTGAGAAAGGCCTGATGACCTTAGTCGATGAAGAGCGCCAGCATTTTTTGCAGGACAGTCTCAGCGATCACTTGGTGATGTCAAAGCGCGCCTGTGGCGGTTCTGCGTCAAATACGGTTATCTCCCTTAGCCAGTTTGGCGGCAAAGGCTTTTTGTCCTGCAAAGTGGCAGACGATGAAAATGGTCAGTTCTATATGCAGGATCTGATGGATAACGGTGTAGACCACAATGCAGATGCTCAGATGTCACAGGGCATTACCGGAAAATGTCTGGTGATGATCACTGATGATGCTGACCGCACTATGAATACGTTCCTCGGTATCAGTTCTGACCTGGCCCCTGTAGATGTCGATCCAGAAGCTATTGAGAATTCAGAATACCTTTATATTGAAGGTTATCTAGTCACTGGAGAGAGTTCCCTAAACGCGGTTCTTGAGGCCTGTGAAGTCGCTCGTCAGGCGGGCACTAAAATCGCGCTAAGCTTGTCTGACCCTGGCATTGTTGAATATTTTCGCGATGGCCTAAAAAGCATTGTCGGCGATGGCGTGGATCTACTATTTTGCAACCAGCAGGAAGCTCTCAGCTGGTGTCAGACCGATAATTTGGATCAGGCTTTGGAACAGTTACAGGATAGCGCGGCACAGTTTGCAGTGACCTTAGGCAGCGAAGGCGTAGTGGTGTTTGATGGCAGTGATTATCTGCGCGCAGCGGCACAGCCTATTACCGCAGTGGATACCAATGGTGCAGGTGATATGTTTGCCGGCGCCTACCTTTATGGAATTACTCAGGGCTATTCCAGCCTGTCTGCGGCAGTGTTTGCCAATCGCGCGGCAAGTGCGGTTGTCGGCCAGTATGGCCCAAGATTACACAGCGCTGAGTACGACGGTCTCAAGGAAGGCTTGAAATAAACCTCAGGGACTCGCGAACTTAGCGTCGGATTTGATCCAGGGGCTGCGGATGCTGAAACAGAAAGCCCTGTAAATAATCGACACCAATTTTCTTTAGCAGACGCAGCTGATTTTCATTTTCCACTCCCTCCGCCACAGTGGTGACTCCCATAATGTGGCCCAGGTGATTAATGGTACTCACCACAGAGTAATCCACATCGCTGTTTTCCATGGTGTGAATAAAACTCGAATCTATCTTTAGGCAGTCAATAGGCAGCTCTTTCAAATAGGCAAATGACGACAGCCCACTGCCAAAATCATCCAGTGCAATGGACACTCCCACCGAACGCAGTGTGGAGATCAAGCGCTTGGCTTCCTGTAGATGCTTGACCGCTGCCGTCTCGGTAATTTCGAACTGAATATGCTGTGGCGAGATTCCAGTGTCACTAAAACCGCTGAGAATATAATCAATCGCATTCTCATCTCCCACGGTGCTGCCGGAGAGGTTTACCGAGAGCAATGGCAGTGGTAAACCCTCGGTCCGCAAACGCTGAAGAAACTTTAGGGAATGACTAAATACCCATTTGTCTAGATCATCAATCAAAGAAAAATGTTCGGCGCCGGGAATAAATTCTGAGGGTGGCAAAATAGTGCCATCACTATCGCGCATTCGCACCAGTACCTCATAACATGTGGCCGTTGTGGCAGTGCCGTTTAGCGACACAATCGGCTGGGCAAATAGGGTGAAGCGATCTTCATCTAGGGCTGAGACAATTTTCGGCATGCTGGTAGCGAGACTGCGCCGTCGAGCAACCTCTTCATTAAATGACTGAAAGTGTATTTTATTGCGGCCCTTATCCCGAGCCGTGGCACAGGAAGAGCCCGCCGAAATCATTAGATCTATATCGGACAGAGCTGTGTCATCAATCAGTATGGCGCCAATACTCGCGCCAATTTTTAACACCTCCCCCTCCCAGGGCACCTGCAGCTCTTTGACCTCGGCCAGAATACGCTCCGCCAGCATCATCGCCTTGTCGTAATTAACCCTGTGTATTAGCAGTGCAAATTCGTCATTGCCAATACGCGCGGCTATATCACTGGGCCCAGCAAGCCGAATCAGTAACTGAGCAAATTCTTTCAATAGCTCATCACCAGCGGTGTGCCCACTGGTATCGTTGATCGCTGAAAAGTTGTATAAGTCGATATAGAGCAGTGCGTGTATTGCGCCCTCGTGTCGAGCAATTTCAATGGCCTTTTGGATGCGCTTAGATAAGGATGCGCGGTTAAGCAGCCCAGTTAAAGAATCATGCATCGACTGCCACTGCAGGCGACTGGAAACCCGGCGCGCTTCACTGAGAGGCCTAAAGATCACCAGGCACTTAACAATACGGCCCATGGCATCGCGCTGGGGAAATGCGGACACCGAGACACTCACCGGTGCGGCACCGCGCACCTTTAATAGCAGCGACTGATTGGACTCCACATTGAGTGCCTTATTAAGGGCGTCCTGAACTGGCGTTTCGGCAATACCTGTGTCTTCATTAGCCAAGGGCATGGCCGCATGAATCTGTACCGGCTTGGACTTATCTAATTTAAAGCCCAGGAGCTGTTCGGCAATCGGATTCATTTCCACGATAAAGCCTTCGGCATCCACAAGCGCCACGGCGTCGGCAATATGGCGTGAGGTCAGGTCATAGAGCTGCCCACGGTTGATTAACTCCTCGGCCTGCTGGCTAACCTCAGTGCAATCATGGCAGAGCATAATCAGCTGACCTGGATCAGTAGCCGAATGAAATAGTTTGATATCTAAATAACGACTTTCGCCGTGGCTTGTGGCGGCCAGCACATAACCCTGATTATGCCGAGTGGCTAGGCTATTAATATTTTCCACAAGGTCTAGCCCGTGCATTTCATCGAGACCGGGGAGTAGCGTGCGCACAGAGCTGCCAACTAATAGTTCAGTGCTGTAGCCAAATAGTGTTTCTGCAGTACGGCTAATTTGAGTTATAAAACCAAATTGATCCGCGGTGATATAGGCGGCGTTTTTATCTATAACAAAGGTGTCAAACGACTGATCTGTTAGCGCGAGGTTTTTAGATTTTGCACTGCGATTAGTTAGAGTATCGTCGTTCGTTGGCGTTTTTTTGTCAGTGGCATTTTTAATCCCAGCCTTCAGACTAAAACGGATCAGGCAGTAATTATTAGACGCATCATCGTACGCGGTCATAGACACGCCCAACAACGAAGAGCTATCTCGGGAAAACGTCTCGGTGAATTGATCTAACAGACTGTTGTCCGCTGGCCGAGTAAAGCGGCTGTTGCCGGCGGCACTAATAACTTGATGCAGCTCTGCAGAGAAACCACTGCCCAATAATCCTGGAAATAGCGCGTAGAAACGTTTGCCCTGAGACTGACCTGAAGAAACCTGACAGAAATCCGCAGCTTTGCGGTCGATCATCACCACTCTTAGATTGCGGTCTACAACCATCACGCCCCCCTGCAGACGTGCAGCAATGAGAGCCCTACTTAACTCGGACCCTGCTCCACCAACTCCTTTTGCGTGGAAGATATCGTTCATCCTTTATCCCTTTCAGCCTTATTTTCAGATTACCCTTATCCCTGAGAGAGCAGCTCCCGAAGATCAATAATCGCCGCATTGGCACGACTGATATAAGAAGCCATGACCAAGGAGTGATTGGCCAACAGACCAAAGCCTTCACCGTTGACAATTACCGGCGCATTAACCGGCTGCTGGCTCATTTCCAATTCGCGGATAATCTGCTGCAAACTGGTAATCGCATTTTTGCGATTTAGCACATCAGCAAAATCAACTTCCACGGCTTTTAAAAAGTGCAGCAGCGCCCAGGTGGTTCCACGGGCTTCATAAAACACATTATCAATCTCAAACCAGCTGGTTTTCACTTCGATTTCCTGAGCGCTCTGGGTCGACTGACGTCCTGCAGCATCACCGGCGAGATCGGTATTAATACGCCGCTGACCGACACTGGCAGAGAGTCTCTGAGAGAGACTGCCAAGTCTGGTTTCAACCGTACTCAGCCAGTAGCGCAGGTTATCCGCTCGAGCGAAAAATTGCGCATCTGGAGCCTGAGTGTCAGCAAGTCGCTCGAGGTAGCGGCGAAAATACTGCTGTCCCTCAGCGTATTCAGATTCAGGCCAAGGCACTGCCCATCGGCTGTGATCAATATGCAATCGCGGCTCGGCGACGGCCAGATCGCGATCTTCGGTTGACTGGGATTGCGAGCGACTAAATGCTTCTCGATTAGCTTTACTGAGATCGCGAATTTGCACCAGCACGCCAAATTCCCAACTGGGAATATTATCCAGCCATACACCGGGAGGCATCATGTCATTGCTGAGATAGCCGCCGGGCTTTTGCAGCAGCACTTCAATGGTATGAATCAATGTTGCTGTAGTAGTGGCGCCGACCACTAGAGATTTTCCGGCAAGCACCTTTTCAGTTTCGGTACTGACATCAAAAAGATCGGGCTCATCACTCCAGTACCAACCCAGTCCGAGCAACAATAATCCGATCACTACCAGAGTAGTGAGCCCGTAGCGCAAATAGGCCGGTCTCTGATTATCCACATAGCCATCGGCTATTTTCTCTGCAGCATCCAAAAAGGGTTTTTGCCCAACGGTTTTAATGCGACGCCAAAATCTCATTTATCCATACCGTCTTTTTTCATCTTGTGCATAGAGTGACCCGAATGCTTGTCCATTGAGTGACTATCCATCGAGTGCTCATGCATAGAATGATCATGGGCCGTCTCCGCAGGGGCAGATTTTTCAAACAAACTGCGCACCACAGCAGTTAGTTCGATAGCGCCGCAGTCTTCAGTCTGCAAACTCATCTTGTGGCTTTCCCCAGGCACTAATTCAGCATCTATACCGAGTAACATCAGATGAAATCCGCCAGGTCGCAATTCGAGGGTGGCACCCGCAGCAACGGCCACGGCAGTAACCGGGCGCATTTTCATCATGCCGTCACTCAAGAGTTGCTGGTGGACCTCCAATTTAGCCGCAATTCCAGTACTGCCACCGATAATTGAACAGGCTTTAGCATGATTATTGGTCACCGACAGATAAGCCGCCGTTGCATTTCGCCCCGGAGGCATGGCTCGGATATAGGCGTCTTCAACCGAGAAGCCAGAGGCGCTTGCCGCCAGACCAAAAGGCATGGAGAGACAAAATACAAAACAATAGATTAATCGAGTATTCATAGGATTCCTTGTTGAAACTATAGCATGTGATCAGAATGTTGATCGCAAACCGGTATTATTGATCTGCCTTAAATCGCGCCAGAGAAAGAATTGAAATCAGTTTAGCGCGCGGTTACGTATCTCCCTGCATTATACTAGAGCTAAACAGAAATACCGTTATGAATAACACAGCGAAAAAGTTATGCAAATAATAATCCGCAAACTCCTTCTGAGCCTAGCGCTGATGTCCTTCTGGATAACTGCGTCGGCGGAGAATGACTTTCTATCCAAGGCTGGCCAAAACGACTGGACAAGCGAGATTGCTAGCCCAGAGTTTGTTCCGGTTGAACAGGCATACAGCCTCGACGTCGTCATTGAAGAGCAGCGATTGCTGCTCAACTGGACAATTCGCGATGGCTACTACTTATACAGAGATCGCTTTAAGTTTGGATCTATGGATAGCAGTGCGGTTCTGGCTGCACCACAATTTGCCAGCGGTCTAGTGAAGTGGGATGAGTACTTCGAAAAAGAATTGGAAGTCTATTATCAGCAGACCACTATTGTTCTGCCCTTCGCCACAGAAGCGACTCGTCTAAGCCTCGAAATTGAGTCTCAGGGCTGCGCCGATGCCGGACTCTGCTACCCACCTTATAAGCAGTGGCTAGATATAGATCTTGTAAACGGCATTGTTGAGATCAGCAGTCAACCTTTTACCACTCCACTCAGCAGCCCCCAGGCGTCAAACAATATTAGCGACACCGCATCTCTGCCACTGGCCCTAGTACTCCTCTTTGCCCTGGCTGGGGGCATGATTCTCAATCTAATGCCCTGTGTATTTCCCATACTGTCGATCAAGGTGTTGAGTTTCACCATGAATCACAAGACCGATCGCAGTCGACATATTCACGGTCTGGTCTACACCGCCGGTGTGGTATCCAGTTTTGTGGTGATCGCCATTGCTATGCTGTCACTGCGCGCTGCGGGAGAGAGTATTGGTTGGGGCTTTCAATTGCAGTCGCCACTTTTCGTTATCTTCTTGATCTATCTATTTTTTGTTATGGGCCTTGGACTCTCGGGTTATCTTGAGATTGGCAGCAGCCTGATGTCAATGGGACAAAACAGGCAAAATGAAGAGGGCCTGCGCTCTTCGTTTATGACCGGTGTACTAGCTACCACAGTTGCCAGCCCCTGCACTGCGCCGTTTATGGGCCCAGCCCTAGGCTTCGCCATTAGCCAGTCGGCCTCCATTGCCATACTAGTATTTGCCTTTCTCGGTCTCGGCATGGCGCTGCCGTTTATTCTATTGGCCTGGATTCCAGGCCTCACTAAGCGGCTGCCGAAGCCCGGCCCCTGGATGGACGTGTTCAAACAGTTCCTCGCCTTCCCGATCTATATGACTGGCGTCTGGCTACTCTGGGTTGCCGGCCGTCAAACCTCTATCGACGTCGCAGCAGCAGTGATTATCGGTCTTATTTTGCTAGTAATGGGCCTGTGGATATGGAAACTCAACAGCAAGCCACTGACTCGACTAATAGCAGTCCTGACATTTGGCGCTGCTCTGGCTGTACCTGTAGCGGCTATCTCCGAATCGAAAGTGGAGCCGGAATTTCTCACCTACTCACCAGAGCTGCTCGCTGACTTGCGGAATGACAATCAGGTGGTATTTATTAATCTGACTGCCGACTGGTGCATTACCTGCTTGGTAAATGAACGCGTAGCTCTGAGTTCAGAAAAGGTGGTGGGATTGATGCGTGACAGTGGCATTAGCTACCTCAAGGGCGACTGGACCAACAGCGACCCGCAGATCACCGAACTGCTTGGGCGCTTCAACCGCAGCGGCGTACCACTGTATCTGCTCTATCCTCGAGGCCAAGGTGAAGCAGAGATTCTTCCGCAGATTCTCACTGAATCAATGGTTATTGACGCTCTCAATCAAGCGCTAAAGTGATTTCAATGACTTTAGCGGCAAAAGTCGACCTGATTGGCGAACTTAGGCGAATTTGCCGATTTTTAGCCTTTTTGGGCGCGAAAACTGCACTAAAAACCGCCATCTTCGCCGTTTCGGCAAAGCCACATCTTTCAAAAACAGTAATTATGCTAAATCTGGCAGGTATTTTCTGCTAAGTTCGCCGAAAAAGGTATTTTTTTAAGTATTCGTGGACAGTACTTTTATTTTCGGGCAGACTTCCCCTCAATCTGGTAACCAACCTATTCCCGAGGGATCCAATGGCTTCACTACTGGTACTTCATGGTCCAAACCTAAATTTACTCGGCTCTCGAGAGCCAGAAATTTATGGCGCCGAATCTCTTGAGCAAATCAATGCCGCCCTGGTTAGCCTGGCAGCAGCAGCCGGACACAGCCTCGATGCACTGCAAAGCAATGCCGAATTTGAGCTGATTCAGAGAGTCCACGACGCTCGCGACGAAGCCGTCGACTTTATTATTATCAATCCCGGTGCTTTCACACATACCAGTGTCGCTCTGCGCGATGCTCTACTGGGCGTTGAAATTCCGTTTATCGAAGTGCACCTCTCCAATGTTCACGCTCGAGAGGCCTTCCGCCACCACTCCTATTTTTCCGATATTGCTGAAGGTGTTATTTGCGGCTTCGGTGCCAACAGCTACCGACTAGCCCTGCAAGCAGCGCTCGGTAAACTGGGCTAAGGTCTGGCTATTGAACAGCGGACTTAAACCCTATTTTTAAATTTATTTAAGAAAGAGAAAACTACATGGATATTCGCAAAGTCAAAAAACTCATTGAACTGCTCGAAGAATCGAACATCAATGAACTGGAAATTACCGAGGGTGAGGATTCTGTGCGCATCAGCCGCGGTGCTCCCATGCAAGCCTATGCTGCACCAGCACCAGTTGCCCAGCAACCGGCCGCCATCGCTGCACCGGCGCCAGCCCCGGTCGTGGCAGCAACTGTAACCGCAGCCCCGGATGAACTGGCTGGGCACTTGGTCAAATCACCTATGGTCGGCACTTTCTACGCGTCGCCTTCGCCTGATTCAGCTGCCTTTGTCACAGTCGGCAGCACAGTAAAAGCTGGTGACGTACTCTGTATCCTCGAAGCCATGAAAATGATGAATCAGATCGAAGCCGATAGAGCCGGCACCATTGGCGCCATACTTGCCGAAGATGGCGAGCCTATCGAATATGATCAGCCACTGTTCACCATCGTTTAACTGTAGCCAGGGATAAAATCATGCTCGAAAAAGTCCTGATCGCAAATCGCGGCGAGATTGCTCTGCGCATTCTGCGTGCTTGTAAAGAATTGGACATTAAGACCGTTGCTGTTCACTCGAAAGTGGATGCGGATCTAAAACATGTCATGCTGGCTGATCAGTCGATCTGCATCGGCCCCAACCCTTCGGCAAAAAGCTATCTAAATATTCCAGCAATTATCAGCGCCATGGAAGTGACCGGCGCCACAGCTGTTCATCCCGGCTATGGTTTTCTTGCAGAGAACGCGGACTTTGCTGAGCAAGTGGAAAATAGCGGCTTTGTCTTTATCGGACCAACCGCCGAGTGCATCCGCATTATGGGTGACAAGGTTGCGGCGATTAAGGCCATGAAAGCTGCCGGCGTTCCCACAGTGCCAGGCTCCGACGGCCCATTAAACGATGACCCGGCCGCGCTTCGCGCCATGGCCAAGAAAATTGGCTATCCGGTTATTATTAAAGCCGCTTCAGGCGGCGGCGGACGCGGTATGCGTATCGTTGAAAATGAAGAGACTCTGGTTAACTCCGTTGCCATTACTAAATCCGAGGCTGAAGCTGCATTTGGTGACGGCACTGTTTATATGGAGAAGTTTCTGCAGAACCCGCGCCATGTTGAGGTTCAGGTACTCTCCGACGGCCAGGGCCATGCGATTCATCTGGGTGATCGCGACTGCTCACTGCAGCGGCGTCACCAGAAGGTGTTAGAAGAGGCTCCGGCTCCGGGCATTCCCGAGGAAGCACGACAAGCGGTTTTTGAAAGCTGCACCAAGGCCTGCATCGAGATTGGCTATCGCGGCGCCGGCACTTTTGAATTCCTCTATGAGGATGGCGGCTTTTACTTTATCGAGATGAATACTCGCGTTCAGGTAGAGCACCCAGTATCAGAGATGATTACCGGAATCGATATAGTTAAAGAGCAGCTGATGATCGCCAGCGGGCGGCCACTTAGCTTTACTCAGAAAGACGTTATCTTCCGCGGCCACTCTTTTGAGTGCAGGATCAACGCCGAAGATCCGGTCACCTTTATGCCACAACCTGGCACGATCACCTCTTACCATGCCCCCGGCGGAAACGGAGTTCGAGTGGATTCTCATATCTACAATGGCTATCGCGTGCCACCGAATTATGACTCTCTGATCGGCAAAATCATCACCTATGGTCGCGATCGAGATTCGGCGCTTTCGCGCATGCGCAACGCCCTAGACGAAATGATGATTGACGGTATAAAAACCAATATTGAACTGCATCAGGATCTAGTTCGCGATCCTGAGTTCCAGAAAGGCGGTGTCAATATTCATTATCTTGAGAAAAAGCTCGGGCTGTAATTTACAGTCCGGCGCTTTATTCAACTCGCTCTTCAAATAGGCCCATCCCATGCAATGGCTCCAGCTGATTGTAGGTAGTACCCGTGATGCCAGTAGTGCAATTGAAGATGCAATGCTCGAACTAGGCGCAGTTTCCGTAACTCTGGAAGATGCCGCCGACCAGCCTATTTTGGAACCAGGGGTTGGCGAAACTCCGCTCTGGGACAACTGCACTATCAAAGCACTGTTCCCAGACGACACAGATACAAACCAGACGACGGCCCAGCTGCAGCAGTTAGTTTCCCGACCACTGCAGTTGAGCTGGCAGCAGCTGGAAGACAAAGACTGGTCTCAGGAGTGGAAGAAATATTTTTCACCGATGAAGTGTGGCGAACGCCTATGGATCTGTCCCAGCTGGATTGCACCACCAGATCCCGAGGGTATCAACCTAAGCCTAGACCCAGGCCTAGCCTTTGGCACCGGCAGCCACCCCACCACACATCTGTGCCTGCGCTGGCTCGACCAGCAAGATTTAACTGGGCAAACGGTAATTGATTACGGCTGTGGCTCGGGTATTCTCGGTATTGCCGCCCTGCTATTAGGGGCTGAAAAAGTCATTGCCGTGGACAATGATCCTCAAGCATTACTAGCCACAAGAGACAATGCCGAGCGCAATAATATAGCCGCGGAGCGTATTAGCACCTATCTGCCTGAGGAACTTCCAGAAGATATAGTGGGCGAAACGATGCTGGCTAATATTCTTGCTGCGCCACTAATCGAACTGGCACCTAAACTTACGGCGTTGACCGCCAGCAATGGTTTGATCTGCTTGTCTGGCCTGCTTGAGCACCAGATCGCTGCAGTCTCGCAACCCTATCTTGCCCGTTTTAGCTTTGCTGATCCGGCAATCGAAACCGAGTGGGCGCAGCTTGCTGCGCGTAAGACAGCCTGAGCCAATAGACAGCCTGAGCCATATACAGCCTGAGCCAATAAGCAACAGGCTCCCGATGCTGCTAGACTCAGCAAAACACTATCTGGACATCTCCATGCCACAACTCACTGGCTGCCCTAACTGCACCACCAAATTTCGCCTAACCACAGAGCAACTAGATGCGGCTGGCGGTCTGGTGCGCTGCGGTAAATGCATGACTGTGTTTAGTGCCGACGAGCATAGGGTTGCCGAACAACAAGAGAGCTGCGAACACCCAGAAAATGGAGCCAATCTGCCGGTGATGACCGAACTACTGCACAGAGAATTTAGTCCGCAGCAAACGCCGGTAAACAATAATAAACCCAGTAGAATTTTCCCGAAGCTAATAATAATTTTAGTCGGCGCAATACTGTTAGCCGCACAGTACAGCTATTTTTTTAGTCGCGAACTCAGTCAGACAGAAGCCTATCGCCAACCATTGATCCATTTCTGCCACTACAGTGGCTGCACAGTTGACCCGTATCGGGATATAGACAAACTGGCCGTCAGGCAATTCGCAATTCACTCCGATTCCAACCAGCCTGGCGCCCTAACTGTTGATCTGATTATCGAGAACCGAGCGCTGTTCGACCAACCCTACCCTAAAATCGCTCTGCAGTTTTCTGATATGGAAAATCAGCTTGTGGCCAAGCGGGTATTTCTAGCTGAGCAATATTTACAGGACGGCACAAAGAACCTAGCAGCAGAGCCTAAATTGATCCCCGTAGGTACACAGAGGCGAGTTGTTTTTAGCCTAGTTGACCCCGGCGCAAAGGCGACCAATTATTCCGTCGAGCTAACAAGATAATAAATCTCTGTTTTTCAATTGATCACTTTTTAATCAGCTAATCACAGGGTATCATTGTCGTCCCTAACGCGAAGACCATTTATCCTGAGGCAAGTTTGTTCAATATCGGTCCCTATCAGATCAACCGAAAGACAGTGTTGGCACCTATGGCAGGTGTCACTGATCTACCCTTTCGCCAGCTCTGTCGTGAGATGGGCGCGGGTATGGTGGTATCTGAGATGGTCGCTGCAGACCCCAGCACCTGGTCGAGCAAAAAATCAAAATTACGCATCCAGTTTGCCGATGAACCGGCACCGCGATCGGTCCAGATTGCAGGCTATGATCCATTGATGATGGCTGAAGCGGCGCGCTTTAATGTTCAGCAAGGTGCTGAAATTATTGATATCAACATGGGCTGCCCAGCGAAAAAAGTCCTCAAAAAAGCTGCCGGATCGGCGCTGCTGCAGCACCCAGATCTGGTGCAAGATATTCTCCGTGCTGTGGTCGACAGTGTCGATGTGCCCGTTACCTTAAAAATTCGCACCGGCTGGGATCGTCAAAATCGCAATGCAGTAACTATTGCCAAGATAGCTGAAGATACGGGTATCGCCGCCCTGGCTATTCACGGTCGCACACGCGCCTGTCGCTTTGTTAAAGAAGTGGAATACGACACCATAGCCAATGTTGTCGAGGCTCTCTCTATTCCAGTTATTGCCAACGGTGATATCACTACTCCAGAAAAAGCCCTGGCTGTTTTAGAACAGACTGGGGCCGCGGCGGTGATGATTGGCCGAGGCGCTCAGGGTAATCCCTGGATCTTCAATCAGATCAATCATTTTCTTGAGCATGGCGAAGCCGCGGCCAAACCCTCAATAGAAGAAATTGGCCTAGTGGTCTGCCGTCATCTACTGGCGCTGCACGAGTTTTATGGCGCCTATGCCGGGGTGAAAATTGCCCGTAAACATATCGGCTGGTACTTCAGTGTTCTGCCGGGGGGGAAAGAATTTGCCCGCCACTTTAACCGAATCGAAGACCATCTTGAGCAACAGCATCTGCTGCTGCAGTTTTTCCAACAGCCTAATATTTTTCAGGAATTAGCCGCATGAAATATGCACAGACCGGCACCGGCTCGGCACCTAAAGAGCCAAGCACTAAACAGCAGTCTCTGCAGCAGAGTGTTACCGAAGCCATGCAACGCTACTTTTCCGATCTCGATGGTCAGGCAACTCACGATCTCTATGGCATAGTGATGGCCGAAGTCGAACCACCACTGCTCAAGGCAGTGATGGCTTATACCAGACAAAATCAAAGTAGGGCTGCGGAAACCCTCGGCCTTAATCGCGGTACCCTGCGTAAAAAATTAAAACAATACGACCTTCTGTAATCTTCCCTGAGGACTCTATGAGCGACCTGAAAAAAGTTTCACGCGCCTTAATCAGCGTTTCTGACAAAACCGGCATTGTCGACTTTGCCCGTGCACTCACCGCACAGGGTGTTGAAATACTCTCCACTGGAGGCACCTTCCGCCTGCTCAGAGAAAATGACATTGCAGCGACTGAAGTATCGGATTACACCGGGTTCCCCGAGATGATGGATGGTCGCGTCAAGACTCTGCACCCAAAAGTCCACGGCGGTATTCTTGGACGCCGCGGTACAGACGATGAAGTGATGGTAGAGCACGGTATCAAGCCAATCGATATGGTTGTGGTCAATCTCTATCCCTTCGCCGCAACCGTTGCCGACCCCAACTGCAGCTTGCCCACCGCGATTGAGAATATTGATATCGGCGGCCCAACCATGGTTCGTTCAGCAGCCAAGAATCACAAAGATGTGGCCATAGTGGTTAACGCCGGTGACTATCAGGCGGTAGTCGACGAGATGTCTGCCAATGACTGCCAGCTGGATTACGGCACACGCTATCAGCTGATGGTTAAGGCCTTTGAGCACACAGCGGCCTACGATGGCATGATCGCCAACTACTTTGGCGCTCGCGATATCGACAACCAGGCGCGCAATTTCTCCGACACCTTTAACGTCCAGTATTACAAAACTCAAGAAATGCGCTATGGTGAAAACCCTCACCAGAAAGCAGCCTTCTATGTTGAGGCTAATCCCACTGAAGCCAGTGTCGCCACTGCCAAACAGTTGCAGGGTAAAGAATTATCCTTTAACAATATTGCCGATACAGACGCTGCCTTAGAATGCGTTAAGCAATTTGAGCAGCCCGCCTGCGTCATCGTTAAGCACGCTAATCCCTGCGGTGTTGCTGTGGCAACGGATATTAATCTGGCTTACCAACTTGCCTTTGCCACGGATCCAGAATCCTCTTTTGGGGGCATTATTGCCTTTAACCGTGAGCTCGATGCGGCTACTGCTGCAGATATCTGCGAGAAGCAATTTGTTGAAGTAATTATTGCACCTTCGGTATCTGCCGAAGCGGTTGCCGTGATCATCGCGAAAAAGAACGTACGTCTGCTGGAGTGCGGAACCTGGGGTGCTGAGCGACCACAGGACTTTGACTACAAGCGTGTTAATGGCGGCCTGTTAATTCAGGATCGCGATAATGGCATGGTTGCAGAGAAAGACCTGAAAGTGGTCAGCGACCGAGTGCCCAGCGAAGACGAAATGAACGATATGATGTTTGCCTGGAAGGTCGCCAAGATGGTTAAATCCAACGCGATTATCTACGCCAAGAACAACCGTACCATTGGCGTTGGCGCTGGTCAGATGAGTCGTATTAATTCCGCGCGTATTGCAGGCATTAAAGCTGAGCATGCAGGCCTTGAAGTGGCGGGTGCGGTGATGGCATCAGATGCCTTCTTCCCCTTCCGCGATGGTATTGATAATGCAGCAGCAGCTGGTATTAGCTGTGTGATTCAGCCAGGTGGTTCAATGCGCGATGATGAAGTGGTTGCCGCAGCCAATGAACATGGCATGGCGATGGTGTTCACTGGAATGCGTCACTTTAGGCACTAGCAGTACTGGTTATTTTGTCTTGTGCAGCGTTAAAAATGTACTCAGTCGATCGCTTATAAATATAAGCTTTCTCACTGGGTACATTTTTTGTCTCACAAAAAAACATTCCTGTCCGCTCCAGCATCTAAAACAGAGAGCGTTTTTAATCTCTAAAGCACATCATTCTTGGTCATTTTAAAGGCCGCCAGAGCTCGCTCTCGAGACTCTTTGATATCGATAATCGGTGCTGGATAGTCAGTGCCAATTTCAACTCCCGCCGCAGCCAGAATCTCCGCCGGCGCCAACCAGGGCGCATGAATATACTTGGCGGGCATCTCCGACAGCTCGGGAACATGGCGACGAATATAGTCACCCTGTTTGTCAAACTTTTCACTCTGGGTGATCGGATTAAAAATCCGGAAGAACGGCGCAGCATCAGCACCGCAACCGGCGATCCACTGCCAGCTTGCGCTATTAGCCGCCAGATCCGCATCCACCAGACAGTCCCAAAACCAGCGCTCGCCACTGTGCCAATGAATCAGAAGATTCTTCACCATAAATGAACCCACCACCATGCGCACACGGTTGTGCATATAGCCGGTGTTATAGAGCTCACGCATACCCGCATCCACTAGGGGATAGCCGGTTTTACCTTTTTGCCAGGCCTCGAGCTCTGCGTCAGTGTTCTGCGCCCAAGGGAAAACATTAAAGCGCTGCTGCAAATTGTCTGTGGGTAATTTGGGAAAGTGATAGAGCAGATAATAAGAGAACTCACGCCATCCCAGCTCGCTCAAAAAAGTATCCAAGTTGCTTTCGTTGTCTATTAAGGCTGCCGCGTCATTGGCTGCATACCAGACGGTATTCACCGACATTTGGCCGAAGTGGAAGTAAGGTGACAAGCGTGAGACATTTTTCTTATTAGGGAAATTGCGGCCCTCGCGATAATCTTGGATGCCGTTAAAGACAAAATCATCCAGGCGATCTCTGGCGCCATCTTCACTAATATCCCAATCACCGTGAAGCTTTTTATCCCAATCGATAGTCGGCAATAGACATAGATCTTCAACTACCGAACTGTTATCGGCCTTAACCAAATTCATATTCGTCGGCACAGGCAGCGGTTGTCTCGGCGCGACCTTTTGCAGGCAGCCTCTTCGGTAATAGGGAGTAAAGACCTTGTATGGGGTGCCATCTTTTTTCAGCACCTGCCAGGGTTCCCAGAGTAGTGAACCATTAAAGCTCTGCACATCCAGTCCCGCCTCTTTCAGACTGGTCTTAATCTTGGCATCGCGCTCGATGCTGCGCGGCTCGTAGCAGCGATTCCAATAAATCGCCTTCGCTGACATTGCGGCACTTAGATCCGAGAGAATTGTCAGGGCATCGCCGGCATAAATATTCAGCTTGCCGCCGAGGCTTTTGTCTAGCGACTGCAACGCATGGTGCAACCACCAGCGACTGGCACCACCGAGCTTCCAATCCTGCTCGCTGCTTTCGTCAAAGATAAACACAGGAATTACCGCGCCGGATTCACAGGCTGCAGCAAGTGCGGGATTGTCGGCAAGGCGAAGGTCTTGACGGAACCAGTAGATAATAGGCTGTGTGATAATGAGATCCTTTTTTAATATATTTACGGCGACTAAGCAGCGAGTAGATCCTCTAAGGAGGAATAAACTCAGGCCCCTATTACAGCATATTTAGCGGTTTACTCTGCTACAATCTGCGCCATTATTTTTTGACTTTGGATTTAGACAAATGAATGTATTGGTTATTGGCTCGGGTGGTCGCGAACACGCTCTAGCATGGAAAGCCGCTCAGAGCAGCGATGTAGAAACTGTGTTTGTCGCGCCGGGCAATGCCGGCAGCGCCAGAGAAGCCAAGGTGAAAAATATTGCCCTGGGTATAGATGACTTTGCGGCACTGGCTGATTTCGCTGCCAAGAATAATGTCGGTCTGACCATCGTCGGTCCTGAGCAACCATTGGTGGACGGTATTGTCGACTTCTTTAATCAGCGTGAACTGCCAATATTTGGGCCTTCAAAAGGCGCCGCGCAACTTGAGGGCTCCAAAGCCTTCACCAAAGATTTTTTGTTACGGCAAAATATTCCCACAGGCTATTACCAGAACTTTACCGATATGGATAAAGCCATGGCTTACCTGCAAAAGGTAGGCGCGCCAATTGTCATTAAAGCCGACGGCTTGGCCGCGGGTAAAGGTGTGATTGTCGCCATGACAATGGCCGAAGCTGAAGCTGCGGTAAAAGATATGCTGGCTGGAAATGCCTTTGGTGAAGCGGGACATAGAGTAGTTATTGAAGAGTTTCTCGACGGTGAAGAGGCCAGCTTTATTGTTATGGTGGACGGTAAAAATGTTCTACCAATGGCCACTAGCCAAGATCACAAGCGCGCCAGTGATGGCGATACCGGCCCCAATACCGGTGGCATGGGAGCATACTCCCCGGCACCAGTGGTCGATGATGTAATTTATCAGCGGATTATGGACCAAGTGATTTATCCGACAGTTAAAGGTATGGCGGACGAAGGCAATGATTACACTGGTTTCCTTTACGCCGGACTGATGATCATGGCCGATGGCACACCCAAGGTGATCGAATATAACTGTCGCTTTGGTGATCCCGAGACTCAGCCAATCATGATGCGTTTAAAATCTGACTTAGTTAGCCACTGCCTCGCGGCACTGGATGGCGCATTGGATTCGGAGCAGGCTAGTTGGGATCCGCGCCCGGCAGTTGGCATTGTTCTTGCCGCTGGCGGCTATCCCGGCAGCTATGGGAAGGGGGATGCCATTACCGGTCTCGACAGTGAAAGCTCTGGCAACATTGAGAGCGCAAAAGTATTTCATGCCGGCACAGCTATCAAAGACGACCAAGTGGTGACCAACGGTGGCCGAGTACTCTGTGCTACAGCGCTCGGCAATACGGTTGCTGAGGCGCAGCAGGCTGCCTACCAACTGGCAGCCAGTGTAGATTTCAAGGACCTGTACAAGCGTTCGGATATTGCTTGGCGCGCCATAGAGCGCGAGCAGCAGGGCTAACCGCGCAATGAGTCTGTGGCAGCAGTTTCTCAGTGTCGAAATTGAATTTCATTCATTTGGAGTTCAACACTTCGGCGCCCTGGCAGTGTTTGCACTCTGCATGCTGGCAACCGTTTGGTGTATACGCAATTTTGATGAACGGCAGAATCTGCTTTTTAGCCGACGAATTTCGATCTTTTTAGTCATCACCGTGGTGATTTTTAGCGCCATCAAAATCTACTTTAATCGCTTTAATCTGCTCATCGATCTGCCCATATCCCTGTGTAATCTTTTTGCTATATTGGCCCCGCTGCTATTTTGGCATCCCAATCAGCGGCGTCTCGAAGTGATCTATTTTTTAGTCATGGCAGGCACATTGCAGGCGATGCTGACACCAGACCTCTATGTGGGCTTTCCCAGCAATGAGTTCTTTAAGTATTGGATTGTTCATGGCGGTCTAGTGGTGCTGGTGATTCACAATATTTTTGCCTTCCAAATGTATCCACGCCTTAAAGGCATAGTAATTACCTTTGCCTGGGTGAATGTTTACTCCGCTGCCCTCTATGGACTTAATCTGCTGATGGATGCGAATTATTTTTATTTGGTGCACAAGCCAGGCAATGCATCGATTCTCGATCTGCTCGGACCCTGGCCGCTGTATATACTGGTGGCCGAACTGGTGGCCATGGTTTTCTTTGCGCTGTTTTATCTGCCATTTATGTTCGTCAACAAAACTGTCCAGCCGAACAAGGCGTAAAAATAGACAAGCGCAGTTAAAGCCACTACAGTTCTGGTGATTTCATCGCTAACCTGGATGACACCAACACCTTTTTGAGATCTTGAGACCGATTATGTCCCAGTCAAAACCAACACTCTCTGTATTCGATCAGTTTATTGTTCAGGCAGACCAAGCGCTGCGCACCCTTGCTGGCCGCGCACCAACACCACAGCGCAGCTCACCTGCCAAGGATACAGCAGAGGGCGAGTTATCTAAGCAGGAGCGAAAACATGCGGCTGGTCTAATGCGCGTTAATCACGCTGGTGAAGTCTGCGCTCAAGCGCTCTATCAAGGTCAAGCGTTAACCGCGAAACTCCCCGAAGTGGGCCAGCAAATGGAAGAAGCGGCCGCCGAAGAGATTGATCATCTGGCCTGGTGTGAAGAGCGAATCAACCAACTCGACGGGAGTACCAGCCGCTTAAATCCAGTCTGGTATGCCGCCTCATTTGGTATTGGTGCAGCTGCAGGATTAATCAGCGACAAGCTCAGTCTTGGATTTGTTGCCGCCACTGAAGAACAGGTGTGCAATCACCTGCAAGAGCATTTAGACCGGCTACCTGAAGATGACCACAAAAGTCGCGCGGTGATTGAGCAAATGTTGGTCGACGAGAAGCATCATGCGGAGAGCGCTCTTGATGCTGGCGGCTATCCGTTTCCAAAGCCGGTGAAGAAACTGATGACCTTGGTTTCTGGTGCCATGACTGCCAGCAGTTATAGGTTTTAGCTTCAGTAGGGCCAAACAGGCACCGTTAAAACAGCACTTAATCAAATAGCATTGACTGCGGTTCGTGGGGATTCTCCATATCGCGAGCCAGATCGACAATCTTCTCCGACAACCACTGATGGATAGGCGAACCCAGTGTGCGCTTGTGCTGTAGTAGCACCAGGGGAACAGTGCCCTCATGGGGAAGGTCTTCTGGATAGGTTTTGGTGACAATCCGATAGAGCTCGCGCTCCATACCCGAACCAAACTTAGCCGATACCATTAAACAATCCGATGCACAGATTGTTTCAATCGCGGTCATCAGCTGATTGGTCACCATAGCCTTAGAACGGCTGCGTCCCTGCTGCCGCAATGCCCTATCAAAACGGGCATCAGTGCGCGCGCTGACACGTTTTGCGATCAGTAGATAATACTGCACGTAGGGATATTGAAGAATTTCATCCAAGGTCACTCGGCTTTTCTTGGCCAGAGGATGACCCTCACGCATCCAGATCGAGGGACTAAAAATCGCTAAATGACGCGCGGTCACCTCCGTGGTGATATCCCTCTTTATATCAATGGCAAAATCCAACACGCCAGCCGATAACTCCCCAGCTACAGAATCCGTCTCACTGGAGATCGAGAGAATCACGCCTGGGGCATATTTGTTTAACAGCGCGGTCAACTGAGATGCCAGAGAAATAGCAATAAACTCGGGAACGGCGATAGTGATCTCACCCACATAACTAGCCGGGTCAAATTCCCCATCGGTAACCATATCGAGAATGCCATCGAGGAGCATCGGCAGCCTTAGCTGTAACTCTTGAGCCTTGGGCGTGGGAATCAAAATATTTCCAGTGCGAGTAAACAGCGGATCATCCAGCTGCTGACGCAAACGCTGTAACACCCGACTCATGGCTGGCTGAGTAATAAACAACCGCTGTGCCGCGCGGGTAACGCTTTTCTCTTCCAGAAGCGCTTGGAGTGCAACCAGTAAATTAAGGTCTAGGCGGGACAGTTTTTGTAGATTCATAGCTTATTCTCAACGTCATTACAATTTGGTATATAAATAATGCTAACAATGCATTTGGATTATGACATAGGTCTGCGTATATTGTCACACATAGGGCGATGTGCCCATAAACACCCACGGAGATAGACCAT
>ERZ887849.608-NODE-608-length-37823-cov-19.017819_pt1 | contig 37823 bp, 37 predicted proteins | sample MGYA00521267_ERZ887849 | MGnify/ENA primary metagenome ERZ887849 (study PRJEB32303, sample SAMEA104408601) | aquatic metagenome | biome: Brackish water; feature: Pelagic; material: water | place: Baltic Sea | collected 2014-06-06T16:11:00 | depth 2,863 m ... | reverse complement strand
CTGTGGCGATACCCCAAATGCTTTGTCTAAACCGCTCATGTTGTGCGCTCCTTATCCACCCTGTGACATACAATGCACGTGCCAAAAATATTTTTATTAATAAATTCAGCAATTTACTGATTTTTAGGCGTCAAACCGCGGTGAAAGGCAGGCGCAATAGCGGCAAAAAACCGGCAACACGGCGCGGCGATGGTCGCAAAGCCTTGCCGCTTAGGAATAGTCTATTGAGCGCCAGCATCAGTTACCGCGCACCCGGCGCGGGCTTATTGGCAGCTTTTTTAGGATTGGTTTTACGGGTTTTTGGCGAAAGACGTCTTGTCGTCGGAAGGCAGGATCAAAGGGGTGATGGCGCACGAAGCTGTGGCTGCCGACGTTTCAGGCAGCAGCTGAAAAGCCCCGATCGCTCGACGAGCAGGCCCGAAACACTCAGTACCCTTGGGAATGCTATCTGAGCGCCGAATTCATGCGCTCCCTAATGTGCGCCTTTTTTTATGGCACAACTTTTGCTTTAAACATAATAAGAAGCCATTTTGGAGCACAACATGACGATTTTTTGGCGCTTTATCGCAACTAGCTTTGCAACCGCAGCTTTTTTGACGAGTCAGCCAGCGCTCGCTCGAGTCAACCAACCTTTGACCGACATTATGGATCTAGCGCGAGACGTTGCGACGGCTGCCGCTATGGATCGAGGGTATGAAGATGTCATGGTGTCGATACGCCCTCTTGATGCAAGATTAGCCCCAGCGCTCTGCGATGCGCCCCTGCAGGCATTACCAGGGAGGGCCAAGAGCACTTTGGGGCCCATCAGCGTCGGCGTTCGATGCAACGGTTCACAACCGTGGACCATTTATGTCCGAGGCACTGTTAACGCCTATGCTGATATCCCGGTTCTCACGCAATCGGTCCCTCGCGGTGAACTGATTTCGCAGGGAGATATAGCGATCGAGCAGGTCGAAATTAGCAGCGATTTTGAACGCATCATCGTCGATCAGATAGACATTGTCGGCAAACAGGCAAAGCGAGCATTGCGCGCCGGCGAGCCACTACGATTCACCCAGCTGATGCACCCGATTTTGATTGAGCGGGGCCAGGAAGTGACGCTGATCTCAGGTTTAGCAGGTATCGAGGTGCGCATGCAAGGCAAAGCGCTGGCATCCGGCGCCGCAGGGGATCGGATTCTGGTCGCTAACGAGCGCTCAGGCCGGCGCCTTGAAGGGGTCGTGGGCCAAGATGGCACGGTAAAAATTCGATGGAGATGAGTCTAAAGTTTTTCGCTGGAGCGTCGCTAACTGCAGTGATAACATGGACGTTGTGGGCGCCTAACAGCGCTCGAGAGAGGATACGATGAGCACAGTTGACATGAGTAATGTCTCAAAGCCACAAACAGGCGACACTTCCGGACGGTTAAGCCGCACCGACAGTGCAAGCCCTACACGCAGTGTATCGAGCCAAGGCGGCACCGATAGTGCGCGTGCGGCGCCCACTGACGCGGTCTCGCTGTCTCAGTCAGCGGCGGAAATCGCTGCGTTCGAGGGCCAGCTTAAATCGCTGTCCGGGGTTGACCAGGCGCGCGTAGAATCGATACGTCAGAGCATCTCAGACGGCAGTTATGCGGTTGATACCGATAAGCTGATTGACGGTCTGCTCTCTGCGGAGAAGTCGCTCCTCTGAACCCATGCCAAGGTTTTTTGGCACCTGAATTAGCGAGCATCTAGCCAGTGAACGACTCCGCCGGAGACATCGTAGTGGCCTTGGAACATGAACTGCTGACCCTCACCGCAGTGCACGAGGCACTGCTGGCCGAGACGGCAGCCCTGACCGAGGGTGATACGGATCACATTGGCATTGCCACCACCAAGAAGAATGTCGCGCTAGAGGCACACCAAGCTGCCATGACTCAGCGACCCGCTGGCGACATACCTGAGGGAGCGAACGCGGAACTGAGCACTCTTCAGGAGCGTTTGGCATCGCTTGCTAGTGAATGTCAGGACGTCAACCGTCGCAATGGCGCGCTGATTAGCAAACTTAGCGATCGCACGAAAGCGGCCCTCAATATATTGCAAGGCACCGAGGACATCGCCGTACTTTACTCTGCCTCTGGGGTGGAGGCCGCCACGAGCAAGGGGTCCCGGGTCCTAGGCAAGGCCTGAGCACTTGAGTTCATTCGACACACTGCTCTGCTGGGCACCCGGCCGCGCGGGGCTCGAATCACCTACCCCAGCAAGGCCTCTAATCGATAACACACCGCAAAGTCACCTCAGGCTCACCAACAGTAGCCCTGGAAAAAATGATCAGTTGTGATCGGCGCCACAGCCACTCGCCGGGGTAGTTTCACTTTCTAAAGTACGGTCACACGTGTTAGTTTGACTTGAGCAGAATGCCTGACGATACTGTAGGTGGACATTTGCTGAGGTTTTTACCAAAACACGACTGTGTAGGGCAGAAGTTGTCAGCCTAATTGGCAGCGAAGCCCACCTCCACGGTAACCCTGCTACTAACAAGGAGGGGCGGCGGTATAGAAGCCTAAATGAGCTGACTCGCTTAGAACACATCATATATGCTCTGCTGGCCGCCTACGTTTGCTGCCTATTGAGTCTTCATGTGCTCTATTACGCAGGGATTTTTGCTGCGACGGAGAGAGATCCAAGTGCGATGATTCATGCGACCCGCACCGCCTTTGTCTGCGTCTTCTTCATCCTGATCTCCTTACAAATTGCGCGACGGAAGCCCTCTGGCCTACTGATTGTCTCGGCCGCCAGCTACGCTGGAGCGACGTTTATCGAGGACTTTCTGGTACTCGAATCCTCTTTTTTCCTACCTGAACATCCAATGGCCGGCGCTCTATATGCCTTGCGGCCCCTGTTTATGCTGATGATGGTGTACTGGGCAGTGCGGCGGCGGAGCATCGAAACCGCATGAACGACAAGCTAAGCAAAGCAGAACTGGAGGCTCTTCGCGCCAGTAGTGGGGCCGTCAGCCTCAATTCGATTGCCTACAACCTGCACATTCGTTCAAAACTCGCGCGTGGATGCTTCTATGGGCTCAATGTTTGCGCCCTCGCCTTTCTGTTTGTTTCGGGGACAGACGTTATGGAAGGTTGGCTGCTTCAAGTGAACGCGCCACCCGAGAAAGGCGTGACTGATCTGAGAGTCCGCACCCTATTCGTTTTTTTATTTTTTCTCTGGGTGAATCTGGCACTAACCTTCGATCGCTTGTACGTTGAGGCGTTGGTGTCGGCGCTCAGCATCTACCTCTATGCCATCGTGACACGTTTCAGTCAGTTTTATGAGCACCTCACGTTCGACGACTTCTGGCCGTTCTCGATATTTGTGCTGCTAAGGCTCATCCCGCTAGCGCTGTTGATCGTGCTGATCAAAGAAGAATTGCATAGGACTGCGCCTGACCGAGCGGATTGAATCGTTGCGTCGGAGCTCAAACGACCGCATCTTTTGCTTCGAAGACTCATGTGATGCGCTCCAAGAGCGGTGCTGCCACCTAGCGCCATCGACTTGGTGAACACTCGTCTCGTCACTTCCCCTCCCTCTAGAGGGCCTGCGGTGGATGCCCGTCTAGCGGGTATCCGTTGAACGGAGGCGCCGCAGCTCCCGCAACTTGCCCTGCTTGTCATAGCGGATCACAAAGTCACCCCTCACGCCCAAGGGTGTGACGTGAGAGACCAGAGCAGACCAGGGGATATTCAGTGTTTTACCGTTCGAATCGGTGACCTGCACCCGGTTTTTGTTACCAGAATAGAAGAGTTCGACCTGCTCGGCAGTGAGGACCAATCGAAAGTAAGACTGTTGCAAGGAAGCCGCCGGTGCCATCTGTCCATGGTACCAAACATCCTACAGTCAGGGGCGAAACGCTGCCGGTTTGCCGACAGAGACTGCGCCACCATGGTGCTGCGTGTCAAAAGCCCATCACCACTCGGCGCTCAGCCTCTGACAAAATGGGGTGCCTCGTTGTCTGCACGGGACAGGCAGAATGCGAACGCCCCGCACTCTCCCGCACTCGCATAAAGGCGTCAACCTGAGCTCGCTGATCAGCCGGTAACGCCCAATATTGTTGCCATTGAGCGCGTGCGCCGGTCAGGTCGCCCTGTCGCATCGCGTCATGCTCGGTAAGCAGGTCTGCAGGCGAAATACCGAACCACCCTGCCAGCCGGTCTATTTCTGCCAATGTGCTGACGCCCTCTTGAAACAATGCCGCATGTACCGTGGCGAGCGCTAATGAGCAGCCCCGTGCCACATCTTCGGGAGACAGGCCACGTTCGACCATTACGGCCCGCAGATTAGCGGCTAGTGCCATTGCAGTGCTCATGACCAGCCCCCCTCGTAGACGCAACGCCGTTGTGCCGGAGACTGAACGGCACATGCAGACGCAGGTGGGAGACTACGCAAAGCGTGCAGATGGCGAGTGGTGATGAGTCGCTCATTTAACGCTGGTTCACAGCCATTAGCAGATTGAGCGGTGCCGGAATCGGTATCAGAACGCATCGATGACCTCCTGTCTGATGCACATGACCTCATGTCACCCCGCAAATGTAGCAAAATGCAACAATATTGCAAATGACAAAAACCGTCATTTTTGCCTGCTCAGGCGCAAGGCGTCTTTTGCCTCATTAGGGCTTGGCGTGCTGGCTGACAGGGCCCCCTCAACAGGAAACTGCCCGCCAGTGCATTTGCACACGTCGTGCCTACCGCGATCCTGTCGACCCGTTCCAAACCCAGCAACCCCAGCTAATAAAACATGGATGAAAAGCGCTTCTGCTGCTTGACCGGCCGTACTGCTAGCACACACCAAAACCGCCCGATCAGCGATAGCAATCACGACCGCTTTACCGGGTTGGACACCACTGCATCCACTCACCCTGTTTGTCAGGCGGGACCAACAATAGACCTAAAAAATGAACATTTGATGGCGGTATCGTTACAGCATCTTAAATTGTTATGACAGGCATCTAGAGCGCTTGGATACGGTGCCGCCCTAATGATTTTTCTCTGCGGAATGACAGGGAAAACCTGTGCAAGATCGGGCTGCGGAACCTTGCGCTCACCATTAGCGCAGGGGTGTGTTAGCGGGACCAATTTGGCCGCAAAATGGTATGGCTCGGCCGCTCGACCACACGCGACTTCAGGCGCTGTTCGTGCCGGTTGCCGCCGGCGCGAGGCACACTCGCTCAACACCAAAGCACCCTTCCTTAAAGGGCGCTTTATTAGTTGCCCGAAGGCTTTCAGTCATCAAGCCAAGGCATAATCAGCTGATGAACATTGACGCTAACTTTTAAGCGTGATGCCAGCATAAAAAGACCACCCAGCTTGCGATGGATATACGCCACGTCTACCGGTGGAGCCTGCCAGAACTCGCGATAATCCTTGATATCCTCACCGCGCGCTACCAACTGACTCGGTAACGCGGTATTACCAAAATCATAAGCCGCGTCTGTCGCAAGCGGCTCCAGCACCATCTCGGCTAACTCGAGCAATGTCTCGTAGAACGGCGAACCGGCGGGACCGAGTTGATAGCCAATGCGCTCGGCCGCCGACACCATGCCAGCGCGATTTCCTTGCACCGTGGCCTTCAGCAAATCGCGATAGGCACCGGTAAAAACTGCCTTGAAGCGTCTCGAGGCGCCAAAATCCAGCAAGATGACCTGCCCAGTATCGGAGTCGTAGCGATAATTGGCAAAGTTGGGATCGGTTTGCACCAAGCGTAACTCAAACATCTCGACCAGCAATAATTCAAAGAGCAATGACCACACCCGATCACGCTCGTCTTGATCCTGCTGCGCCACATCCTCAATGGGCACACCCGGCACATAGGTCATGCCGAGCACCCGTGAAGCGCTCAAGGAGGGAATCACGCGCGGGAGTAAAAAACGGTCGTCATCGCCCAGTGCCCTGACAAATGCGTTGAGGTACCGAGCCTCCTGCTCATAGTCAGCCTCCTCGTGCAGCTGCGCCTTCACCTCGGCCAACATCGGCGTAATGTCCATATGCTTGGGCAGCAAACCAGAGACCCGCAGGAGGGTGGCGAGGTTATCCACATCGGAGTCGATACTGTCTCTTACCCCCGGGTATTGCACTTTCAGCACGGCAGCGCGGCCGTCTCGCGTGGTCAGACGATGCACCTGTCCAATAGAGGCAGCAGCAAACGGCTTTTGCTCAAAATGCTTTAGCTTTCTGGCATAGTCTGCGCCAAAGGCATCGCTTAGCACCTCGTCGAGCTGATTATCAGGCATGGTATAGGCCGCATCACGCAGCGTCGCCATGATGTCAGCCAGTTCCCGGGGCAGGAAATCTCCCGTATCCATGGAAAAGATTTGCCCCAGCTTCATGGCGGCACCGCGCATCTCAGCGAGCCGCTGGGTCAGCCTCGAGGCATTAGCGGGTGTTAACAGGAGATCGCGCGCTTTAGGACGCCGACCCGATGCCACCTGCTTGACGCCTTCGGCCAACATGCTGCCCGCTACCCCACTCGCAAGACGCGCAAACTTACCAAAGCGCCGCGCACGCCCTCTGGGTACCGCTTGGCTCTCACTGGTCATTGAGCACGCCCGAATTTTGTTTGGCTGTGGACTGTTTAGCTGCGTAGGCCTCAAGAAATGGCGCCGCAATCTCATCACCGTTAAATTCGGCGTCCAGCACGGCAATAAAAGTGAATACACCCGTGAGTTTTCGCGCCACCATGGCAAAATCGCCACTGGGAATCGCAAACTGCCGACTGGTCATCGAGCGAGCCACATGACGCCCCGTTCGATTGATCAGTTCAGAATGGCCCCAGCAATACTCGCCGCGGCGATTGAGGTACTCAGCCGGCAATTCATCGGCCGCGCGCAGGGGCTCGAGTAATTTGATCACAAAGGTTTTAAAGGTTTCTTGCGCGTGACGCTCAGCATCGGGTGACAGACAGCCGAGGCGTGTTAAGGCATCGAGTAACAGCGCATCATCGCCCTGCAAGCCCGCCACAATCGTGTCGCACAGCGCACTACGTAACGCATCATCCAGCGCCATAATTGAACCAAAATCTAGCAGCGTGAGCTCATCCCCCGTGTCACTGATCAAATAATTGCCAAAATTGGGATCGGTCTGCACCAGCCCGAGCTCAAACACCTCAATAAAAAATAGCTGCAGCATCAACCGGCCCAGCGCATTCCGCGTACTTTGGGATAGCGCTGCGACCGCTGCCGACCCAGCGCGATGACCCTTAACGTAGTCGAGTGTTAATACCTGCGCGCCGCAATACGCCTGCCAGTACTGCGGCACTGTGAGTGCCACCTGGGTTTCGGTTAGATGCGGATGATGGTCAAGGGCGCTTGCGAAAGCCAACGCCATAGCCTGTTCTCGCGGATAATCCAGTTCGGCGTGAAGTTGCTCATGGAGTATCGTGAGCCAACTATCGAAATCGCGGCTGGCGGGTATCCAGCGTGCCAGACGCAGCATGCGCACCACCGCATTAAAATCGTCATCAAGCACTGCAGCGAGTTCGGGGTATTGCGCCTTGAGCACCACTTCGTGACCAGTCGATTTGATGCGTGCTCGATGGACCTGCGCTAAAGACGCCGCCGCTAAGGCCTCAGTCTCGATGTCGAGGTCACCAAATTGCGCCCCTAATGCCGCGCGAAAATGGGGTTCCATTTCGGCCCAGGGCAGCGCCTCGTTCTCGGCTTCGAGTGCATGCAATGCGCGCGTGAGTGGCGCCGGTAAAAAATGTTCTCCCAGCAGCGCAAACAACTGCCCTATTTTGACGTAACTGCCCTTGAGCGTGCCCAGCTGCTGCGCAAAACGGCGGGCTGCTCGGTCGAGTCGGGCTTCATCGCCGGCCTCGTCACCGCGCAGACGCTTGAGGGCACCGTCGATGGCAAAGACGCCCCCGGCTCGCGCGCCCGCAAGCGACACCCTCAGGGCGCGATTCAGCGCACCGCGACGAATAGTCTTGTTTTTTGGCATGTCATTACTACGCGGCGTCATTCAGAGCAGACTACTGCGCAACGCAATGTCCCTGTGATAACCAGCGCCATCTAAACCGCTAGTCGTCTCGGGACGCAGCCAATCTACCGTTGGGGCATAGACCGAAGAAAGTAAACCAGGTCGGTCACTGGTGCAGCGATTGCTGCGCGCTGAACAAGGATTTGAGCCGGCCGTATAAGGGTTGGTAAAGCTGATCGTACATCGCGCGGTAAATCGGCACAGTGTCAGGGTTAGGGTACAGCCGAGTGGACTCACCGAGCATATTTGCCACCGCAGCATCGATCGAGGGGTACCACCCTATCGCCGCAGCACCAATCATGGCAGCACCACGACCGCTGGCCTCGCAGTCATCAAATCGCTCCACGGGCAAATTCATGACGTCGGCAATAATCTGCGTCACCGCATCGCTCTGCGCCCCGCCCCCAGACAGTCGAATACAAGTGATCGCGGTTTGCGTCCGCCGCTCAATCCGCTCTCGGCCCGATAGCAAGGCAAAAGCCAGACCCTCGATAAGAGACCGATAAACGTGGGCGCGGGTGTGAAAATCCTGAAAACCAATAATACTCCCTCGACCTTCGGGACCGGTCTCACCCAGTACTGGATTCCAAAAAGGCTGCAGCAGTAACCCGTCAGCGCCGGGTTCGGTTTGCTCAAGCAATTCGTCGAGCAATACCTCGGGCGCCAAACGCTCAGTAGCGGCGCGCTGCCTTTCCTCTGCGCCAAACTGCGCCAAAAACCAGCTCACCATCCAAAAGCCACGAAATACCTGCATCTCCGTATTAAATTGCCCCGGTATCGCTGCCGGGTAGGCGGGCATAAACGGCACCACCTCCACATATTGCGCCCGCAAGGTATTGATCGTCGCGATGGTGCCGCAGGACACACTGGCTATCTCGTCGGCCAGCACACCCACGCCTAACACTTCGCAGGCCTTATCAGCGGCACCGGCAATCACCGGCAAACCTTCTGGTAAGCCTGTGGCCCGTGCGGCCTCAGCGGTGACTTTGCCTAGCTGGCTCCCCACAGGCTGGAGCGCGGGCAGGGTGTCTTTATTGATCGCGAGGCAGTGCCATTTCCAGTCTGTCGCGGCACACCAATCATGTTGCTTAAAATCAAAGGGCAGGTACCCCACCTGACTACCAATGCTATCCACCGTGTTTCCCGTAAGCCGGTAATTGAGATAACCCGACAACAATAAATAATGCGCGGTGCTCGCCAAGACAGCTGGCTGTTGCTGCTCCAACCAATTGGCTTCCGCCTCTCCCTCAAAGTTGTCTACAACATGGCTAATACGGAGGAGTCTGAAGAGCAGTCGCCAGTACCAAGGGAGCTTTTTTCGGAGTGCGGCACGCCGCTGGTCGGTCCAGACAATAGCCGGACGCAGCGGTTGGTGGTTTTGATCCAAATTAATCACCGTCGCCCGCTGCGTGGTTACCACCACTGCAGCCACCTCGGCGGGGTCAATACCTTGTGACCATAAACCTTGGCAGCTATCGGTCAATAAACGCCAAAATCCCTCTACATCATGCTCTGTCCAACCCGGCTCCGGGTGCTGATAACCCTCTATCGGTAATTGACGCTTTGCGACGCAATCGCCGCTGGCACGATACGCCAGCGCTCTGACACTTTGCGTCCCAAAATCAATCGCGACAATGAGTGACGGAGATGGTGGGGCTGCGGCAGTCATCTTAGCGACCCCTACTGATCACTGAGCGGTGGCAGTAGATTACCGGGATTCAGAATACCTTGAGGATCTAAGGCGTTTTTGACGGTGCGGAGCAATTCCACACCACCCTTTCCTAGGTCATGGTGAAGATACTGGCGACGCAATCGTCCAGATCCATGATGATGTGCTATGCCACCACCGGCCTGCGCCGTGGCGGTGAGCGCGCGATCCCAACTCTCGAGATAACGATCACCCATGACGCTGGTATCGCCAGGCATACAGGCAAAGGTGAAGTACAAATTAATGCCCGACCGATACACGTGGGAGCTGTGGGCGGAGGCATTCACGCAATCGGGCACTTCTTTCAGCGCCGCCACTACGTTGTCATAAATCGCATCGATCTGACGCCAACTCCCCGATACTTCAATCGTGTCGGCAATTAGGCCTTGTTCGAGCAGATCACGCCATTCGGGGACATTATTGCGATGCTCCATCCAACTCGCAGCAACGGCTGGGTCAGCCGCGCTTAAACCCAATGAAGCCATGATGTCGTTGATGGCCAGCATCTCGGCCTCCACCCGAGCAATAGGCCCCTCGTGCACCAATAAGATAAGGCTGCTGTCATCGCATTCGTGACCCGCAAATAACCGAGCCACCTCTGACGCGTCGTACTGGCGCATCACAGGAGGTTTCCAATCTTGTTGCACAATTTCACGCTGGGCGCGAAAGCCCAGTGCCATATCGGCGCAATACCAGGCACTAAATTGACGTGATGCGGGCTGCCGTCGCAGCGATAAGGTGACCGACGTCACCACGCCGTGGGTGCCCTCTGCTCCCAACGCTAAGTGTCGTAGATCGGGTCCCGAAGCCGCACGGGGTGCTTTACCCAGCGTCACTTTTTCGCCACTCGCGAGCACGAAATCGATGGTATAGACGATGTCTTCAATGTTGCCATAGGCGGTAGAGAACTGCCCCGAGGCGCGCGTCGAGACCCAACCCCCTACGCTGCTGATACCGATCGACTGAGGCCAGTGCCCCATAGTGAGACCTCGCTCGGCCACCGCCTCCTCAGCGACCAAACCATTGATGCCGGCTTGAACCGTGAGCAGCAGGTTCTCCTCATCGATCTCGATAACCTGATTCATGGCGCTCATATCGAGCAAAATTTGATCGTCGCTGGGTTCGATACCCCCGCAAACACCACTGCCTAATCCCCAGGGAATCACGGCGATACTGTGCGCAGCAGCGTGACGCATTAGCGCCTGTACTTCTTCGGTTGACTCGGGTCGCACAACACAACCCGGCGCGGGCAGTGTCTCGCCTTGCCAGTCCTGCCAGTGCTTTAAACACCACCGATCGAAGCGATGCGCATTCAGATCGTCTGGGTCAACAGAGATCCGCTCCGGGTCGATGACATTAGCCAGCTTTTCGATGGGCATCTGCTGCGTCCTCTGCGTCGTATTGATGGGTGTAACCTGAGCGGCTCGCGGCATCAATGGCGAGACAGTTTTCGATCTCTGCTGCCTGCCGCGCGGCATTCCAATTCAGTAAGGCTCCCATCGCAGTCGCTGCCTGCGCTAAAATCGGTAAGCCCGCCGCTTCATCAAACCAAGCACGACTGCTACGACGCGCCCAGTAATCCTCGAGTCGCAATGCGCCTTCTGACAGCACAGCCTGACTCACCTCGGCTTCCACTAAATCCACTGCCGATGACGCGTTAGCGACCACCGCGCCGGCCTCACTACCATAAAGCCGCTGTATCCGTTCCCTCGCGGCGGCGTCCCAGTCATTCAGCAGGGTCGTTGCCGAGTCACCACCAGGCAAAGAGACCTCGGCAGTCTGACAAGGCGCTGCTGTAAAGGCATTGGCTGCAACGACTTGGTCGACGATACGTTCAGCCATTGCGCGATAGGCAGACAGCTTCCCCCCGCCTACCGAGAGCATGCCACTACTCGACACCCAGACCTCGTCTTTGCGCGAGAGCTCTTTAGAGGCGCGCCCCGAACCGTCGGCAACGAGAGGCCGAATACCCGACCAAACAGAAACAATATTGTCCGGCGTGAGATTCGCTTCTGGCATCACGCGTCGCGTGCCCGCCAATAGATAAGACACGTCACTTTCAGTGACGGGCGGCCAGTACTCGCACTCTGGATGATAGTCATCTGTGGTGCCGATATAGGTATAGCCACCAAGTGGGACAGCAAAGATACGCCGCGCGTCATGAGTGCGCATCACCACGGTATTGTGCACGGGAAGATCTTGGTGCTTGAACACCAAGTGAACACCGCGACTCAGGGCCAGTCTGGGCGCCTGCTCTTTCTCTAAACCACAGACCGCATCAACCCAAGGCCCCGCGGCATTGACGACGGCGTTGGCACGCAGGGTAATTTCACTGGTATCACCCGGTAGCGTCGATTGTGCTTGCACCACAAAATGATCCTCGCGCCGAATATTGACGGCTCTCAGATACGTTGACACGCAGGCACCATGTGCCACTGCTGAGCGCGCGGTGGCCACCGTTAAGCGTGCATCGTCAGTTAAGAATTCGGGATACACCACCGCGCCATTTAGGCCTGAGGTCGCAATCAAGGGTTCGTTTTGCTTTAACTCGTTAATAGACCACGCTTCATGAAAGTCATTCCGTTCCACGCCTCCCAAGCGCTCATAGGCCCACAGTGCTGCGCGCAAAATCAACTTACTACGGCGATTGTGGGTAGGGATCACATAGGGTGTCTTTTGCGCCAAGTGCGGTGCGATGCGGTGCAGGATAGCCCGCTCCGAGGCAGATTCTTTGACCACCGAAATATCACCCGCCACTAGGTAACGAAGACCGCCATGAATCATCTTGGAACTGCGACTACTGGTGCCACTGGCAAAATCCTGTGATTCGATCAGCGCCACCGATAAGCCTCGCATGGCGGCGTCTCGCGCCACACCCACACCAGTAATACCGCCACCGATCACCAGCAAATCAAACCGTTGACCCTCGAGCGCTCGCATTTGCGCGCGCCGGTCTGTTTGGTTTATCCGATCCATGACCCGCCTCCTCCTATTACGCATCTCAATGTAACAGCGCAGATGGCGTATAATTGTCTAAAATATGACAATTTAGTAATCCGGTACACACCAGCCATGACTGACCAACTACCCACTGCCGATCTAGCGAGATTTCTCGCCAAGCTGCCGGTATTTGAGCGGCTTAATACAGCCGAGCGCAAGCTGCTACTGGCTCGCAGTCGATTACACGCGTTAGACCACCGCAAAACACTGCAGGCCAGCGGCGAGCCGCATCATCATCTATGGGTGGTCGTCACAGGGGAGATTGCGATGGTGGCAAGCTCCCCAGAAGGTGATGATTTAACACTGGCGATTTTTGGACCCAACAGCACTTCCAGCTGGATAGCCTTGTTCCACGACACCCCAGCAGAGCGCAATCTCATTGGAGCGCCCGGTAGTTACATTTTGGGTATTCCTCGTGCGGTTGCACTTTCGTTGTTAGCCAAACACCCTACGCTGTATCCGATCGTCCTGAAAATCGAGGCCAATCGCTTTCGGGCGGCGCTGAATCTTCAACAGCACAATCTGGTCCGTGAGCGTCCCCGTCGAGTCGCCGGCTTACTGCTCATGCTGATGGAAATGAGTGGAGAGCCGCCACAACCTGCGTTGATCCGACTCACTTCACAGCAGCTCGCCCGCATGGCACATTGTTCGCGTCAGTCTCTTTACGAAGCCGTTAAAACGCTCACCGCGATGGGCGCTGTGCAGCAGCGCTATGGGCAGATCGAGATTATTGACCGGCAACGATTGCGTGCAGCCTACCAAGGAAGTGAGGTTGCTTAGGGGGTGAGACGAGTAATCTTGGTCCCGATGCCCGCACTCTTCACTATCTGGCCATGCTGCACGGATACCCGACCCGCCACGACAACACTGTGAATGCCTGTTGGCGCTAGAAACGGCTCAAGGTAAGTCGCTCGTGCCGCCACCGTCTTCGGGTCAAAGATCACCAGATCAGCATCGGCACCGACCTGTATGCGACCCTTTCGCGCAAATGCCGGTGCAAAATCCGCCATCCGTCGCGCGGGCAACAGGCTTAAGCGCGCAATGGCATCCGACAGCGTCAGCCATTTTTGCTCGCGCACATAATGACCTAGCACGTGTGTCGAGGTCCCCGCGCCGTTAGGAACCACCTTACGATCGTAGCTCATCAATGGCATGGCATCGCTCGCCACCATCACGTGATCGCGCGATAACGCCGCTTGATTCCAAGCAGCGTCAATGTAGTGATGAACAGTTTGGCCACCTGGCCGCGTTTGACGATAATGAGCAAAGCGTTCCTCTGTCAGCCATTCGCCAGTTTCTGCCCATTGCACATCGGCATAATCAATCGAAAAGATGGTGCGCCAATCGCGGGAAAACACATCGGAAGAAATCATTGCCGACCCCGCTGTCCACGGATACATTTCAGTCGTCACATCCACACCACGCGCGCGCGCCGCATCGATTTTATCGAGCCACAAGGTCACGCCGCTCATCGCGCTGGCATTGAGATGGCAAATATGGACAGACGCGCCTGTCTGTTCGGCTGCAGCAATCACCTCCTCCAGCCCCGCAGGATCACCGTCAATACCCCGCCGCACATGCACAAATACGGGCACCTGATGTTGAGCGGCGACGGCGAACACCATATCGCGCTCCGGGTCATCGACAGCGCGAGTCATATAGTCGAGTAAAAAACCAATGCCTAAACCGCCAGCTAGCAGCTCTTGTTCAATCATCGATCTCATTTGAGCGCGCTGCTCGACGGTAGCCGACTGAGTAAAAGCGCGGCCTGATATATCCGCCTTGCCCGTGCTGGCAATGTCAGCAAGTGCCTGTGGGTCAATCACCTGCATGCGAATCCAGGCATGACCCACCGATGCGCCAAAATGAGTCAGCGGCGCATCACCGAGCTGCTGGCCAAAACGGACAATAGGAAAAGTGCCCGCCTCTAGCTCTAATACCGTCGTCACACCATCGAGTAGCTCTAAGCGGTAACCCGGTTCGGCCACGCTATGCGAATGCAGATTGATGAAGCCCGGGCTCACGACAAAGCCAGTGGCATCAATGACCTGTGCTGCATCTAACGGCTGCTCGCTGATCGCCACCACTTGCCCGTGCCGAATGCCCACTGAACGAACGGCGTCGAGCTGGCTTTCGGGGTCGATCACCCTGCCGTTTTGAATGACCAGATCAAGGGGTGCAGCTCCCTGCACTGGCAAAGATAAACACAGCAAACCAGTCACTAGCGAGAAGCATAGCGCCCGATAGCTGCGCTTGATGCGACACAACGCCACGGCGCAGACAGGGCTGATTCGCATCGATAGGTCAGTAAATTGACGCTGGTGCGACCGATACAACGCATGTTGGTCAATGGCTCGCCGGGTCTGCGTGCTAGGCGGTCTATTCAGATCACGCCTATCTAAGGCGTCATTAGTGCGCTCATTGGTCATCGTCAGGGGCCTGAAGCCACGCGTCGATCACAGGCATTAGCTCTGCGCTCACCAATTCCACAAGCCAGCCACCAGTCGGTGGCAACAGATAGCTAAGGGTGCCAAACCCATTATCGGGTGAGGCGCCGCTGGCCAACACGCGCCAGCCGGCGCTCAGCAAGCGCTCACATTCGAGGGGCAAGTCATCAACCCACACTCCGATATGACGACTGTCCGGGTGGATCGCAGGCGTATAAAAAGGGCTGGCGCTCTCCACGAGCTCAAGATGATGGGGCCCCGGCCGGCTGTAACACGCCTTTAGGACGATCTCATGCTCTCCTGCCTCGGGCGTCCAAAATGGCAGAGGGTCCATTAACCATGTTGCCGTCCATGAAAGATTCATATCAGCACCAAGCTGTACTCTCGCCGCCTCAATATCGTCAACGGCCATGCCGAGATGAAAAGTTCTTTGCAGGTCAAACATTGCCATTCTCCTGTGGTGTGTGGCACAGACTGGGATAAGTCATATCACTCACCATGTGCTGGTTCCACTCTTGGGCAGGTGAGCTGAATTACTCACTATCCTACTCTAGGGATTGGCGTTTGTGCGCGCGCGGAGGGCGATTGCGTGTTGTGTACATAGTCTGAGACGCGCTCGCGCGTGATGGTATCGACAAAATCCTCGACACCGCGGCGTTAATTACGACACAAAGGCTTTCGGCAGGACATAGTGATCAAGCAGCATAATCGGGAAGATCGCCATCAAATAGACGATCGAAAACCGAAACATCTTCATCGCATCGGCATTTTTCATGGTGCGCAGCAGCACGATCGCTTGATAGATGAAAATGGCACCGAGTACAGCGGCACCGACAAAGTAAATCCAGCCACTCAGCCCTGTTGCAACAGGCAATAGCGACGAGACAAATAACATCAGCGTGTAGAGCAGAATATGGACAGCCGTATACTTACTGCCGTGCGTCACAGGCAACATGGGTATCTCGACTTTTGCGTACTCTTCTTTTCGCGCGATGGCGAGCGCCCAAAAGTGGGGCGGTGTCCAGGCGAAGATAATCAACACCAACAGCAGTGCATTACCATCTACCTGGTTGGTGACCGCGGTCCACCCAAGCAGCGGCGGCATCGCGCCCGCCAAGCCACCGATCACGATATTCTGAGGGGTCGCCCGTTTTAAGTAGAACGTATAGATGAAGGCATAACCAATGAGTGAGGCCAATGTCAGCCAAGCGGTTAACGCATTCACCCACTTCAGTAACACCACCATTCCGACGCAGCCAAGCACCAAGGCAAAGATGGCCGCGCCTTGGGAGTCGATTTTACCTTTAACGATAGGCCGACCGGATGTGCGCGCCATGACGGCATCGATATGCTGATCAGCGAGATGATTCACAGTCGCCGCTGAGCCCGCACAAAGTGCAATACCGATACTCGCTGCCACCACAATCGACAGAGGCACTGCAGCAGTAGTCGCCATGCACATACCGACAATCGCGGTCAGAATCATCAACCAGACGACATTAGGCTTGCACAGCTCGTAATAATCTCGCCAAATTGCGCGCTCTGTCAGGCTGGATTCCATCACCTAGTTATACTCGATTTATCTTTAGCATGAATATTACCGCATGGCAGACCCGGAAACGCACTCATGTGACCAAATCCCTTAGTTAATATTGACGCAGGTAGCACTGGGTTGTCAGACTCAAGGCTCAATAAGGGGGCACTGGCTGTGGCGAGGTGGTTAAGGCAAGACAAATGGATGTCTGCAACGTTACTGGCCGCCGCAATAGCAGGCCTAACCTTAGCCGGCACAGGATATTGGGCGCTGTGGCAAGCGCAAACCGAGCCCCCCGATGACACTTGGGCGCCAGCACTGGTGGCCTTTCCAGAACGGCGACCACTGGCAGAATTTATCCTCGTGGACGACGCAAAGCGGGTATTTGACCTCAAGTCGCTGCAGGCACGCTGGTCATTCCTCTTTTTTGGATTCATGTACTGTCCTGACATCTGTCCTACCACGCTGTACGACCTCTCTAAAGTGAAGGCGGCGCTAGTGGAGCATGGCCTGAGTGACAAAGAGGTACAGTTTGTGTTCATTTCTGTCGATCCCGCGCGGGATAAAGCCGTTCAGCTACAGCGCTATGTTGAATATTTTGATCCCAGCTTTTTGGCTACCACGGGCTCACTCGGTCAACTCACTAATCTGACGCGACAGCTCGGGGCACCGTTTCGGACCGAGCCGGAAACTGCTGAGAACGTTTACGAAGTAACCCACTCCAGCGCCGTTTACTTAGTGGACCCAAAAGGTCAATACGCTGGCATCATTAGCCCGCCGTTTATCAACACCGATGTTGCGGACCAGTTTGTCTCTCTCTATAAATCCGCTACGTCGCCATCGCTAGCGCTTACGCGCTAACTAACTGATGGATACTGAAACAGGTGCTTCCAGCTACTCTAGCGATTTTTCGGCATGGGCCGAGTCCACCCGCGCTGGGACGTCCTTATTGTGGCCGACCAAAACATAGGCAAAAACATACATGAATACAGTAAGGAGCAGAAACACAATCACATGTGTCACATAACTGGTGCTCTCTGACTTCTGGCCTCCCATCTCAGTTACCTCTCTACAAGATGCTATCGATCACTTCGCTAGTGATGTGGTGATACCGGTGCGGCAATGATGAGCTCTTTCAAAAAGTGCACGCCGCGTTGAAAAAACGTCCAATCGGCTTCCAATGACCCAATAGCGACGAAGGTGAGCAACAATATTGGCGGCACCAATATGAAATAAACTAAAGCCAACCGCTCCCAAACCATGTGCATGAACACCGCAATAATGAGCCCTGCTTTAAGAACCATAAACATCAGAATCAGAAACCAACGCAGGTAGCCCTGCACCTGGTAGTAGTCCACTGCATACGACATCGCACTTAGGACAAAGAGCAAAATCCAAATTTTGAAATACACACCAAGCGGGTGCTGAATCGCCTCTTCTTCTCGGACGACAGGTTCGTGCCCGTCAGCTGCATGATCCATTACTTAGCTCCTCACCAGAGATAGAAAAACGCAAAGATAAACACCCAAACTAGATCGACAAAGTGCCAATACAAGCCCAGGACCTCAATCTCTTCATAGTTGCCGCCGCGCTTGGTAAACCAGCCGGGTGTTTGGTCATCAAGATGACCTCTGGCAACTTTGTAGCTGAAGATAAACAAAAAGATAACACCGATCGATACGTGAAACCCGTGGAACCCTGTCACCATAAAAAAGACCGAGCCAAACTGTGCCGCTCCCATTGGGTTTCCCCAAGGTCGCACTCCCTCTTCGAGAATCAGCTTACTCCACTCAAAGACTTGCATGCCCACGAAGGTTGCACCCAGCAATGCGGTGGCAAACAGCAACCAAAAAGTGACCCATTTATTCTTGCGATAACCATAGTTGACCGCCAAGGCCATCGTCCCGCTGGAGGTAATCAATACAAAGGTCATAATCGCTATCAAAATAAGGGGAATTGGCGCGCCCCCAAAGCTCAATGCAAACACCTCACTAGGAATGGGCCAGGGCTCTAATGTGGACATACGCACGGTCATATAAGACGCCAGAAAGCACCCGAAAATAAAGGTATCGCTGACGAGGAAGATCCACATCATTGCCTTACCCCAAGGGACTCCCTTAAAGGCACGCTGATCTGATCCCCAGTCATCTAGAAACCCTGCTACCCCAGGTTTTAACTCCAGCGAATCCACTGCCATCGTGTCAGTCGACATGCTTTTCTCCTACCTTAAATAAAGCCACAGATTTTGAGCAAAACTTCAAAATTGTTTCCCGTGAACAGCAATCCAAAGACCAGTAGCCAGACACCCAGCAAGTAGTGCCAATAAAGCGCGCAATTAGACACGTTGTGCTCGATAGACTGGATATCAGATTGCGAAAAGGCGCGCTTGATGGCGCGCATTAATGCCACCATCCCGCCCGCCATGTGCAGACCATGAATACCGGTAATCATAAAAAAGAACCCCACGGCAGGATTACTAAAATCACCCAATACCATAGAGATCAATTGCTGCCATGCGGCCAATTGCCCTGCTAAAAACATCACGGTCAATATCCCGGCGCCTATCAAGGCCCCTCGCACCCAATCAGCTTTACCCGCACGCGCCCAAAGCAAGGCCGCTTGCAGGCACAAACTGCTCAACAGCAAGACCCCAGTATTGCCCCACAGTAAATTAATTTGTGGGGTGGGACGCCAATCCTGGTAAAGCATACGGCCGCCATACGCGACGATCATCAGTAAAAAAAAGACGCTCACTACGCTCAGCAACATCTTCAGCGCTGACCGCCGTGCGTTAACGGATATTTGTGCACCCGATAGGGCCGGCGTGAGCGGTCCGGTATCCGCTATCCAAGGCTGCTCGGTAAAAATGTTGCTCATGATGCAGCCTCAGGTGTCGTTGTTCTGGGTGGCACATTCTGTGGAATAAAATCGTCCTCCACACCCGGCACACTGAAGTCGTAAGCCCATCGATACACGCAAGGCAACTCTTTACCAAAATTCCCGTGCTGAGGCGGTGTGTGCTCTGTCTGCCACTCTAACGACGTCGCATTCCAAGGGTTACCCGGCGCTTTCTTGCCATTCATGGCACTCACAATCAGGTTGTAAATAAAGACTAGCTGGGCAAAGCCAACAACAAGTGCAGCAATGGTAATACTCGCATTAACCGCTTGCGCTGAGTCGGGCAAAAAGGTCGTGCCCGTAATTTCAAAGTACCGACGCGGCACACCCATAATGCCGAGGTAATGCATCGGCAGGAACACGAGGTAAGACCCTACAAAGGTGACCCAAAAATGAAATCTCGCCATGCCCTCGTGATACCAACGGCCCGTTATCTTGGGGTACCAGTGATAAATCGCACCACATACCACCATTACGGGAGCCACTGCCATGACCATATGGAAGTGGGCAACGACAAAAAGTGTATCGGACAGCGGCATACTGACGCTCGCGTTACCCAGAAACAGCCCCGTCATGCCGCCGTTGATAAAAAACAGCAGGAATGCAATGGAAAACAGCATGGGAATGGTCAGATGAATATTGCCCTGCCACAGCGTGAGTACCCAGTTGTACACCTTGAGTGCAGTTGGAACTGCGATGATCAGTGTGGTCGTGGCGAAGAAAAACCCAAAGTAGGGGTTCATTCCGCTCACGTACATGTGGTGTGCCCAGACGACAAAACTTAAGGCCCCAATAATGATGATCGCCCACACCATCATGCGGTAACCAAAGATGTTTTTGCGCGCATGAATACTAATCAGATCAGACACAATCCCGAACGCGGGTAGCGCGACGATATAAACCTCTGGGTGCCCAAAGAACCAGAACAGATGCTGAAACAACAATGGATTTCCACCGACATGATTGGCTTCGTTGCCCATCGTCATGATGGCAGGCATGAAGAAACTAGTCTCCAGTAGGACGTCTAGCGCCATCATAATGGCGCTCACAAATAAGGCCGGAAACGCAAACAAGGCCAGCACCGTGGCGACAAAAATGCCCCAGACGGTCAGCGGCATTCGCATCAGCGTCATGCCGCGCGTTCGCGCCTGCAAAACAGTGACGACGTAATTCAGACCGCCCATGGTAAATCCAATAATGAATACCGCGAGCGACGCCAGCATCAGCAAAATGCCCGCCTCGGAACCGGGTGTTCCGGGCAGAATCGCTTGAGGCGGATAAAGCGTCCAACCGGCACCGGTAGACCCCCCTCCCACAAAGAAGCTCGCTGCCAATAACACCACCGCGGTGAAGTACACCCAAAAGCTGATCATATTCAGCCATGGAAACACCATGTCGCGTGCACCCACCATGAGCGGAATGAGGTAGTTGCCAAATCCGCCAAGGAAGAGCGCAGTCAACAGATAAACGACCATAATCATGCCGTGCATCGTGACCGCCTGCAGGTAATAGGCGGGATCAATAAAGGCGAAGGTATTCGGCCAAGCCAGCTGAAGGCGCATAACCCAAGACAGCACCAGCGCCACCATACCGATGGCAATGGCGGTCGCCGCATACTGAATCGCAATCGTCTTAGCGTCCTGCGAAAAAACGTATTTTCCTAACCATGTTTTAGCATGGTAAAGCTCCATCTCGCCAACTTCGGCGGGCCGAACAAAGCTCGTTTCATCGTGTGCAATATGTTCCATCGTATTCTCTCGGCTATCGCTGTTGTGCCAGTTTCACTGGCGCGTCAAGGTTCTCACCCAAGGTGCTGATATAGGCCACCATGTCCTCGATCGCCTGATCGTCGGTCATCGTGTTGGAAACCAACCCCATCTGCAGGCCATAGAGGTCATCGGCATGACGACCCCGCACCCCATCTCGGAAGTTTTTAATCTGCTCTGCCAGGTACCATCCCTCCAAACCCGCAAGGGCAGGCGCGTTCACAGTCCAGACTCCCTCACCGGACGCACCATGACATTCGCCACAGGTCGACTCATAGAGTGCAGCTGATTTGCTAGGATCACCTGAAGCACTAGGCTCATAGCGTTCAACCGCCTGACTGAGTCCATAGCTCGTATCGTCGTTAAAGTCGTGCTGCCCAGACAACGTGCCAATGTAACTCACCACATTGTTAATAGCGGAGGCATCGACAAGCATCATGGCCATGGGTGCCATCGTGCGACCCCAGGTATCTGCCTCATCCGCTCCACGAACGCCGCGCTTAAAATGCCGTAACTGGCGCCGCATGTATTCAGCATCCATGCCAGCTAAGCCTGGCGCGTGCATGGCTTTATTACCCTCGCCGTTAACGCCATGGCAAGAACTACACACCGCGTATGAGGATTCACCTGCCATCAAGTTTGTATCGAGCTCACCCTGAGTCTCTGCAAAGGTCGGTTGATCGGCAATCCAAGCAGCGTAGGTCTCCTCGCTATCGACGATCACTCGACCGCGCATCGCGTAATGCCCTACCCCGCACAGCTCCTCACACAGCAGGTCGTAGCTCCCTACTTCGTTGGGTTCTGCCCAGATATAAGACACCTGTCCTGGCACAAAATCCATTTTGACGCGGAACTGTGGGACAGTGAAGTTGTGCAGCACGTCATTAGAGCGCAGCAAGAAGGTGACCGCTTCGTCTACTTTCAAATGCAGTACGGGGTCATAAATAACAATATCGTCCTGACCAAAGGGGTCCGAGGGATCGATCCCTAAGGGATTATCACTACTTGTATGACTGACTGCGACGGCGCCGAGTTGACCATCCTCTCCCGGCAAGCGATAAGACCAGTTCCACTGACGTGCCAACACCTCGATTTCGACGGCATCATCAGGCGGCGTCACCACATCCGCCCAAACTAATAGGCCCGGCGCTAACATTGCCGAAATAGCGACCGTCGTACCGATGGTTAACCAAGTCTCCATCTTGATACTTTCGGGTTCGTACTCGGCACGTCTATCCGGCTTGTGGCGAAACTTAATCAAGCAGTAGGCGATAAACACATTGACCAGTACGAACCCGAGACCGGTTACGACAAAGGTAAGTGTGATGGTGTCGTCCATTGAAGACCAATTGGACGCTATCGGTGTGAAATACCATGGGCTGAGGAAGTGAAATGCAACGGTCCCCAACACCAAAACGAGCAATATAATTGCAATTAACATAGCTTATCTCTCGCACCCAGTGCAAAAATTGGGCACCAACGCCCCCCCAGTACACAACCATCAAGAGAATGAATCTTTACCGCTGATTACACTGCTCTTAGATGAATCGATACTCCCTTATTGGTGGCTGTGCTTAGCAGCCGCTTTATTATTGGTTGTTATTGTTGTCTGTTAGGTCGACCCTGAAAAATCAAGGCCCAATTTCTAAACTTTTCCCAGTTCCTGAGTAACACCATTAACACCCAGGTATGCGTTACCTCGATGCCAGCGCGTTCCAGCTCCGGATGGTTTTTGACGACGTTCTTCAGACTTTTCTCGTCTGCTCGATCGGTCTCAACAAACAAAACATGACGCCCTTGCGCCAGTGCTTTCTCAAAACGCGCGAAATGCACATTTGGGGCGTGCAGACCAATAAAGCCCGCCTCCCATGTCGCGAAACCAAAACCGATGATCGCCAAAAAGATAAAGGGGACCCAGCTCACTTCGGCGGCAATTCCTGAATAATGTGCCACCAGCAAGATCAGTGCGGCAATCGCAAGACCGAACACAGCGCCGATTTCACCTAGGTGCACCATGTCCGTTTTGAGGAAACTCGCAACCCGATTCACGTCGTGGCTTTCGAGCCCCACGTCGTCGTTGCTGAGCAAATAGATTTGCGGCCGAGCGATACCACCCGACTCTAGTTCGTGTTCGATCTGTTCTAAATTGTCCAGATCGTCGCTGATGTAGTAGAAGCGCCTCATGGGCCCTCCTTATTATTAATTATTATTGTGTTGCCGCCGCCGCCCTTAGGGTCATTCGCCAGCCTCGTTACCGCTCAACAACCTCTTCGTGCTGTTGCTTCTCATTCCGCGTCCCCCGACGCACTTTTCGAATGAGTTAACCAAATAACTGCTAAGACTATAACGCAGTCTTGCAAGGAGTGAAACCCATCGATTGAGATAGGTTATTGAGGGCATCACGAAACAGGTTTTAGACTTTAAAAACAGGGTTAATCGTCAATCGACAACCCTTTTTTTTCGAGAAACTGACTGAGGGGGTCCAGCTGATAATCGCCAAAAGGTGCGATCACGCGATAACCCATGGAATGATACAAGGCGGTGGCCTCAGGCTGATAAATACCCATTTCGAGCCGCGCACAATCAATCCCTTGCGCGACAATACCCTGCTCAATCTCAGTCATTAGGGTCCGCGCTATTGCGTGTCCTCGGTAGCGGTCATCAACAAATAAACGTTTGATTTCTGCATAGCCCGCCGCTGGATAAAAACGCGCTGCTACACAACCGATACAGCTATCGGCCGGTGTATTAAGTAGATCTTGGTCTGTGAAAGCACCCAAAAATAGGGCGTCGCGACCACGCAGGCTCGCGCTACTGACCAGGTGGTTACTTTCGGCCGGGTACAGCGCCGCCATATAACGATCCGACTGCACTAAAAGCGCATCCGCCTCGTCGCCGGCAATCCGTTTTACGCTCACCTTCATATCGCACTTCCCAAACTCATTACCGTGACAGCGCCGCGCATCAACAACCCACTCTCTTCATAGCCATTCGCCAGCGAATAACATCCCCACAGCCAACACAAACATGATGCCAGCGATCACGCCATCAATCACTCGCCAGGCGTGGCGCTTGCGCATCAACGGCAACATCAAACGCGCGGCAAAGGCCAGTGCGGAGAAAAAAACCAGGCTAGCGCCGACCGCACCTGCACCGAAGGCCAGTTTTGCAAAACCCGAGTATTGCAACGATAAGGTGCCGATCAATACGACGGTGTCGAGATAAACGTGGGGGTTACCGAAAGTGAGTAACGCCGCCGCGCCTAAAGTGCTGCGCAAACTACCGCGCTCATCGCTTGCGAGTTGTAAGGTGGCATTGCCACGCCACGCATCTCTTAATCGCTGTAACCCGTAGACGCTCAACCACACTGCAGCCAGTAAAAATAATGTCGGCTTATATTGCTCGGCAAATTCTGCGATCGCCAGCGACACACCCGCTATACCCAGCGCAATGAGCAACGCGTCGGATAGCGCACAGAAAAGCACCACGGGCAGGACATGCTGGTTCAACAAACCTTGGCGCAATACAAAGGCATTCTGCGGTCCAATTGCGAGGATCAGTGACAGGCCCAATAAAAAACCGGTCACCAGTGCACTCAGACCCTGTGCTAACTCCAGATCGGTCATAACGTTGTCAAAACCAGCGCACCATGCCGATTAACCCAGCAATCGCATAAAAAAATTGCAGCAGCAAAATACCGTTATGCCCACCGCGATATGCCCACAAGCCAATCGCCACCGCGGAAATCAGCAGCAACATAAAGCCGATAAATTCCAGCCCAATATTTGACGCCACTAGCAACGAGTAGGCGATTGCGGTGATGACACCTACCCACTCAAGGGAACTGTATGCAGCTTTCTGTTTCATGAATCTCTCAGTGCTATTGATAGGAGTCACCGCAACGATGGATCAGCCGTCTCGCCTCTCCTCCGCCGCATTCGTGCCTGAGCGGGTGTGCAAAGCGGGTCATGTTACAACGGAGCCCCATGGCTCAGGAAGATTCGTCTGAGCTATCACGACCATGGGCGCTTGACACCGCAATGCAATGGGTCTGCTTGCCAACAGATCTATCGTGACAGCCTGGCTACCGTACAGTGAATCTCTCGCGACAAAGGCGCTCACCTCGGATTTTTATCATGTGGCGATACAGACTGAGTGTCCCTGCGAAGAAAGGATTGAAGCAAGAAAATGACGCGCCTACTATATGACGCTCCTGAGCAGTAACGGCAACCGTGTTGGCAATGAATAAATTAACGAGTGTTTTCAATTCCCGCCGCTACTGGGCCGCGCTAACGCTGCTGGGTATCGCCGCACTCGCGGTGGCGCTTTACTATCAATATGGTGTTGGCGACGAACCCTGTCAGGTGTGTATTCACGCGCGGCTGTGGGTGGTTGCATTGATACTGATAGGCGCTGTGATGTGCTGGTTACCGCTCACTCGAGGGACACAGCTGGTAGGTAATCTCGTGGTAGTTGTGTCTGGAGCGGGACTGGGGGAGCGTGCGTGGTATCTGTATCAACTCGAAAATGGCATCGGCAATGGTAGCTGCCAATTTGAGCTCGGCATGCCCGATTGGTTCGCGGTTGATCGATGGTTTCCGTGGCTTTTTGAGGTGCGTAATCTCTGCTCCTTTACGCCCGAGATGCTCTTAGGGTTGAGCATGGCTGAGTCCTTAATGCTATTTGCCTTCGGCTTGTGTTGCATCGCCATGACGGCGTTATTCATGACTCAGCAATCTCAGGACTAAAGAGCACCGTCATCTTGGCGTGATACTGCGCGGTGGCGAGCCTGAGTTGATTTGCTAAACAGCTCTGTTGAATCGCCCTCGCCCTCGCCCACCGCATCGGATCCTCATTCCCCGCCAGACAAGAAGGGCGAGATCCGCCGCGATGACTCGCAAAAAAGAGCAGGCCGATCACACGTACCGTATCGGTGGTTAGTGCCGCGGAGCACCCTCAAGCAATTGACAGGCTCAACACTCGATCACGCTAACCGGCATTTCCAAAACGTTAATCGCCAATCCGCCCCGAGCGGTTTCCTTGTACTTGTCCTGCATATCTCGCCCAGTATCGCGCATGGTTTTGATCACTTGGTCGAGTGATACAAAGTGCTCTCCGTCGCCACGAAGTGCCATGCGAGCGGCACTGATAGCCTTCACTGCCCCCATAGCATTGCGCTCAATACACGGCACCTGCACTAATCCTCCGATCGGGTCGCAGGTCAGTCCCAGATTATGTTCCATCGCAATCTCAGCGGCATTTTCTACTTGCGCGGGGGTGCCTCCGAGGGCATCCGCCAGTGCCCCCGCCGCCATGGAGCACGCAGAACCCACCTCTCCCTGGCAACCCACTTCGGCGCCTGAGATAGAGGCATTAATTTTATACAGAATGCCAATGGCGCCCGCGGTCAGTAAGAACCGACACACGTCCTCTTCGCTCGCACCCCGACAATGATGCAAGTAGTACTTTAATACCGCTGGGATAATGCCCGCCGCACCATTGGTCGGCGCCGTCACAATCCGACCACCCACGGCATTTTCTTCGTTAACGGCAAGCGCATAAAGCGTCACCCAATCCATGGTCGTCAATGACTCGTCTCCGAGCGTATCGCCATGGCTTTTAAGCTGTCGGTGGAGTTGTGCCGCTCGGCGCTTGACCTTGAGTCCACCGGGCATGATGCCCTCGGTGCGGCACCCTCGTGCAATGCACGCTTCCATTACCGCCCACAACGTCAACAACTCAGCACGAATCTCCGCTTCGGATCGCCATGCCTGCTCATTGGCCAGCATGAGCGCACTGATCGACAGCCCGTGCTCGCGACACTGCGCGAGGAGTTCAGCTGCGGTAGAAAAGGGATAGGCCACCGGTGTCGGATCGTCGACGATCGCATCACCGTCATTGGCGGACTCATCGACCACAAAACCACCGCCTACCGAGTAATAAATGCGACTGTGAATCACCTGCCCCGATTCATCCAATGCAGAAAAGCGCATGCCATTGCTGTGAAAGGGTAAGGTCTCAGTGCGATGCATCATCAAATCGTCGCGATAACTGAACGCGATCGGGTGCGATCCCAAAAGCGTTATTTTTCCGTCCTCGCGCGCTCGGCGTATCCGATGATCGATCGTGCCGATCTCGACAGCGTTGGGTGTCTCACCCTCTAGCCCCAGAATGATTGCCTTGGGCGAGCCGTGGCCCGCGCCCGTCGCACCAAGTGAGCCGAAAAGCTCCACGGTTAGCCTGTGGCAGCGATCCAGCATCTCCTCTTGCTCGAGCGACAGCGCAAATAGACGCGCAGCATGCATAGGGCCCACCGTGTGGGAGCTGGAAGGGCCGATACCGACCTTGAAAAGGTCGAATGTGCTGATGGACATAACAGCGCCTGACGGTGGGTAGTAAAGCGCGGAGTGTAGCCCCAAAAAAACGCCCCCGTCACGCTGTATTCACAGTCTAAAAGGGCTATTTTTACCAAATCGTTGCCCTCCTGATTTCGCACTCAGTTTTGTGCCTAATAACGCCGTGCAGACGCCGCTCCGTGACGCTTTTTGCACTGATTGGGTCACGCGCCCAACTGGCAATCCGAAGTGCTTCCGCAACGCACCCTCCCTTACCCGCACCCCGCGGGGCCATCACAATCGTGTTTTGCGCAGCGGTTTTCCCATTATTTGGGGCAAAAGCGCCCCATAAGATTGCCCGCAGCGCTTGCGTCACAGGCTCACTGCCTTATCATGCGCGGTCCTATAAAACGTTCATGGCAGTCTTGTGTCAGAGCCGACCTCTTTCATTCACGGATTAACATTATGAACAGCCCAACCAAAATCCTCCTTGATGAATCGGAAATGCCCACGCAGTGGTACAACATCGTGGCGGACCTGCCAGAACCCCCACCGCCACCGCTGCACCCCGGCACTCAGCAACCCGCCACGGCGGAGGACTTTGAAGCGTTATTCCCTAAGGCCCTCATTGAGCAAGAGATGTCGACCGAGCGTTACATCGACATACCCGGTGATGTGTTGGACGTTTACCGCCTGTGGCGACCCAGCCCCCTGTTTAGGGCGCATCGATTGGAGAAATTGCTCGATACACCGGCGCGTATATACTATAAATATGAGGGCGTAAGCCCGGCTGGGTCGCACAAGCCCAACACCGCAGTGCCGCAGGTTTGGTACAACGCTCAAGAAGGCATTCGCAAACTCACGACCGAAACAGGCGCCGGCCAGTGGGGCAGCTCCCTTGCCTTTGCCTGTCGGCAGTTTGGGCTCGAATGTGAAGTGTGGCAGGTCGCCGCCTCTTATCGCGCCAAACCGCACCGACGCACCATGATGGAAGTCTGGGGCGGCAAAGTGCATCCCAGTCCCTCTACGGTGACCGAGTATGGTCGAAAGCTGTTGGCCGAGGATCCCAATCATCCAGGATCTTTGGGTATTGCCATCTCTGAAGCAGTCTACGAGGCTGTTGAGGACCCCAGCATCCGTTATGCGCTGGGCAGCGTGCTCAACCACGTGCTACTGCATCAAACCATTATTGGTGAGGAAGCACTCCTGCAACTGGCCAAAGTGGGCGAAACACCAGATGTCTTAGTGGGCTGCACCGGTGGAGGTTCTAATTTTGGCGGCCTCGCCTTTCCCTTTTTGCGCGAAAAGCTGGCCGGCAACATGAATCCCACTATTCGGTGTGTCGAGCCCGCAGCCTGCCCGACTCTCACAAAAGGCGAATATCGTTATGACTTCGGCGATACCGCAGGGCTCACGCCGCTCATGAAAATGCATACGCTGGGTCATGGATTTATTCCAGAGCCCATTCATGCAGGCGGCCTCCGCTACCACGGGATGGCGCCCTTGGTCTCGCACATCTACGAGCTGGGTCTGGTCGAAGCGATTTCGATCCCGCAAACAGAGTGTTTCGACAGTGCCCTCAAGTTTGCTCGCACTGAAGGTATTATTCCCGCACCCGAGCCCACCCATGCATTGGCTGCGGCAATCCGCGAAGCCATGGCATGCAAAGAGTCTGGCGAGGAACGCGTTATCCTCACGGCTTTATGCGGGCACGGACACTTAGATTTGGCCTCCTACGATAAATACCTCGCAGGAGAAATGGTCGATTTAGACCTTTCGGATGCGGCGATTGCCGAAGCCATGCTAGAAGTACCCAACATTGACGCCTGACGACTTTATTCTTAATCCCATCTATCCCACATAGGGAGGCTTATTATGAACGCTACCTCACTCCGCACCTCATTGTGCTTGGCCATCGCGGCAATCGCAGCTGGCACTGCAGTTGCACAAGAACCTGCTAGCTCTTCTACCGCGCGCTTAATGGAAGAAATTGTTGTTAATGCGCGAGGAGTGGAAGAGGGTCTTCAAGATGCACCGATCGCGGTCTCTGCCTTTACTGGTGAAACCTTGGATTATCGCGGTGTGGATAGCCTGAATCAGATCGAGCGCTTTGTCCCTAGCTTAACGCTACAGAATAATCCCAGCTTCGGCGGCGCCTCTAACTCAGCAGCTATCTACCTGCGCGGTGTCGGGCAGAAAGAATTCTTGCCCACGACAGAGCCCGGTGTCGGACTCTATGTGGATGGCGTTTACGTCGCACGCTCCGTGGGAGCAATCCTCGATATTATTGATATAGAGCGATTAGAAGTACTGCGGGGGCCACAAGGCACTTTGTTCGGCCGAAACACCATTGGCGGCGCTATTTCTATTGCGACGCGAAAACCCGAGCCCGGCGGTGAGTTTGGTGGCAGTCTCTCGGCCGCCGCAGGCACTGACAGCCTGTTGCATCTGCGAGGAACTGTGCACATCCCCGTGAGCGACAGCTTCGCGATTCGCGGGAGTTTGGCGTCAATGACGCAAGACGGATATGTTGAACGCGCCGACGGCATCGATTTAGGCGACGACGACACCTTCACTGGACGTGTCTCATTTGCTTTTCAACCAAATGACAGTTTTTCTGCATTGATCACCGCCGACATGACGCGAGACCGAGAAAATGGTCCCGCTCTCGAGTTAATTGGCATCGACTTTACCGACCTGAGTCAACTGCAAGGGGTCGTCTTAGCACCGCCCCCACCCATGGCCTTTATCCATAACGTGACGACCGCCGCATTGGGACCAGGCCAACCCTGTGCCGCCACTGACCCCGCCGGCAATGGGGTCACCTCAAACCCTGCGTCGGCCAACTGCTATGACGCTCGCTACATCGGCGCAGACGGCAAAGATGAAGGCACTGCGCCAGCCTATTCCGAGACCGATGTGTTCGGCTTGTCAGCCACGCTGGACTTCAACCTCTCCGATACCTTAGCGATTAAATCCATTACGGCGTATCGAGAATTAGACTCTGATTTTGCGCGGGACGGAGACCACTCGCCGCACCGAATCTCCCAATTTGAAGATACGCTTGATCAAGAGCAATTCACCCAAGAGTTACAGCTGATCGGCACCCACGACAGACTGGATTGGATCTTGGGCGCATACTACTTTTCAGAAGACGGTAACAACGTGAACACCCTCGATTTCACCGTTTCAAACTTTCGATCCGGCGGTCAGTTTGACAACACCGCATGGGCAGCGTTTGCGCAGGCTACCTATGATGTGACGGACAAACTGCACCTCACGCTGGGTGGACGTTATACCGACGAGGACAAATCCTTTACGCCGGACCAAATCATTTACAACAATTACTACGCCGGCTTCAGCAATCTTGTCCCCCCTGGCAATCCGCTGGCGGCGTTAGACGCACCTTTCTTGCAAGCGGGATCACGGATTTTACCGCTGCTCGAAAAAGAGATCTCGATCTCTGAGTTCACTCCGATGGCCAACTTGGCGTTTGATCTGAGTGATCGCACTATGATCTACCTAACGTACTCGGAAGGATTTAAATCAGGCGGTTTCACACAGCGCGTGTTCCCCCCAGTGGTTGCGGGTTTTACCGCGCCCCCCGGAACACCTGATATCGACTTAATCCCGACTTATGAACCTGAATTTGTCGAAGTGATCGAAGCCGGTATTAAGCTCGACCTGCTCGACGGGCGATTGCGCATCAATGGCGCAGTATTTCAAACTGACTACGAAGAGTTACAAGTTCAGGTCTTTAATAGTGTCGCACCGGTAACCCGCAATATCGGTGAAGCGAGCATCGAGGGGGTCGAGTTGGAACTCTCAGCCTCACCTGCTGACGGCTGGTTCATCGAGGGCAGCCTTTCCATGCTGAACGCTGAGTATGACAATATTGATACGGCCAACACCCTGATCTTAAAGAGCAATGATTTTGAGCGAGTCCCCGAGACCATGGCGAGCGTCGGCGTCTCTAAAGAGTTTCTGCTCGCCAGCAGCGGTTCAGTGATGCTGAGAGCAGACTGGAGTTATCGTTCTGAGACTTATAACGACGCCTACAATACGCCGCTACTGGAGACCGATTCCTACAGCTTGATCGACGCCAGTGTCAGGTGGACGAATCAGCAGGGCGACTGGAGCGTCATTTTGTCTGGTCGCAACCTCTCGGACGAACAGTATTTGGTCACCGGCGTATATGGCACGGCGTTCCAATCTTTCGAGGGAGTGTATGAGCGCGGTCGCCAATGGCGAGCCGAGATCAGAAAAACCTTCTAAGGCAATTTTTCAATCCTAAAGCGACTTGCGGGGGGGACTAGGCCTCGCAGGTCGACCCACACTGGAGGCATTGCCGTGGCACGAGTTGCCCTACCCCGCCCTGAAGACACGACTGACCCAGCCATCGACGAGATCTTTGCTTGGGTCACTGAGATGGAGGGCAGTGTCCCCAATCATTTTTTTGTGGAACTGAACTTTCCCGAATTTTTCGTTGCGAAACTCGGCGCGACGAAGGTCCTATGGCAAATGGGTGAGTTGTCCATGGATGAGATTCAGCGCGTCGGCATTCTTGTGTCACAAGCAAATGGGTGTGCTTATTGCACCGCTGCGTTCTGCACGATCCTCAACTTTGGGCTCGGCACCGCCGAAGACGATGTTGCCGCGTTACTGAAAGAAGGTTTAGAAGCTGCCGATGATGATCGACTCGAAGCTATTTTGACCTACGCACTGCAGGTCAACAGTGCGCCTGCTGCAGTAACCGATTTACAGGTTGGAGCATTGCGCGATTGCGGTCTCACTGACAAAGGCATCGTGCAACTGACTCACGTAGTCAGTGACTTTGCCTCCTACAACACGCTCAATCTCGCACTCGATACCGACTATGATTATCGTGGACTTTGGCGTGAACTCGCTGGCTTTACGGGCTCCGCATAACGTATAGTCCTGCGCCGCACCACCACCTTTTTTTTGCTACTGCCGTCCGCTAGGATCGGCATAAACGGCCGCAAGGTCTTTTCATGCAGATGAAAACTTCGGAGCTCACTATGGCGGTCAAAACTAATTGGACCCCACTTAACTGGGAAGACCCATTTGAACTGGACAGTCAGCTTACTGACGAGCAACGCATGGTGCGTGATAGCGCTAGGCAATATGCGCAAGAACGATTGTTGCCGAGAGTAAAAGAAGCCTTCAGACACGAGAGCACGGATCCCACTATTTTTAGAGAAATGGGGGAGATGGGGCTTCTAGGGTCCACTATCGACGGCTACGGCTGCCCAGGGGTCGACTATGTCTGCTACGGCCTGGTTGCGCGTGAAGTGGAACGCGTCGATTCTGGCTACCGGTCAATGTTAAGCGTTCAATCATCGCTGGTGATGTACCCCATTTATGCCTATGGCACTGAAGCTCAGCGGGAAAAATATTTGCCCAAACTGGCCACAGGGGAATGGATTGGTTGCTTTGGCCTGACCGAGCCTGACCACGGTTCTGACCCAGGGGGGATGACCACCCGCGCACGGAGTGTCGATGGTGGCTATCGGGTTTCTGGCGCAAAAATGTGGATTTCCAATTCACCTATTGCTGACGTCTTTGTCGTCTGGGCGAAAACCGATGACGACGTGATCCGCGGTTTCGTTCTGGAAAAAGGCATGGAGGGTCTAAGCGCTCCAAAAATAGAAGGCAAACTGGCGCTGCGCGCTTCAGTTACTGGCGAAATTGTGATGGACGAGGTCTTTGTTCCGGAAGAGAACCTGCTGCCTAATGTCCATGGTCTCAAGGGACCCTTCGGCTGCCTCAACAACGCTCGCTACGGCATCGCTTGGGGAACGCTAGGTGCCGCCGAAACGTGCTGGCACACAGCGAGACAATACACCCTTGATCGACAGCAATTTGGGCGCCCCCTTGCAGGCAACCAACTCATACAACTGAAGCTGGCCGACATGCAAACCGATATATCTCTCGCGATGCAGGGCTGCTTGCGCGCCGGGCAAATGCTGTCTGCGGGCAGAATCTCCCCAGATCTTATTAGCTTGATCAAGCGAAACTCGTGCGGCAAGGCACTAGAGATCGCACGTAAAGCACGAGACATGCTGGGCGGTAACGGTATCTCTGACGAATACCCTGTGATGCGCCATATGATGAATCTAGAAGTGGTGAACACCTATGAAGGCACCCACGATATACACGCCCTCATTCTTGGCCGCAGCCAAACCGGTATTCCTGCCTTCTAACGCACGAATGGAATTGATATCGCAGAGGAAGGGCTGTCAGGTAGTCTCGGGGCTCAGCTGACCTGCTTGTAATGCCCGCAATAGCAACGTCTAGTGCCCCCTAAATAGGGTCTTTCGAGTAGAGTTCTGCGCGAGCTCACTTCAGAGTCTGCAGAAGAGACTGGGGGCCTCATCAACAAAGACATCGTGCAACTGACTCACGTGATCAGTGACTTCGCCTCCTGCCACACGCTCAATCTCGCACTCGACACCGACTACGATTATCGAATCTTTGACGTGAAGGCGCTGGCTTTGCGAGTTCTGCATAACGTATAGTTCTGCGCCGCAACACCCCCTTTTTTCACACTGCCGGCCGCTAGGATCGGCATAAACGGCCGCGAGGTCTTTTTTATCGGAGGCCCAATGCAATCTCATTCACCGCGCCAACACCTGGATATGGTCATTGTCGGCGCTGGTTTTGCGGGTCTCTACATGATTCACCGAGCTCGCCAAGCGGGTTTATCAGTGATGTGCTTTGAGGCAGGAGAAGGTGTCGGCGGCACTTGGTATTGGAATCGCTATCCCGGCGCCCGTGTCGACATTGAATGTGTCGAGTATTCCTACTCTTTCTCCAAAGAGCTCGAGCAAGAGTGGGATTGGACTGAGCGTTATGCGGGCCAACCCGAAATCGAACGCTACGCTAACTATGTGGCGGACCGCTTCGAGTTGCGCTCAGACATTGTGCACAGCACGCGTGTCACGTCGACAGTGTTCGATGCATCACAGCGACATTGGGTGATACGGACCGATCAGGGACACGAGGTCACTGCGGACTTTTGTATCATGGCGACGGGTCTGATTTCAGCACCCATTGAACCCAGTTTTGAAGGACTTGAGGATTTTACGGGCGAGCAGTACCTAACGAGCCGTTGGCCGGCGCAAAAGCCGAACTTTGAGAACAAGCAGGTCGCCGTGGTCGGCACGGGCTCCAGTGGCATTCAGGTTATCTCACAAGTTGCAGAAGAAGCTGGCAAGCTTTACGTGCTGCAACGCACCCCCGCGTATACGATTCCACTGCAAAACCGACCGGTCGACCCTGGACATGCGGCAAAAATGAAAGCCCAGTATGCGGAATTGCGAGAACGGCAACGCAATTCTTTTTCTGGGTTTACCTTAGTGCACTCCGATCTTGCCCCCCCACCCACGCAATCCGCATTGGAGGTCAGCGAGGAAGCGCGGCGGGCCGAATATGAAAATCGTTGGGCGTCAGGCGGATTGTCACCTTATTACGCGTTCACCGATAGTTTGCTGAATATGGAATCCAATCAAACGCTGGCCGCGTTTGCTCGGGAGAAGATCCGCGCGCGCATTGACGATCCAAACATCGCCGAAAAACTGTGCCCACAATATCCCATTCTCACACGTCGACTGTCTCCTGAGACGCGTTACCTCGAGGTTTTTAATCGACCCAATGTGGAGCTCGTTGATTTACTTGAGACGCCCATTCATCGATTTACCGAGCAGGGCCTCGTTGTAGGAGACACGGAACTCCCACTGGATGCCGTTGTCTTTGCGACCGGCTTTGACGTGATGACGGGTGCGATGGATCGCATCGACATCCGTGGTCGTGATGACCTGACCTTGAAAGCGCGCTGGGCCGAGGGACTCACCAGTCACCTCGGCATGATGACGGAAGGGTTCCCTAATTTCTTTTGGATCAACGGTCCGCACAGCCCCTTTTACAATCCAATCTTGCTCGCTGAGTATCAATGTGACTTTATTTGCGATCTGATTACTGACCTCAAGGCAGACAATACCGATCTGATAGAGCCATTACCCGAGGCAGAGGCACAGTATGTGCAGCTCACGAATGATATTGGCAACAGCACGCTCTACCCTCAATCGGACAATTACTACATGGGGGATAACATCGAAGGGAAGCCCCGCAATACCCTGTTTTGGTTTGGTGGCTTTCCGTTTTACCGCAAGCAGTGCCGGCTAGCGAGAGCAGATTGGTCCGGCTTTCGAGTAGAGTGAGACGCCGATTATGACGACACGGCTCAATCGCATGTGAGTGAGGCAAACCCGTCAGCGCAACATCAAAGCTTCGCATGTGGCACCCGTGCGATATTTATTCAGCGATAAATGGAAAACCCCATGGACAGAGTAAAAGACAAAGTCATTGTGATCACCGGCGCGGCCTCAGGCTTAGGACTCGCTGATGCGCGCGCCTTGGTCAGCCAAGGGGCAGAGGTCGTAATGACTGATATCGATACGGCAGCGGGGCAAAGCCATGCATCAGACATTGGCGCCACCTTTTTCACGCAAGATGTCAGCAACGAAGCGTCTTGGGGTGAGCTCATGGGACAGGTTGAGCAGCAGTTTGGTCGCCTCGATGGGCTAGTCAATAACGCAGGTATTGCGCCTATTGCGACGATCGAAGACACCACGACCGACATGTGGCGACGGGTTATGTCCATCCACCTCGATGCCACGTTTTGGGGGTGTCAGTCGGCGATTAAACTCATGAAGCAAACTGGCGGGGGCTCCATCGTCAATATGTCTTCCACGGCAGCACTGATTGGACTGGGGCCGTATCTCGCTTATTCCGCGGCGAAAGGCGGCATTCGCTCCATGACCAAATCTATTGCTATTCATAGCCGACAGGCGGGACTCGGCGTGCGCTGTAATTCAGTGCACCCGGGATCTATTAGCACACCCATGGTGCACACAGCGCTCAAAACGTTGATGGGCACTGACTTACTCGCCGAAGAAGATCCAGAAAAGACACGTAAGGCACTGGGTATCGGTGAGCCAGACGATGTGGCGCAGATGATCGTGTATTTGATGTCGGATGAATCGAAACATGTCACCGGTACTGAGATGGTGATCGATAATGGCGACACGGTCATATAATCAATCAATTAGTCTATTGGATGAGGACTCACTGATGCATATCACCGGCATGGTACACATCAATATCAACTGCAGTAATTTTCAAAAATCAAAAGTGTTTTACGAGATGCTGGGATTCAAGGTGTACTGGCCAGTCCCCGAAACCAATACGACAGAAATTGCCAATGCGGTGGGCATGCCTAACTATCAGGTTGAGGGTGCCTTGATGGAACTACAAAATGCCCAGCAACGCATGGTAATTGATCTGCTCGAATGGAAATCGCCAAGAGATGACTCGCCACCCTACCCTAACCTGCATCGGCCAGGCCTATCGCGAGTGGCGTTAGCAAGTGCTGATATTGATGCCGATTATGCGTATTTAGTGGAACAGGGTGTGGAGGTCGTTTCGGCGCCCGTTAATGTCATCATGTCCGAAACCAGCCACGCCCGCTTCTTCTGTTTCAAAGACCCCGACGGGACGTTTTTAGAGCTGGTGCAGGTGATTACTGCGGATTAAGCGGTTAAGTTAATGCGTGAGCGCCACCTGTCAAAGACGCCGCATTATTCTGTCGCAGATCTGGCTGCAAATTCGGCATAAGCCTTTGCGGTGCCCTTCGCCATCTTATCGCCATCGAAAGGGATCGACATTTCAGGCGTAAACTCGAGCACAATTCGCTCTGGCGTGTCTAAAAACTTCACAAACAAATCGGGATCTAACCCCATGGTGAAGTCGTTATCTGAATCCTGAACTTGCGCCATACCCATTGCCAGCAAGTTGTACATCCAAAGCTTGGTCTCACGATCATCATGAATCACCGTATGCCCCTTATAGGTGACGGTTTTGCCACCCCCCATATGCGTGCCCTTGCTCGACATCACCACTGCCGAACGTCCATCTCGGGCAATTGCCTTAATGCGCACCCGCTCACGGGTGGCCGTCATCCAGATCTTGCCGTCTACTGGCACATAAGCGCTGGTCACCCCAAGCGGGTGTCCCGCTTTGTTGGCCCAGCAGAACGTGCACTCTCCCGCACACTTGATCAGCTCCT